>Ga0315318_10000535_pt1 | contig 15474 bp, 16 predicted proteins | sample M1200m3416metaG_FD_203703 | JGI IMG/M metagenome (GOLD analysis project Ga0315318, IMG submission 203703) | Ammonia-oxidizing marine archaeal communities from Monterey Bay, California, United States - M1 200m 3416 | ecosystem: Environmental > Aquatic > Marine > Coastal | place: USA: California... | reverse complement strand
AAGGTGCCCGACCCGTGGTAGGTGAACTTCGACGGGTTGTTGGCGACCACGCGCCGGACTAGTGGCGAGAGTTGCTCGACCTCTCCGTATGGGGGAGCGTCCTCGAATCGGAACTCAGGGGGCACGACCGCATCTTGCCCGACGAGCCCCAGCGAGGGGAACTCCGGGCGGCCATCAGCGACGTCCTGGCTGAAATCGGCGAGGAGGCCAGTCGTTAGGAGCTGACCGACCGGCGGATCTTGTTGGCCACGTACTCCAAGAAGAAGCCCTCGTAGCGGGCCTGCACCTCGGGGATGCGCCAGTCGTCGCCGGTCACCGTGCCCCGGCAGGCTGCCGTTCCACAGCCGCACTCCAGGCGGTAGTCGTCGGTCCGGTCCATGGCGTAGTCGTGGCAGAGCTCTTCGTCGATGGCGATATCGCGCATGGCCACGTAGAGCACCTGGCCTCGGAAGCCGACGTTGGCGTCACAGGAGTGGTTGATCCGGATTGAGGTCTCGTCCACCTCGGCGGCCGTCCGAGGCGACAGGTAGAGGTCGTCGTCGATCTGGAGGCTCTGGTCGCCGATCTCAGCGGTGAGGCGCACCACCTCGTCACGGTGGACGATATGGCCGGCTTTCACGGCCACGACCTCTCCAGCGCGGATGGGTTCCACGGCAAATACGCCGAGGCCGGCCACCGCACCGTCGCGTACCTTGATGCTGGGCGACCGCCAGCAGTGGATGGGTGGCACGGGTGCGGTCAGACGCCCGCGGCGCCTAGATAGGCCGGACCTTCGCCCCCACCGTGGACCTCCAGGCATGTGCCGGTCACCCATCGGGCCAGTGGCGAGGCCAACACGAGGCACATATCGGCCACGTCGGCGGGCTGACCGAGGCGGCCGGCGGGCAGATTGGCGGCCACCGCGGCTTGGCCGTCCTCACCGCCGTAGAAGGCGTCGGCCTCGTCAGTCACGATCATGCCCACGGTGAGGGCCACCACTCGGATGTCCGGACCCCACTCGTGTGCCAACGTCCGGGTCATGTTCTCCAGTCCGGCCTTGGCCGCCCCGTAGGCCACGCCCTGCGGGTTGGGCCGGGTTCCGCTGACCGATGAGATGTTGACAATCACACCACCGCCATCTTGGGTGGACATGGTCGGGTGCACGGCCTGGCAGAAGGTCATGGGCGCCAGAAGGTTTAGGGCGATGATCTTCTCGTTGAAGCGGGATGACACGGTGGCCGAGTCGGCCGGCGGGGCGCCCCCGGCGTTGTTCACCAGTACGTCGATCCGTCCGGACCGGGCCAAGGAGGAGGCCACTACGGCAGCTACCTGATCCGGGTCGCGGACGTCGGCAGTCACGAAGGCGGCCTCGCGAGTCCCGTCGGTTGACGTGACGAGGGCGTCAGGCTCACTCCTGGCGCAGGTCACGACGTCGGCCCCCGCGTCCAGGAAGGTGGTGGCGATCACCCGGCCCATGCCTCGGGACCCGCCAGTCACCACCACCGATTGTCCGGTGAAGTCCAGTGGATCGGTCCGGTCCGGGGAACCTGACGGGTCGGGAAGGGCGGTCGGGGAGGAGGCCACGGAAGTCACGCTAACCGGAGGGCATCATGACGGATCATACAATCTGACGGACCGTCAGGGTTTCCGCGGCGGCCCACCTCGCCTACCGTTGACCGAGTGACCTCATCATCAGACTCCTTTCCGGCACCGTCTGCGCCACAGGCCATGGCCCCCTACGCGGGTTCGACGCTTCAGGCACCCGAGGGGCGTCCAGACAAGCGGATGACCGAGGATGACGTCGTCGCCCAACTCTCCAGTGGAATGACGATCGGTATCGGGGGCTGGGGCTCGCGCCGCAAGCCCATGTCGCTGGTGCGGGCCATTGCCCGGAGCGAACTGACCGATCTGACCATCGTCTGCTACGGCGGTCCGGAGGTCGGCATCCTGTCGGCGTTGGGCAAGGTCCGGCGGGCCATGTACGGCTTCGTGTCGCTGGACTCCATCCCGCTGGAGCCACACTTCCGCCAAGCTCGCCAGCAGGGGACCATCGAGGTGGCCGAGTTGGACGAGGGGGCGTTCTACCTGGGCCTACTGGCTGCCGCCCACCGGGTGCCCTTTTACCCGACCCGGGCCGGGCTGGGTAGCGACATGATGCTGATGAACCCCGACCTGACCACCGTGACCTCGCCGTACCCGGACGCCGACGGGGTCCACGAGGAGCTGGTGGCCATCCCGGCATTCCAGTTGGACGCCTCCCTGATCCACATGAACCGGGCCGATGCGGCGGGCAACGGCCAGTTCCTCGGCCCCGACCTCTACTTCGACGACCTGTTCGCCAAGGCGGCCGCCTCCACCTATCTGTCCTGCGAGAAGGTCGTCGACACCGGCACCCTGCTCGAAGAGGGCTCGTTGCACACCCTCAAGATCCCCCGGATCTTCGTGGACGGCGTAGTGGAGTCGCCCCGTGGGGCCCACTTCACCGAGTGCCCACCCGACTACGGCCGAGACGAGGCCTTTCAGAAGGCCTACGCGGCGACCGCCCAGGACTCCGAGGCCTGGCGGGCCTTCGTGGAGCGGTGGCTGGAGGCTCCCAGCCATGCCGAGTACCTCGAACGGCTCGATGCTAAAGCGACTGATGCCTGACATGGACGAACACATGAGCGGGGCTGACGTGCTCCACGAGCCAGCGGCCCGAGATGAGATCTGTGCAGTGGCCATCGCTGAAGCCTTCCGGGGAGACGGCGAGATCCTCTGCAACCCGATCGGAACCACCCCGATCATTGGCGGGCGCCTTGCCCGCGCCACTTTCGAGCCGGCCATGGTGATGACCGACGCGGTGTCGGTGCTGGCCGCCAACCCGCTCCCGGTGGGCGACGACGATGCCGAGCGCCTCGTTGAGGCCTGGATGCCCTACCGCGACATATTCGACATCGCCTGGTCGGGCCGGCGTCACGTGGTCATGGGCGCCAGCCAGATCGACGCTCACGGCAACCAGAACCTGGCGGCCATCGGTGACTGGCGACGACCCAAGGCCCAGCTGCTGGGCCTGCGAGGGGCGCCGGGCAACCTGACCAACCACACAACCACCTACTGGGTGCCTAACCACTCGACTCGGTCCTTCGTCCAGACAGTGGACGTGGTGTCGGGGCCGGGCTATGACCGGGTGGCTCCGTTGTCGGTGGCTATTAGAACCAGCCATGAGATCCGGCGGGTGGTATCCAACCTCGCGGTGATGGACTTCGAGGTCTCTGGTACGGACATAGGTGAGCCCCCCCGGATGCGCCTGCGGTCGGTGCACCCCGGAGTCACCGTCGAGGAGGTGGTCGAGGCCACCGGCTTCGAACTGGTCGTGCCTGACGAGGTATACGAGAGTCGACAGCCCACCGACATCGAGATCCACCTCATCCGCGAGGTGCTGGACCCTCGAGGTCTGCGCAAGGCCGAGCTCGGCGGCTGACCAGTGGATTCCGCGCCGATTGACCTGCGCCTGCACACGCGGTTCTGCGACCTGGTCGGGGTCCGATACCCGATTGTCCAGACCGGCATGGGCTGGGTGGCTGGTTCCCGCCTGACCGCGGCCACCGCGCAGGCCGGCGGCCTGGGCGTCATCGCCGCGGCCCCCATGACCTTTGACCAGATGGTGACCGCTATTGCCGAGGTTCGAGCGGCGACCGACGCGCCGTTCGGCGTGAACCTCCGCACCGATGCCGCCGACGTGGACCAGCGGGTCGATCACCTCATTGCCGAGGGCGTCCGGGTGGCCTCGTTCGCCCAGGCCCCGGGGCGGGCCATCGTTGAACGCCTGAAGGAGGCGGGGGTCGTCGTCATACCGACCATCGGCGCGGCCCGACACGCAGAGAAGGTTGCCGAGTGGGGGGTCGACGCGGTGATCGCCCAAGGTGCAGAGGGTGGCGGGCACACCGGCCTCGTTCCCACCTCGATCCTCATCCCTCAGGTACTGGATGCCCTAGGTGGCACTGGCGTGGCCGTGGTGGCTGCCGGTGGGTTCACCGACGGCCGCGGACTGGCTGCTGCCCTGACATTCGGGGCTGACGCGGTGGCGATGGGAACCCGCTTCCTGCTGACCGCCGACAGCGACGTCCCCGACGACGTCAAGGCCGTCTACCTGTCCACGTCGGTCACCGGTACCGTGGTCACCCGGGCCGTGGACGGTGCACCCCAGCGGGTAGTAGCCACCGATGTGGTGGCCCGCCTGGAACGCTCCCGACTGCTGGCCTTCCCGCGGGCGGTCCTTAATGCTCTGCGGTTCCGGCGTCTGACGTCGACGTCGCTTCGGGAGTTGCTGGCCGAGGGGCTGCGCATGAAGCGGTCATCGGATATGACCTGGAGCCAGGTGGCTATGGCCGCCAATGCGCCGATGCTCACCCGGGCCACCATGGTCGAGGGGCGCTTCGAGGTGGGCATCCTCCCGACGGGTCAGGGGGTGGGCGCCATTGCCGAGCTTCCGACCTGCGTGGAGCTGATCGATCGGACGGTGGCCGAGGCCACGGCGGCACTCGACCGCGTGTCTGCCACGACGAGCGAGAACTGAGCACGGTGGACCTCGACTTCACGACCGGGCAGCAGGCCTTTCGCGACGAGGTGCAGGGGTGGTTGGCCGACCACCTTCCCTCCGAACCCCTACCCCCCATGGATACACCCGAGGGTTTTGAACGCCACCGGGAGTGGGAGGGGGTGCTGCACGATGCCCGATGGTCGGTGGTGGCGTGGCCCGAGGCCTATGGCGGCCGGGACGTCGGCCTTGTCGAGTGGTTGATCTTCGAGGAGGAGTACTACCGGTCGGGTGCGCCGGGACGGGTCAACACCAATGGCATCAACCTGCTGGGGCCCACCCTCTACGCCTTCGGGACCCAAGCCCAGCAGGACCGTTTCCTGCCTCCCATGGCCTCCGGCGAGGAGATCTGGGCCCAGGGCTGGTCCGAGCCCGACTCGGGGAGTGATCTGGCCTCCATCTCCACTAAGGGCGTCCGGGACGGCGAGTGGTTCGTGCTGGACGGACAGAAAACCTGGTGTTCGCGTGGCGCATGGGCCGACTGGCTGTTCTGCATCGTGCGGACTGAGCCCGACTCCCAGCGCCACCGCGGTCTCTCATACCTGCTGGTTCCCGCCGACGCCGAAGGCCTGGAGCGCCGCCCGGTGGGACGCCTTGACGGCGAACCGGCGTTCGCCGAACTGTTCTTCGACGGTTGCCGAGTTCACGAGTCGAATCTCTTAGGGGGGGAGGGCGAGGGCTGGAATGTCGCCATGGCCACCACCTCCAGCGAACGGGGCCTGAACCTCCGGGCGCCCGGACGGTTCCTGGCTGTCGCCGATCGGTTGGCCGACCTGTACCGAGACCTGATGGAGGCTGGAACCGCCGATGAAGGTCTGCTGGACGAGGTAGTCCGGGCATGGACCGGTGCTCAGGCCTACCGGTGGCAGACCTACCGGACGGCCGCCCACTTGGCCGGCGGAGGTGAACTTGGTGCCGCCTCGTCGCTCGGGAAGGTTTTCTGGTCTGAACTAGACGTTGAGTTACACGCCACCGCCCTCCGTCTACTGGGCGAACGGGGCGAACTGGTCGACTCGGCCCACCGGCCGGGTCGGCACGGTCAGGGCTGGATGTCGGGCTACCTGTTCAGCCTCTCGGGGCCGATCTACGCCGGCACCAACGAGATCCAGCGCAACATCATCGCTGAACGGCTGCTCGGCCTTCCTCGGAAGTAGCGGGAACCACCATGGACTTCACAATGGGCGGTGACCGTTCGCTGTTCGCCGAAACGCTGAGCGACATCCTCGACGATGTCTGCTCGCCGGCCGCCATTCGATCTTCGTGGGAGGACCCGACAGGCGCGGTCGACGGTCTGTGGGAGACCCTGGCCGGTACCGGCGTGTTGGGCCTGACGGTGCCCGAGGTTCATGGCGGTCTCGGGATGGATGAGGTCGACCAGGTGCTGTTGCTGGAAGAGTTGGGTCGGGCGGCTTGCCCGGACCCGGTGGCGGAGCACTCGGCGGTGGCGGTTCCCGTGTTGCGTGATCTGGCACTGTCGTCGACGTGTGATGAGTGGTTGGGACGGGCGGCCGAGGGATCGGCGGTGCTGACTGCCGGTTCCCCGACGGGCACGTCCAGCGGGACCCTGGTTCTGGCCGGCGACCGTGCCGACCTAGTGGTGCTGGCCGTGGATGGAGCGGTCCATGCCGTGCCAGCCGCTTCGGTCTCCGGTCGACCCGTGGAGAGCATCGACGGCGCACGGCGCCTAGCTGAGGTCACCGTCGAGGTCTCGGACGAGACCCTGGTGTCGGATGACCCTGCAGCGGTGACTGCTCTATGGGATCGCGGGGCGTGGGCCGCAGCGACCCAGGCCGTGGGGGTAGCCCAGCGCCTGTTGGACCTCACGGTGGCCTACGTAACAGAGCGCGAGCAGTTCGGTCGCCCGGTCGGCGTGAACCAGGCCGTGAAGCACCACTGCTCGAACCTCGCCATCGCCGTGGAGTTCGCTCGGCCCATGGTGCAGACGGCCGCCTGGGCACTGGCCAACGGTCGGGCGCCCGAGGGGACCATTCCGCCTGGTGCGACCGGCGCGGCTGGTCCGTCGACCCTGGTGTCGATGGCCAAGGCCATGGCGTCCGACGCCGTGGATTTGGCCTGTCGCTCGGCGCTGCAGTGTCACGGGGCCATCGGCTACACGGTCGAACATGACCTACACCTTTGGCTGAAGCGGGGCTGGGCGCTGTCGGCATCGTGGGGTGACGCTCACCGTCACCGTCGGCGGATCGCAGTTGATCTGGGCATGGTTGTGGGGTCGGGGACCTCGGCGACATGACCGACGTTCGGGCGGATCGGGCCGCGCTGGCCGACGAGGTGCGGTCCCTGGTGGCCGACGTGAACCGTCTGACCCTGACCGGCGATGCGGTGGCCGAGGCCAGGTCGCTGGTGGCGGCCGCTCGCCACGCGTTGGACGGGCCGGAGCGACGCCGGTGGTACGAGGTGCCACTAGCGGAGATCGATGCCGAGCTCGAGGCACGGCTGCGAGCCGAGGCGTTCGACCACAGCCTGTTTCGGGGGCCGGCCAACCCGCTGGCCCCGCCGTTGGTAGTAACCACCGAGGTCGACGACGATGGCAGGTACGTGGTCGGATCAGTCCGCCTCGACCGGTCACGGGAGGGTCCTCCGGAGCGCCTACACGGCGGATACCTAGCCGGCCTGTTCGACGACGTCCTGAGTGGGGTCCCGTCACTGGTCGAAATGGGTCCGACGGTCACGGCGCGGTTGGCCATCCGATTCCGGGAGCCCACACCACTGGACGTGGCTCTCCGATTCGAGGCCCGGGTGGTTCGCCACTCAGGGAGGCGCTTAGTGGCCCGGGCCCGTTGCCTGGTAGTCGCTGCAGGTGGAGGCGCCGCCGATGGTTCGACGGTGACCGCGGAGGCCGAGGCGCTCTTTGTGGCCGTGCCGGCCCGTGCGCAGGAGGCCGGCCCCGGAGAGGACCGATGACCCGCCCCACCATCTGCTTCCTGTGCACCGGTAACGCCGCCCGGTCGGTCATGGCGCGTGCCATGTTCGCTGATCGGGCACCTGGATGGAGCTCCGTGGGGGCCGGGACGCTGGTCCTCGAGGGGTTACCGATGAGCCGGCGAACCCGCATCGCCCTGGCCGACCATGGGCTGGTTGACCCGGACCATCGCAGCCGACAGTTCGGCAGCGGCCACGCTGACGTCGACCTGGTGGTAGCCATGGAGCCCTCCCACGTGGCGTGGATCCGTCGCCACTACCCCGAGATGGCGGGCCGCACAGCCTCCTTGCCCCGGCTGGTCCGGGAACTCCCGGCTGGTGACGGCACCGATCTGGCCGACCGCTTGGAGGCCATGACCCTGGCCGAGGTGGAGGTCGCCGACTGGGAGGAGGTCGTCGATCCGGCATCAGGCGAGCAGGCCGACTTCGACGCCTGCGCAGCGACCCTGGACGGCCTCGTCGACGCCCTGGTCGAACGACTGGGCTCGGTGGGTTGAACGCTTCGGCCCTCCTCCCGTGGTGCATGCCTCCGCACCGTCGGGACGGCTTCCTGCTGGCTGCCGCCTGCTTCCTGATTGGCATCACCTTCGGCGTGTTCGCCGACTCGTCGGGCCTTGGGCTCGGCCAAGCCTCGGCACTCTCAGTCTTCACGTTCACCGGCGCGTCGCAGTTCGCCCTGGTCTCGGTGTCGGCCGGAGGTGGGACGGCGGTGGCTGCGGTGGGTGGAGCGTTGCTGATCGGTGCCCGTAACGCCCTCTACGGACCGTCCATCGCCCCGCTGCTTCGGGGTGGCCGGATGCGTCGGGCGGTGGCGGCCCACTTCGTGATCGACGAGACCGCGGCCATGGCCACCGCACAGGACGATCCGGATCAGGCGAGGGAGGCCTTCTGGGCCACGGGGCTCTGGCTGTTCGCCTTCTGGAACGTTGGGACGATCGTGGGACTGGTGGCCGGCAACGCGATGGATGACCCAGGGGTTCTGGGCCTCGACGCGGCGTTCCCGGCGGCCTTCGTGGCTCTGCTGGTCCCGCACCTGCGGACCCGTCCAGGCCGGGTGACCGCTCTGCTGGGAGGGGCCATCGCACTGGTCGCCGTGCCGTTCAGCGCCGCCGGGGCACCCATGTTGCTGGCTGCGCTGGCCGTCCCCTTCGGACTGGTGGTCCGCCAGCGGGCCCAACGGGACGGTGCGTCGTGAACTGGGCGGGCATCATCGTCCTCTCGGGTGGGTGCTACCTGGCCAAGCTCGCCGGGGTGGTAGCGGGGGACCGCTTTTCGGCTGCGTTGGGGCCGGTGACGACCCTCTTGCCGCCTGCCCTCTTCTCAAGCATCGTCGTTCTCATGACGGTGGTCGACGGCACCGAACTCGTCGTCGATGCCCGGCTGGTCGGAGTGGCAGTCGCAGTGGTGGCGGTGCTCCGACGGGCACCGTTCGTGGTGGTAGTGGGCCTGGCCATGATCGCCACCGCAGGTCTTCGGCTCATGGGCTGACCCGTTTCTCAATCGTTTCCGAACGGGAACCAAACCAGTCACCCTTGGGCTGCCGCGGGGAGCGCGCTCGGTGGGTCTATTTTCGCCATCGTGGCTGGCGAATCGATCGGAGAACCGGGAGTGGACCCGTCGGATCTAGTCGGCGTCTCGGCGTCGGTGCAGCGGTCCCTGCTACTACCCCGACCTCGGTGGCGGGGCGTCATGCACCGGGCGGCCGTGCCATGTGCGTTGGTGGCCGGTGTGATGCTGTTTGCCTCAGCGCCGGCCGGTCGGGACCGTACCGGCGCCGGGATCTTCGTCACCGGGGCCGTGCTGATGTTCTCGGTCAGCAGTCTCGTCCACCTACGTCGCTGGTCCATCCCAACGTGGGAGGTCCTGTTCCGGATCGATCACGGGGCAATCTTTGTGCTCATAGCGGCCAGCGCCACGCCGATCGGGCTGAGCGCACTCGATGGCCGTGCCGCCACTCTGTTGCTCTGGGCGGTCTGGATTGGAGCTGGTGTCGGCGTAGGCATCCGACTCCTGCCGTTCCATCCCCCGAAGGGTCTGATGAACTCGCTGTTCATCGGCCTGGGTTGGGTTCCCATCGTGGTCGCCCCGGACTTATTTCGTTCGCTGGAAGCGGTGGAGTTGGCGCTGGTCGTGGTCGAGGGGCTGCTTTACAGCGGGGGTGCGCTGATGCTGGGGGCCCGTTGGCCCGACCTATCGCCGGAGGTGTTCGGCTACCACGAGGTCTGGCACACCCTGGTGACAGCCGCGGTGGGGGTCCACTTCGTGGTCGTCGCCCTCCTGATTGCTGGGTGACAGGTTCCGGGTGACGAAACGTTTGGCGCCGGCCCTGGTACTCGTCGTTCTGGCAGTCTCTACGGCCTGCGGGGACGACCCGGTGACCGATCCCCGACGGGCCACGTCCTGTGCCGGATTGGTCGAGGCCGGCCGGGCCAGTGCCGAGGCGGTCCTCGACATCCTGGGGGATAGCACTGTGGCCGACCTGGAGGCCGTCGACGATGAGCGGCCTTTCGCCGAGATCGAACACATCCTTCGAGTCGAGGTGTTCACCGAACGGACCAACGCTCTGGGATGCGGAGCAGCGGAGCTCACCCGGCTGGCCTGTACCGCCTACCAGGGGCTGTCCACACAGGCTCGAGGCGAGGCGGCCCGGGAGTTCCTCGCTCCCTACTTCGTTGCCTGCGACTGATCCGAGGTCGCACCAGGAGGTTTCGCGGGTGGAGAGCGGGTCGGCGTTCCCTTTCGGGCCCGCCCTGGGTGAGACTGGGCCTGTGACCACCGACTCCAACGCCTGGGACCCCTTGCTCGAAGACCTGGAGCGTCGACGGTCTGACGCTCGAGCCATGGGTGGCCCCGACCGCCTGGAGCGGCACCGGACGAAGGGTGCCGGTGACCGACTCGACGCCCGGGCCCGGATCGACCACCTGCTGGACTCCGGCTCGTTCCGGGAGATCGGCACTCTGGTCGGCCCCGGGGGAGCCGCCAGCGGTACGGCACCGGCCGACGGGATCGTCACCGGCTCGGGAACCGTCGACGGACGACCCATCATGGTGGGCGCCGAGGACTTCACCGTGCTGGGTGGGTCCATCGGGCCCGGGAGTACGGCCAAGCGTCATCGGATCGCCGAACTGGCCGAACGGGACCGCCTACCGCTGGTCATGTTGCTGGAGGGGGCGGGACACCGGCCATCGGGAACCGGAGGTGCCGAACCAGGTAGGACCCCGACCGACCTGATTCAGCAGGTCCGACTGTCCGGTCGGGTCCCGTTGGTGACGGCCATCCTCGGGCCGTCGGCCGGGCACGGTGCCCTGGTGGTGCCCTTGTCGGACTACACGGTGATGACCCGTGATGCTTCAGTGTTCACCGCCGGCCCGCCGGTGGTGAAGGCGGCCCTCGGTGAGGAGGTCTCCACCGAGGAACTGGGTGGTCCGGACGTGGCGGTGGCCAGCGGCCTGGTCCACGACGTGGCTGACGACGACCGCGGTGCTCTGGACATGGTCCGAACCTGGCTGTCGTTCTTCCCGAGCAGCGCCTGGTCCCATCCGCCGCGCCGCGAGGGGAGCGACACCGACTCCCGGCCAGTAGATGACCTGGTGGACCTCATCCCCCGGCAGTCCACCCGTGGTTATGACGTCCGCCCGGTGGTCGAGCGCCTGGTCGACGACGGACGGTTCGTCGAGGTCCAGTCGGGCTTCGGTGCCTCCATCATCTGCGGCCTAGCCCATCTGGGAGGCGAGCCGGTGGCCGTGGTGGCCAACCAGCCAGCGGTCCGGGCTGGCACCATCGACGTGGCGGCGGCCGACAAGGCGGCCCACTTCATCCAGGTAGCCGACTCGTTCCACCTGCCGCTGGTCTTCCTGACCGACAACCCTGGGGTGCTGGCCGGCACGGCCTCAGAGCGGGCGGGGATCCTGCGGGCCGGCGCCCGGATGTTCGCCGCCCAGACCCAGGCCCGCACAATCAAGGTCCAGGCCACGCTCCGGAAGGCCTACGGCTTTGGCTCGTTGGCCATGTCGATGGTCTCGTTCGACGGTCAGACCACCTCGGTGGCCCTACCTGGGGTGACCCTCGGAGCCATGGGGGCTCGGGGGGCGGGTGCTGCGGTGGGAGCCGACGAGGACACCGCCGAGGCTATAGCGGACGCTGAGGCCACCGCCGTCTACCGCTCGGCGTCCCGACTGGGGTTCGACGAGGTGGTTGCTCCCGTAGAACTGCGCGACGTCCTACTGGATGCGGTCCGGCGAGGCCTGTCCCGTCGCCAGCAGGCCCCCGAACCCACCGCCCGGACGGCGATCGCTCCCTGACCGACAACCGCCGACCCGGGATGCCCGGTCGGGATCGGGCGCCCGGGCTGGCAGGCTGGGCCGGTCTCCGACCCTTTCCCATTCCCCTCCAGGAGAACCAATGAGCACCGAACGACTCTCCCGACGCATCACCACCATCGCCGAGTCCGCGACTATGGCCGTCGACTCCAAGGCCAAGGCTCTCAAGGCGGCCGGTGAACCGGTCATCGGCTTCGGCGCGGGTGAGCCGGACTTTGCCACACCAAGCCACATCGTGGCCGCCGCTGTGGCGGCATGCCAGGACCCGGCCAACCACAAATACACGCCGGCTGGGGGCCTCCCAGCACTGAAGGAAGCTCTGGTCGACAAGACCGAGAGGGACTCGAGGTGGCGACCCGAGGCGTCGCGGATCCTGGTCACCAACGGCGGCAAGCACGCCGTGTACAACACCTGTGCCACGGTACTGAACCCGGGTGACGAGGTCCTGCTGCCGGCGCCGTACTGGACCACCTACCCGGAGTCCATCACCTTGGCCGGCGCCACGCCCGTGCCGCTGGCTACCGACACCGCCTCGGGATTCCGTGTCACCGTCGACCAGTTGGAGGAGGCCCGCACTCCGCACACCAAGGCGCTCTTCTTCGTCTCCCCGTCCAACCCGACAGGAACGGTCTACCCAGCCGACGAGATCGAGGCCATCGGCCGGTGGGCCGTCGAGCACGGCATCTGGGTGTTCGCCGACGAGATCTACGAGCACCTGACCTACGACGACAACGTGCACTACTCCATGCGGGCGCTGGTCCCCGAGATCGACGACCATTTCGTGGCCATCAACGGCGTGGCTAAGACCTACGCCATGACCGGGTGGCGGGTCGGGTGGATGATCGGCCCCGCTGACCTGATCAAGGCGGCTGGCAACCTCCAGTCCCATGGCACCAGCAACGTGGCCAACGTGTCCCAGCGGGCCGCCCTCGCCGCGGTGTCTGGAGACCTCACGGCGGTGGCCGACATGCGAGCCTCGTTTGACCGTCGACGACGAACCATGACCGAAATGCTGCGGTCAATCGAAGGCGTGGACCTGCTGACGCCCCAGGGCGCCTTTTATGCCTTTCCAGACCTCACGGGCTTCCTAGGCCGGGAGATTGCCGGCCGGGTGGCCACCACCACCTCCGAGTTGGCGGCCATCATCCTCGACGAAGCCAAGGTGGCCATCGTGCCCGGCGAGGCATTCGGGTCGCCCGGCTACGCCCGACTCTCGTTCGCCGTCGGTGACGACGACCTAGTGGAGGGCCTCACCCGGATCAGCGGCCTGCTGACCGGCTGAGCCCAGCCCAAGTCCATCATGGCGGTCCTGTCGTACGGCTCGTGGCCGTCACCCATCACGGCCCGTTCGCTGGTGGCCGGGGCCGTCGGCCTCGGCGAGGTACTGGTCGACGGCGCTGACATTTGGTGGGCCGAGGCGCGGCCCGACGAGGGCGGAAGGACCGTGGTTGTACGGCGAACACCCGATGGGTCGGTGGTCGACGCGGTACCCGAGGGGGTCGACGTCCGGAGCGGTGTTCACGAGTACGGCGGCGGCGCCTGGTGTGTAGCCGGCGGCGTGCTGGTGCACGCCGACCGGGCCGACGAACGCCTTGTCCGTCGGGAGCCGGGTCGTCCCGGCGTCGAACCCGTGGTCCTCACGCCGGAACCCGACCTGCCGCGGGGCCTGCGGTACGCCGACGGAAGGATCACTCCGGATGGACGGTGGTACATCTGCGTCCGGGAGTCCCACACCGGTGGTGGGTCGGAGCCGGCCAATGAGTTAGTGGCCGTGGCCATGGACGGCTCATGGCGGGTTGAGGTGCTGGTGTCCGGTCCTGACTTCGTGTCGAACCCCCGGGTATCGCCCGACGGGCGGCATCTGGTCTGGATCCAGTGGGACCATCCGGACCTGCCGTGGGACGACACCACACTCTGGGTCGGCGACCTGTCTCCGGCTGGTCGCCTGACCGGCCCCCGACGGGTGGCCCGGCCCGCCGGGGTCGATGGACGTGACTCGAACGAGTCGTTCTTCCAGCCGGAGTGGCGGGCCGACGGTGTGCTCCACGTTGTCACCGACCGGGACGGCTGGTGGCACCTGTACCGGCCGGACCCATCGACCGATGACCTGGAACGCCTAACCACCGGCAACTTCGAGGTGGCCACCCCCCAGTGGGTGTTCGGCTTGTCGCGCTACGCCTTGGTCGGCGACGACGTGTGGTTCGCCCGCCGGGAGGACGGAATGGACCACCTGGCCGTGCTCTCCGTCGACGGCACGGTGACTGAGGTCGAGCCATTATCGGCCAACTCACCGGCCACCTCGATCAGTTCGCTGGCCGCCCACGGCGACGGAGTGGCCCTCGTGGCGGCCTCATGGACCACCGAACCGGCACTGGTGGCCGTCACCCGAACCAGCACCGAGGTGCTCCGGGAACCACGTGATCTGGGCCTGGCGTCGGGGTGGCTGCCGGTTCCCGAGCAGATCGAGTTCCCGACCTACAGTCCGGAAGGGGGACTAGACCGGGAACTCGAGCAGGCCCACGCTCTGGTGTACCCACCCACCAGCCCCGACCACGAGGCGCCAGCCGACGAAAGGCCGCCGCTGGTCGTGCTCGTGCACGGTGGGCCGACCGGGTCGGTCCGCACCCAGCTCCAACTGGCAGTCGCCTTTTGGACCAGCCGGGGTTTCACGGTGGCAGACGTCGACTACCGCGGGTCCACGGGCTACGGCCGGTCCTACCGGCACCGTCTCCGCGGCGGCTGGGGGGTGCTCGACGTGGACGACTGTGTAGCCGTAGCCCGGTACCTGTCGTCGGACGAACGTCCGTCCACGGAACAGGTCGACGCCGAACGGTTGGCTATCCGGGGCGGGAGCGCCGGTGGCTTCACGGTGCTGGCCGCCCTGACATTTCACGACGTCTTCTCGGCCGGGGCCAGCCGTTACGGCATCGGGGACCTGGCTGCATTGGCCGCCGACACCCACAAGTTCGAAGCCCGCTACCTTGACCGCCTTGTGGGCCGGTGGCCCGAGGACGAGGCCGTGTACCGGGAGCGGTCACCCATTCACCACGTGGACCGTCTGGCCACGCCGCTGCTGCTGCTGCAGGGATCCGAGGACCGCGTCGTGCCACCGGCCCAGGCTCATGCCATGGCCGATGCCCTGCGGGAACAGGGCGTGCCGTTCGAACTGATCGAGTTTCCGGACGAGGGGCACGGGTTCCGGAAGGCAGCCAACGTGGTGCGGGCGTTAGAGGCGGAACTGGCCTTCTTTGCCGACCGGTTCGGCTTCGAGGTCCCCAACCGGACCGGAAGGCAGGACCGCACCTGACCGGGACCTGTGCGGCGGATCGAATGCCGAAAGGACAGGGCCGCCGCGAGGAGTTGCGATCGGTCGGGTGGCGGCGTTTATACTTCATGACGATGCGACCGCTTCTCGACCTCCTGCTGCTGACCTAGGGCGAACGCCTCACATACGCGTTCGCCCGAACCTCCTGCGCCCACCGGGCCAGGAGGTTCTCTGCTTTTCAAGGTCAGGGCCTTTGGGCTCGGTCAGGCGGCGAGATACCGGGAGTCGGTGGCATCATCCGACAACGAGATTCATCGAGACGACAGAAAGAGTGGCGCCCACCGGGGCCACCGGAAAACGAGCACCAGTCATGAGCGAGCAGACGAAGGCCGATC
>Ga0315318_10000534_pt1 | contig 15481 bp, 11 predicted proteins | sample M1200m3416metaG_FD_203703 | JGI IMG/M metagenome (GOLD analysis project Ga0315318, IMG submission 203703) | Ammonia-oxidizing marine archaeal communities from Monterey Bay, California, United States - M1 200m 3416 | ecosystem: Environmental > Aquatic > Marine > Coastal | place: USA: California... | reverse complement strand
CACCGGGAACACCAGAAGTACCAGAAGAACCATCAGCACCAGTTTGTCCTTTTTGTCCTTTCTGACCATCTTGGCCATCAGCTCCAGAAGTTCCAGTTGAACCTGCTGACCCATCAGCTCCAGAAGTCCCAGACGAACCAGAAGAACCAGAAGAACCACCAGCACCAGTTTGTCCTTTCTGACCTTTCTGACCGTCTTGGCCATCAGCACCAGAAGAACCAGTTGAACCTGCTGACCCATCAGCTCCAGAAGTTCCAGACGAACCGGAAGAACCAAGAAAATTTCCATCTTGTCCTTTTTGGCCCTTAGCGCCATCTGCGCCAACATAACCATCCGCTCCAGAAGTGCCAGACGAACCAGATGAACCGTCAGGTTCACCTTTTGCTCCCGCTTGTCCTTTTGCTCCTTGAGGACCAGTGCTAACAACTATTTCTGCTCCTGCAGACCCATGAAGACCGCAATTATAATAAAGACCGCTAGGAGCATAGTGAGGCACTCTAAAATGCAAATACTCATTATTGGCTCTGCTTCCAGAAACCCCAGAGAGCCATTCGTTGGTATAGGTATTAGCTCCTCCATTACTAGATCCGCTAGATATATAAAATGAATGAGTTAAATTAGAAGTATTAGTAAAGTCAAAAGTATAAGTATTACCCTTATGTAAATATAATGTAGGAGCCTTTCTATAAACTATACCATGAATAGTTTCTTCCCCTACGTCAGAAATCCAATATCTATCTCCATCTCCGTCATCTTGAACTATGACTCTAAAATCGGGATTGATCCAACCACTTACCCCTGTTATATCAGCGTATAAATTTCCAGATACTGATTCTGTGTATCCGTATAACGAAACCCCGCTTTGCTGTATGTCTCCTGTTACATACAAGTCTCCTCCACTAATAGCAACGTTCCCTCCGCTTACATGCAAAGATTCGAGAGGAAGCCCAGCAGTGCCTTGTCCTCCAAATTCTCCTATTCCTAGCTTACTATTCTCGTAATCATAAAAAATGTTTTGAGTAGCGCCAAAGCTTCCGTCTTCATGTGCGTATTGAACTTGTCCGCTTGTTCCTGTAGGAAATCCTTGATGAGCAGATATTTGAGATTCTAAATCTTGACCAGTACTGTTTAAGTTACCAGATACTGTTTCAATTTTTGTATTTAAATCACCACTAACAACCCCTACATAATCTTCAGTAGCCAAACCACTAGGGTCAGAAGAGGGGTAAAAAGTCGCATTCTGATTAAAGAAATTAAGAAATTCTCCCGATTCTATTTGGCCGAGTCTAATGAGATTGTCTAAAGACATCTGTAATCATTACACTTTTACCAAACTAATTCATAGGCATAACTTCAATAATATCTTTTAATTTAATTGTTTTCATGCACTCGAAGTGTCTATCTGTATTTTTGTGCTCAGGGCACCACTTCCAGTCACCTTTATCAAATAAATGATTATGCCAACAACCATGACAGGCATTGTAGTTGATTACTCTTCTACAGGTAAACTCGTTATAAGGCTCAGTAAATCCAGCTATCATAATGACTTCTTTGCCTAAAGAATGAGCCAACCAAGACACCCCAGAACTCAAACCAATATAGAATTCACAATTATAAAGCCAAGCTATAGCTTCTTCTATATTGTCTTTAGTATCTGGAAAAATTACATTTTCTAAACCCTTCAGATCCATATAATCTAAAGGCTCTTTTTGTATTACTACTACTTTGTAGCCTTTTGAGTTTAAGTAGTCTACCAGTTCTTGCCATCCATGCCAGTGCTTGCATCCCGAAGTGGAAGAAGTTGATATACAAATATATTTTTCATTTTCTAGCCTATTTTCTTTGTCTTTAAAGTGAATCTTAGCCTTTTCTTCTTTGAAGTCTATTCCTAGGGCGTCTGAACATATTTGACCTAATGGAATTTTATTCCACGGGTTAGAGTGCTTGCTTTTGTCTTCTAGGTCGTAGCATCCGATGCTGTAGGAAGCATAAAGGCTTTCTTCGGTTGCTCCGGGTTCTATAAATTTTATTTTTGGATAAGCCTTTCTAAACAGATTGTTAAAAAAGGTAGCAACCACCACTCTAGCTTTTGACAGTTTGCGAAACCTTTCTACTTGAGGTATCCAAGCAAAATTATCCCCAAGAGATTTGCTATCAAACCAAATCAAAACCTTTTTCCCTTCATCATCGTACTTGTGACTCCAACACACCTCATGAGACCTTAAATCAATAGCCCTGATTTCCCAAGGAACTCTCCTGTTCATATATACTTCCCCCCAAGTATTGTCTTGCAGCTGCGTTTTATAAACAGATTTATCATCCAATATAAAATCAACCTGAAACGAATCGTTTGTGACGTATTGAGTTGATATCTGGACTCTTGGGTTATCTACGAAACTTATTTCGAAAATTCTATCATCGGAGACGTCCGATTCTTTTGTGTTGTTAATTCCTTCTTGTCTTATAAAGCAGCTCTTTGGAACAATAGCTTTTATAACTTTCGGAAAAACCGTAGACACATCCACTCTTCTATGCTCTGAGATACAAGCCGAAAAGAATTCGTCCGCAGGTATGATTTTGCTTTGCAGGTTCTGAGATAGAAACTTTTCTACTCCTTTTTCGTTGACTATGTAGGCATGGGTGGTATAACTAAAATCTGAATAGTTAAAAATATCATCAATAGACTTTTCTTTAGAATTCGTAATCTTCGTTCTCCCCAGATAAGCCAAATCAAACTCAGCTTTGCATTCAGATACTTTCTGTATAGCTAAGGATAAGTCTCCATTGTTTTTCCAAAAAGCGTCGTCCTCTAGAACCAAGATTCTTTCCAAATTTTCTTCCTTTGCCTTTTTCCAAATCAAAAAATGACTTAGCGCGCATCCGATTTCCCCCTTCGTTAATTCTCTGCTGTCCCATTCTTTAAAATCAAAGCCATCAAAAAAATAATCTTCCTTTTCTATTTTCCATTGATAAAGACCGTAATCATTCTTTGATAGCCATTGTTTAACTTCGTCTTTTTTCAGGTTTCTTATGTCTGTTGCATTTACGATTTCTATAGGAACTCCTAAGTTTTCCTTGTCTAATAGGCTTGAGATTCTTTCCTTTCTATCTTTTCTGTCTTTCAAGTTTATAACAAAAATTTTATCAACATAAGCCTTTTTGGGATTTAATACTTTTTGGTATATTCTTTTGTGATTATCCGAAAATGTTTTTGCTTCTTTTGTCATATTATAAGGGTCACAAAAATAACCACATAACCTTTCTGCTACATAGCTCCACGTTAAAGAGTTTGCATTGTTGATCGCATTGTTACGATAAACTGAATAGTTGTCAATTACTTTTTGTATTCCCTCGGCTATTTGATCAACATCCCTCTCTATTCTTAAAATTCCATTAAGCTCAAACTCCGAACCAGTATATGTTCCAACAATCGGAAGCCCCGTGGCCATCGCCTCAAGCAAAGTTAAATTAGGATGACCAGCTTCAACTATAGAAGGATGTAGGAAAATAGTGTGAAGAGCGTACTGTTCTTTCAGCTGCTCTTCGGTTAAATCAAAAACCAAATTTAATTTATCATATCTAGCCCCAAGAGAATCAAAAAATGCTTCATTGCTTTTCGGGCCTGCTACGGTCAATGGCAAATTCAACTTCTCCGCTGCTTGCATTGCTAGCCCAAAACCTTTTCTGTCGAAATTTTCGTCGTTAAAATATCCATTCTTTCCTACGCATAAAAGTTTATGGTCTGCGAGTATCGTTTCTGACACTTTTCTATCTTTGACTTTAAAGAAGTCTACGTCGACTCCATGCGGTAGATATCTCAGGTTAGGAGGGTTCTCGAAATATTTTATTAAATGCTCAGAAGGAACAATAGAAAAAACAGATTTCTGGATGGCTTCCAAATTGTTTTGGTAACATTCGCAGAATTTGCCGAAAACTTCCACATGGTGGTCATGCATGGAAAACACATACGGGATACCCCTCTCGGCTAAGTCTATAGCAAGGTTGGCGACATGGACATGCACTATGTCATAGTCGCCCTTATTAATCTCTGCGCAGTATTTTATATCTACCTCATGCCCCAATTTTTCAAGCTCTAATTTATAGGCCCATATTACTTTTTCTACAGCTCCCCATCCGTTTGGTGGAATCTGAATTAAACCGGGTGTTACTTGTACTATCTTCATTCTTCTTTGAATTCGTGTTTGTGGACTAACGCTTCATTTCCAGTTGGCTTGCTCAATATCTCATCTTTGTTACTTAACCAACTAAGGCTTTCCTCGTCTATGCATAAATCTTCCCAGTCCCCTACGGAACAATTTGAAACCAAAGCCAAGGAAGTAATCGCCAAGTCCTGTAAAAAGCAATCTGGCTTTTGGTCATTGAATTTCTTTATTAGTGGCAGCTTGTCGTAGGTTTTTTCGAAAAAGCTTTTTGAGAATATTGTCCCTCCGGTGCCGTAATGGAGAAAGCTTATGTTATGGTGTTCTCCGCTCCAAGGAGCATCATATTCAATTCCTCCTTTTGACAAACGTTTATTCCCGCAAACAATTGCTGCTGCGTCTAGGCCGAAATAATCCCAATAAAAATCATTAGCGTGTTGACTCGATACCATTCCTCGACCAGACATCTCGTGCCTAGGGACATGTGCTATTTTGTGCCTAGTCAAAACATCGGTTTCTAGATAAATGATATGAGTAAAATCATCTTCGCTCGCGAAATCATAAAGCCTCTTAAACCATAAGTAACCCGGCGCTCCGACGCTGTTGAAAATACTTTTTTGAATCCAAGAATTTTCCGTGTCATCTATTAAATAACAATTATCAAATTTTCTTATTATCTCTATTGGTGTTTTCCCTCCGTCATTTACAACGGTGACTGGTATGTCTGGGTTATGTGTAAAAAAGTTTTCCAAGGTTTTTTCGAGCCTAAAAAATTCACCAGTACTAGAAGCTACGCCAGAGACCGCCTCTAGGTTTTCCCACCCCGAGTAAACTGGCAATATGGCTTTTATTTTCATTTTGCTTTGTTGGCGAAATACTTCATTAACTCTGGTCTAAAGTCTTTTTGTTGTCCTGCGAATTGAATTACGAAATCCCCATCCTTGTATATGTTATCTTTTTCGTTCCAAGATGGATAACTGGAAAGAACATCGTAGTCGTTAGTATACCAATAAGAATTACATACTCTTTCATGTATCAACTTAGTTCTAGAAGAGTATTTTTCGTCCGCTTTAAGCAGTAACCTCATTGCTCTTTGTTCTCTATCAAAAACATCTATCTTCTCTTTCGCTTCTTGGAGCTCTGGACGCTCTAATTCTTTGCAGTCTTTTAGGAACTGTATTGCCGAAGAGGAATTTTTGTAGAAAGCAGACCCATTAGAAACATAACTACCGTCTATAACATAGTCTTGACCTTTGATCGGATAATTTTCGCTATGAGTAAATATCATATCATAATCTTCATCCAAAATTCTTCTTACATCAAACTCACTATCCATTATTAATGAATCTATATCAAGCCACCAAACCCAATCATATTTTTCTATATTCATTAAAACAGCATCTATCTTGCTCCAGTGAGGGGGTCTGGTTTTATCTATAATGTCATCATAACAAATAAAATCAATACCGTGTTTGTCACAATAGTCCTCAAAATTGCTTTTTGAATATTCGGCTAAATGAGAATACCCGCTATCAAACAAGGTCACTAGAGCTATTTTTTTAGAGCTCATTAAGTTGAAGACTTTTTGCAATTCTGATGGAGACTTGCATCCATGGAAAAATTTTATATCGTTTTTGTTTGGAGGTACTTGTTGCCATTCTGTTTCTAGCATAGTTACCGCATTGCCCCCCGGTATATAATCTAAATTCCCTTTATCCTCTACTTCTAAAAAGTTCTTATATCCTTGTTCGCCTATTAAATTAAAATGAACTAACGGTAGCTGTTTGGAAGCTTTATATTTCCAAAGCATCACATTTATTATTGTCTCGTCTTGGAAGGCCGCGTAAAAATCGGGCCTCTGTATAATAGCTGGATGTGAGGATAGTCCATAACAGTCGTCAAAAAACTGTTTTGTGTTTTTATTGAACATTAAAAAGTTAGTGGAAGAATAAAATAAAGTCCTGTCTTCTACTTCGGCCAGTCTCATTAACGGGTCCTCTAAAGAGTCCTCTCCTTCATGAGCGTTTCCTCTACCGTTATATATCATATACTGAAACAGACCTTTTCCCACTAATGGGTAATTTTCTATTTCATCAAAATAAGAAAACATTTCATCCACATTACTTCTAACCATTCCGTCAGCATCTACAAGAATACCCTCTTCTATTCCGTCTTGTATAGACTGGGAAACTATTTTAGATTTAAGAGTTAAATTTCTATAAGTATTTATATCTTCTCTTACCACTATACCCAAAGAATCATCTTTGAAGGATACGGTTTCGCTCTTGTCAAACTTTAGCCTCTCTTGTTCATAAGGGGTAACGAAATCATTTTTGCTCATAACGGGGTTTTCGAGATTAGTCACATCAACCCGCTTTTTAATTAGACAAGGATAATCAAAATCTATATCGCAATTAATTCCATATAAAATAATTGGAATAGAAGAAAATTCATTTATACTTTTAACGAGAAACTCGGTAACCGGAAGATAATTTTCCGTAGTCACAGATATAAACGCCCTTTTCGGAAGGGATTTTTTTTCCCAACAAAACCACCCTTGATAGTAGTTATCGTTTTGGTCTTGTCCTACGTAATCTATCAGATCAAAACCTAAATTAAGAAATCTCTTCTTTATGTTTTCTAACCTGTCTTTCTTTTCTACTCCGTCGTGAAATTCTAAATATATTTTAGAGCATTTGTTTATGGTTTCATCAGAGCATGTTTCTAGTATTTCATATTCCGCTCCTTCGACATCTATTTTAAGAAGGTCTATTTCTTTTTCGTCCTTAAGGAGGGAATCTAGAGTTATGCATTTTACACTTTTCGTTTTTATCTTCCCGTGACTCGATATATCGTTTCTGTTTTCATATATCCCTGAGACCAGAGTGTTTTCGCTTTCGTGAAAGTCTATTTCACCATCATGGCTATAGACAGCTTTATGAAATAACCTACCCTCTTCTTGCTTTATGTTTTGTTGTAAGTAAGTGAACGCCGTAGAGTTAGCCTCCACTGCTAAAACTTGCCCTGCGCCCCTAGAAAGACAATAACGACTAAACAGACCAAAGTTGGCCCCTATGTCTACCACTAATCCACCCTTTTTTATGTTTATGAACTCAAACCTTTTTTGTACAAAAAACTCATACAAATTAAAAAACAGAAAAGCATTATCTGAAAAGCTAAACTTAGGAAAATCAATTTTTTTATGAAATAGCCTGTACTTTTCTGAAGAGACAAGCTCTCCGTCTTTATAAAAGTCCAAAAGAAATCCGTTAAAATGAGGATACTTTTCCAAAGGCATATCTCCGACAGGAAAAGGCATAACCCACCACCAAGCCTCCCCGTCAAAATTTAATTTCCCTGAATGGTACAAGGGTATCTTTGTATCTATTTCTCTTACTAGGCATTCTAATGTGATTGCTTTGTTGCAATGTATATTGAGCTTGTTTTCTCCTTCTCCTTCCCAGCTAAATTTAAATTCTAAATCGGAAGGAGACTCTTCCAGAACATCTAAAAGTTTTTCTGTGTTGATTTTTGTATCATCTAAATCCAAAAAAGTAACAGGGTGATCGTCATACATCCCACAATAAACTTCTAGGTTTCTAAGTAAGACGGGTATTTGCCAAGACAGAGCTTCTTTCAAGACTATAGGGTTAGTCTCGTAATCTCCTACTGAACCCTTAGAGGCGAAATAAAAAGCATCCATACAAGAATAAAAATCATCCACGTCGCTTCTTTCTCCCCATACAATGCAATTGTCTGGCTTGTCATTCATTAGGGGCTCCCAATAATCTTGAAAATTTACAGCTTGGTTTCCTAAAAAATGAAATTGAATTTTTCTACCTTGTAGTTTTTTAGCTATTTCAAAAAGCTCTGCTTGATTTTTTCTAGAAGTAAAAAGTCCGACGTTAAGCACATGCTTATAAGATGGGTCCACACCGAGCTTACGCAAGACCTGTTCTCTATCTGGTCTTTTTCTTTTTTCTATAGGGTATTCTGTTATTTCGTAAGGTAGACCAAAGTCTTTGTAAATCTTGGGATGGAAACCGCTAATAAAAGCGAACCCATCAGGTAGGAATCTTCTTTCTTCTATCTTGTCCGCTATTCTCTGTCCGTATGCTGAATCATGGGAAGTTTCTACTATCTTATACTTTCTTTCCGGGACGTAAATCTTTTTTGTTACTTCGTCATCCATGAATAATTCCGGAAATTCTTCCATGTGAATTATTTCAGGATCTATATTGTTTATCATTTCGATAATTTCATGCTTGTCATCTCGAAGCGTAAAATATCTATCCCCATCTAAAAGTTTTCTGACTCTATTTTTTTGTACTACGAACTGCTCCCCTCCAATATCGTTGTACATGATAACGTACAGGTCATATTGCCCCTGAAGAACTTCCAGTTGTTTTACTAAAAATTGGGGCAACCCTCCTGTGGACAAATGAGGGGTAATAAAAAGTAGTTTTTTTTGCATTATATCAATCTAGGAACAAAGGTAGCTACATCTTCCTCTTCGTGTTTCATTATATCATTATAGCTTTTTAATCCCCAGTTCGCTAACATTAACGTAGTATAGTTGTCTTTTCTGGCCCTGTTTGCTGACGAGCTTCTTTTAAGATGCAACGGGAGATCAAAAGTTTGGGTTCCCTTAGCTGTCGACTTGACCTCCACCAATGCGCATTGTTTTTTTGTTTCGTAAACCCAGCTATCTTGAAACTCAATTAAATCTAAAAGAGAATCATGTCCCGTCATCTTTATGGAAACCTTTTCTCTGGACATACTGTCAAACACAGATCCGTTAGCTGTAGCCCTAGAAGCAAACCAGATTCTTTTATGGTCTATGTCAGCCTGTAACTGTTCGTTGGCTTTTCTTATAAAGTTAGTAGAAAAGTTCTGTTTAAAGCATATTCTCTTATCCTCTAGATTGTATTTCCTTCTGGCTTGCCGCACTTGAGCATCATAGTCCAAACCTTCTTTATCGGATTCAAAATCCATAAATCCGATATTCTTTAATTTATCGAAAAGCTCCGACTCGTTGCAGCTATCAATAAACTGATATCCAGCATTATCGATAACAATCATAACAATGTTAAAAGACGTAACAAGATAGTATAAGTACTTTATGTGGTCTTTTAAATCTCCTCCTGCCACAGCATAGTTATGAACAAGAACTCCTTGGTCTGTTTCTTCGTCTACCTCTAAAAGCGACATTGCGAAGTAATCAGAAGAGGGGCTGTTACTGAAACTGGGATCAATCCCCAATACGTACTTGCAGTCTTTTTTTCCCAAAACTCTTGTGGTCGGAGTTAGGCCATCTGGAACCGTGCATTCATGCATCTTCTTCGCGCTAAAATAACTGTCGCTTCCGTCCGTAAATTGAGCGCAATATTCTCTTTGGAAAGAAGAATGAGATTCTCCGCCCGACTTTGCTTCTTCGATAATCGTGCGGTCTATCATCTCTTCGGGTAAAGCTTCGTAACCCATTTGGGAAATAAAATAGGTTGCTTTATCTACTTTTTCGGCTGACTTTATTTTTTCTGTCCAGTCTTTGTAAGTCCTGTATAAATTTTCAAAGGTGTAAGAAGCGGAAGACAGGGCTATCATTCTGGTTTTGTTTTCGAACTCTATTCTCTCGTCCTCTTTCATTAATCCTTTTTTGATTAGCTCGTCTTCCTGTTGTCTTATATCTAACCTTTCTTTCATGTTTTGAGGAGCCACAAGAAACGGCATCAATACAGTTTTAATTGTCTCCTCCGGCAATAGAAGATATTCATCAAGCACCAAAACGTTTGCACGGAATCCGCGTATTTTTTCCCCGCTAAGAGGGATAGCTGTTATACTCCCTCCATTAATTTGCCATTCGTAAGCATCGTTTCTTTTTGCTTTGTGGCCAAATGCTTGCGCTAATAATTCAGCACCCTGACTATCCACAAACTTTTCTATGTTTGTGAATATGAACCTTGCCGTACGAAAAGTGGGGCCAGCTATTAATATCTTGGTTTCTGGCTCAAATACGCACTGCAAGAAACAATAAACCGCTGCAATAAATGTTTTCCCACAACCACGACCCCAAACGCACATGGTAAAGTTTCTGTTGAACATCCCCCTTAGCGTTATCTCCTGATAGGGCGCTAGCTTAATTCCCGCTATTAGCTCAACGGTTAAAGCTAAATTATTTCTGAGAAATTTCGCCAATGAAATTCTGGCTTCTTTGTCTTCTAGCTCACCTTTTAATTTTTTTAATTCTCGCAGTATATCTGGGGCTTCTGGATTGCTATATTTTTCTGGGGCGTACCACATTTTAAATCTAAACTTATAATATTTTTAAGTCGTATGCTAGCTGAAGATCATGATCTCTTGAGGAACAATGGATATCAAAAAGAATTTTTTTAGATACTCTAGAAGCTTCTTGTCTCCCGTCTACAAACAAAAACTGCAAGCTAGAAAATTCTTGTAATAAATCTCTCACATTTCTAAAAATATACTCTGGTGTAACTTTTACTTTTTTTGAAACGTAAGGAAGCCTGTTAAAAACCATACATTCGTTTAACTTTCTTTCTACTAACACCACCAAATAAGCTCCAGCGTCTTCCGCTCTTTTTGCTTCTTTTTTGAATCTGTCAAAACCTCCGCTAAATGTTCCCACAAAGTCTCTTATTGATTTTCTTTCTATATAGCAGTTGCAACATATTTCGGGATCGTCTAGAGTATAGTCTCCGAATTTAAGGCCTTTAACTCTTATAGGGTGGTTAAAGCTGAGAGGTGTTTGCTCTCTGGTGTCAGTGCATATTTTTATTTTTTTGTTTACCTCTGGTTTGAAACTGTGTTCGTCGGCAATAGAAGAAAATCTATTCTCTAACCCTAGGTCTTTGCACATTTTGTAATAGTCGCCCAATACGACTTGATAAAATTGAACAGGTGGACTCATGATTGTCCTTAGCTCTGTTTGGGTTGGGGTTAGTTTTAAGTTCTTTTTTTCTTTTCTTTTCTTTATGACTTCTTTGCAGTATTCTTGAGCTTCTGCCAAAGGTTTTGATTTAAGCCATCTTTGCATATTACCTCTGGAATTAAAGTCGGTTTCGAAATAGTATTCTTTTGATTTAAATTTTATGACTTCTCCGTTGTATAAGTCTTTGCGAGTGAAATGTTTTTGATAATAGCTAGCCATACGTAACCCATGGGCTTTCAGATGCCCGTGAAGTTGGCGCTCACTTTCGAAGCCTTTCTTACATTCTGCGCATTTAACCATTTATGGCCTCTTCCTCTGTTAGACCCATTATTCTAGCTTTGATTTCATCCATGGAAGTTAATTTTTGAACTTCTTCTGCGGCTGCTTTTTTCTTCAGTTCTGCAAGTTGCAATAGCTTGTTTCGGCTTTCTTCTTGTTTCCACATTGCTACTAGATTTAGTATACTAGCATTTTCCTTGATTTCCTTACTGAGCCTTTGGCTTCTTTTTTCTTTCAGGCTTTCTAGTAATTTTTGTTGGCGAGAGACGCATTGATTGTATTCTGTTTGGGCTGTATTTATAGCTTCAACCAAACTCATTGATATCCTCCTGCCTTCGCTATCATCAGAAGCCTCATCTAGCAGCTGAGATAATCTTTCTACTCTTCTTTGAATATTGGCGGAAATAACGACCTCTTGAGATAGGACGATATATTGGTCCACTTCTTCTTGGGTTAAGTCTGATTTGTTCCATGTGTACCTTATGAAGCTGCTTTCAAAAAGCTCTCTGTCCGTTGTCCCTCTATAAGTATTAATCTGGTGACAAAATCTATAAGTAGAAAGATAATTAATTAATGTTTCTACATTCTTTTTTATTGTGGAGGTTAATTTGTCTTTGTCTATGGTATCGTTTACATATTTGTTTATTCTGCTTATTGCTCTGTCTTGAGACTTGGGTGCCTTGTAGGTATCTTCGACTTCTTCTTCTCTCGGGGCAGATATGGGATTTTCGCTTCCTAAAGCACTGACGCCCTCAGAAGCTAAGAAATCTCTAACTGCTCTTGTTTCTTTGCTGAGTACAGTTATTGCTTCGTCTTTTCGAAGGTATCTAGCCATTTCCATAGGCTTCATAGTTTGGATGTTATTCAGCATGAATTCTTTTTCTTCGCCTGTCCAAATTACATCTTCTTTAGTCTGATACTCGTGAGCGGCTCTTGCTTTTATCTTTCTCGAAGCTAGAAACTTTTTAACAGCTCTGCCTTCTTTGCTTCTTCCATCTCTTCCCTCAAAGCCTGCTGCGTCTTGTATTAGCTCTATAAGCGAAGGCGCGCTATCTTTTGAGCACTTATTCCACATATCGAGAATGGCTTCTTCTTGTTCTTTTTTAAGAGTGATTTCTTCCATTATATAATGTCGGCTTTATCTTCCGAGATGATTTTTTTAACCTTTACTATGATAGACTTTTTAATGTTTTTGATTTGTTTGTATCCGGGGCTTCTGTTCTTTTCGGAGGTTTTGTAGCCCATTAGTTTGGCCACCTCTTCTTCCGATAAGTTGTCCACAAAAAGATACTTATAAACTTTCCATTCTAATGGCTTCAAAAATTTAGGAAGCACTTTATTGAGTTTCCTTATAGAAGTCTCAAAATCGAAATTATCTCCCGTAGGAACACCAATCAGATGATCGTGATTATCTAAAGGTATGGGTACTTTTATATCATGTGCAGATTTTTTATTTTTTTCCCAATTCGAATATAAAGGGCAATCCGGTCCTTGTTTGTCGTATATTACGCATAGACCATCTCCTTCTGCGGCGGCACATTTGAGACAAGGTTTGGCGTAATTTCCATAATTGTTTCTTACAAGATTTTTGATTTGGTTTGTAATTATTCTATTAAGCCAAGGAGCCAAGGGCTTACTTGGGTCATACATGTCCCATTTTTTATATATATGCAGCCTTAAAACTTGAGAAATATCATCAAAGTCCATCCAAGAAATAGAAGTTAGCTTCCATTTAGATTTTCTTTTTTTTATTTCTTCGTTTATTTCACAGATGCAATCTTCAAAAGTTTTGTCGCTTCTGTCTTTTTCCTTATTCATCCTCAGGTTCAGGGGCATGTGGAATTATAGACCCTAATGTTTCACCTTTCTGCTTCCAGTCTCCCCTAATATCGACCTCTAATTTAGATATATCAGGGACATAGAGCATATCGTCTTCCCCGATATCCTCTTCTTCATATGCCCCCTCGGCCCTATCTTCAGATTCTCTCCTTTTCTTCTGTTTTTGTTGTTTTTTGTCCATTGAGGAGCCGCAAGAAGAACAGAAGGCGGGCTTATGTCCAGCCTTGTAGGCGGCTAAAGCCCCACAGGATTGACAATAAGTTTTCATAATATTATAATTATATACACATCGATGCAATAAATACTAAGAAAAAAGCAATATTGAATACTTTTATGAGGTCTTGTGTAATATAATGCAGATATGTCGGAGAAGATAAAATTCAAAACGGCCTCCAATAAGGAATATACCCTTTTATGGAAGAACCCCCCTTATGACGATGCCGATGGTTTGTGTTGGAGTCCGGAATACAGAAACCCTAAAATTATGATTAGGCCGGGGCTCTCTCCTAGGAGAAAGCTCTCTGTCACTATCGAAGAAATTGCTCATGCGTTTTGGTTCGATAAGACAGAGACAGAGGTCAGAAAATTCTCAAGTACTTTAGCCAGAATCCTTTATAAGGACGGCTGGAGAAAAGAGTAACTATATTATGAAGATGGTGTAATACGTATATGGATTTTTATGCGTATAAAAACCCTGACTGCGGCTTTGAGAAAAGCAACCATAGGGTTCACACTGATTGAGCTGCTGGTTGTTATAGCTATCATTGCGATTTTAGCTGCTCTTCTGCTTCCTGCTCTTAGTTCTGCAAAACAAACCGGATGGCAGGCCGCATGTATAAATAATCAACGCCAACTTAATCTAGCTTACGCAGAGTTCGCGGGAGATCACGAAAATAGGTTTCCTTACGCCTCAGCTTGGGCAGGAGAGCCTACTGGCATGTGGGCGTGGGTTGCTGACAGTATGAGCGGTAACGGCCCGTGGGGTCAAACTGACAGGCCTCTATTCTTCTCTCCTTTAAAACCATACGCAGGGATGGGTATATATCATTGTCCGGGGGACAAATCAACTGTTACGGTTAACTCTAAGATTATAAACCGACCTCGTTCTTATAGTATAAATCTTTTCGTTGGCGGTTGGTCGGGATGGCCGTGGCTCTCAGATACTCAATATAAAGTTCATCACACTTACGATGACGTAAATAACGCTAGCCAATTATTTACTTTTATTGAAATGCCGCCTCAATCTATTAATGCTGGAAATTTTAGATTAGCGCCAACCCTCAAGGGCGGTGAGAGCTTTTTCTCTCAAGACTGGCCCGGGGTTTATCACAATAACGGTTCTGTGATTTCGTTTGTGGACGCACATGTAGAATTTAGAAGATGGCTGGAACAGGACACAATAAACATATCTTCGGACGCGATGGATCCGACAACCAACCAAGACAAAATAGTAAGCCCCAACAACAGAGATTTAGCTTGGCTTAGGGAAAGAGCGGTTGTGCCAGACCCCAACACTCATAGATGGTATGGGGTCATGGGGGGTATAGGACGATACAATAGAGACTGGAATGTAAAAGAGCAAAATGGCAAAATGTACGATTCTTGGGGTTGGTATTGGAATGATAGTTGGGGTAGTCATCCGACTTGGAACCCCTATTAGTAAAAAATGAAAGATTTAGCTCCAGATATTTTTAGAAAAAGAATGATCGTGGAAGGAACGCTTAAAAGTCCTTTCGCTCCATTAGACATGGTCGGTTATTGCAAAGAGGTTACCGACGTGTTAAATATGACAAGAGTCTCCTCTCCTTTTTGCAGTCATGACTCTGAATATGGTTGGTGTGCGTACATGCACTGGAAAGAGTCTGGAATACATATTTATTCTTGGGGGACTAGGACCCCTCCCTTCTTTTCGATAGACATATATACATGTAAAGACTTTAAAGAAGAAAGTGTTATAGAGTTTACGAAAGGTTTCTTTGGTAATAATTTAATTGAGCTGTCATGCGGAAACTAAAGTCTTTTAGAAGGGGCTTTACCCTAGTGGAGCTCTTGGTTGTTATAGGTATTATCGCGCTCCTAGCAGCGCTTTTACTACCAGCAATTAATAAAGCGAAATCAGTAGGGCAACGAGTAGCCTGTATAAATAATCAAAAACAATTACAAATGGCTCACATGACCTTCAGCGATGACCACGGTGACAAAATATTATATTCAAGTTCTTGGAAGTATGAAAGATGTTCGGAGTATACATGGG
>Ga0315318_10000532_pt1 | contig 15489 bp, 7 predicted proteins | sample M1200m3416metaG_FD_203703 | JGI IMG/M metagenome (GOLD analysis project Ga0315318, IMG submission 203703) | Ammonia-oxidizing marine archaeal communities from Monterey Bay, California, United States - M1 200m 3416 | ecosystem: Environmental > Aquatic > Marine > Coastal | place: USA: California... | reverse complement strand
GAAAAGAGCCTCCAGGAGACCGGGCGACTGAAGAAATACACCCTGAGGCTGACAGAGCTCACTCGCAAGCATGAAGACGAAACCCGAAAGACCATGAAGAACCTCGGGTTCAATATACTCATCCTGCCCCGGGACCAGAACCTCGCTGATCTCTACGCGGAAGACTTCGCCTCGAAGTACATGCCCGAAGAGTACGTCAATCGTCTGGCCAACTCGAAGATCGTCACGGTAAATCACCTCCTGCCAAGTCTCACCCAGAAGCTCACCTGGCCTGAGAAGAAGCGCACTGTCCTCCTGATTGGAGTGCGAGGCGAGGTGCCCCTCATGCACAAGGACCCGAAGAAGCCGCTTCTTGATGCGGTCCCCAAGGGAACCGTGGTGCTTGGATACGAGCTCCACCAGAGCCTTGGCCTGAAGGAGGGAGACAGGACCACCCTGATGGGAGAAGAGTTCAAGGTGCATAAATGCTATAAGGCACGGGGGAACAAGGACGACATCTCGGTCTGGGTAGACCTCTCCAAGGCTCAGCAGATGCTCAAAAAGGAAGGGAAGATCAACGCGATCCTGGCTCTTGAATGCAATTGCACTGCAGATCGGCTACCGATCATCCGTAAGGAAATCGCCGACATTCTTCCCGAGACCCAGGTCATCGAGAGAGGAACCAAGGCGACCGCCAGAGCCGAGCAGCGCATGGCCGCCCAGCGGCTGGCGGAAAACACCCTGGCCACAGAGAAAAAACGGGCAGCTGAGACCCTCGCGGCCAGCAGGGAAGAGCGGGGCTACCACAAGGCCGAACTCGAATCCTTTACCGCGACACTCATTCCGCTTGTCCTTGCCGGCTGCGCCCTGCTCATCGGGCTGCTGGCATTCCTCAATGTCCGCGAGCGACAGGCAGAGATCGGGATACTGCGCGCGATCGGCCTGAAGAGCTCCCAGGTCTACGCTATCTTCCTCGTCAAGGCGGTCTTCATCGGCGTCGTCGGCTCCCTGGTCGGATTGCCCCTGGGGCACCTTATAGCCAGCCAGGCCGCAAAGAGTTCGGCTGCGGCACAGGGTGAGCTGCTGGCAACTGGCGGAAATCTATTCCTGCTCGTGCTCGTAACGACCCCCCTGGTCACCCTGCTGTCAAGCTGGGTCCCCACCCTGATCGCAGTGCAGCAGGACCCCTCGAGCACCCTGCGTGAAACATAGGGAACTCGGGGGATTCAGACTGCTCGACGCACCAGTCCTCTGGTGTTGAGGTAGTCAAAGAGGAACTCGCCCATACCAGTGCTGGTATCGACAAGCAAGCGCTCGACCTTATTGGCCTGGCAGATCTCCTCGAAGCGATCATTGAAACGATTGAGAGCCGCGAGATAGGCCTTCCTGAGTTCGGAGGGCTGCATGAGAATCTCATCAGGGACCTCGAGCCCGATGAACTTGATCATGCCATCAAAGTTAAAGGCCAGCTCGTCATGATGGAGGGTCTGGAAGAGGACCACCTCGTGTTGTTGATACCTGAACCTCTGCAGCACCTTCTCCAGATCATCAAGATCGGTGAAGAAATCACTGAAGATCATGATGATCTCTCTTCGTCCTGTACGACCGGCTACCTCAGAAAGGCACTCGGACATATCGGTCTTTTCCTTAGGCTCGATCTCGTCGAGGTGCTCAGTCATACGCTGAATCTGAGCCATCGAGTTGCCGGGCGGAACATAGCCGCGGACCTTCTCATCAAATGTCGAGAGGGATACACGGTCACTCTGCTTGACGATGGAATATCCCAGGGTCGTCAACATCTGGGCGGCGTAGAGCATCTTCTGTTGCTGCTCCTCGCCATAGCGCATCGAGGCACTGACATCCAGCACCAGGTGGGCGGTGAAGTTGGTCTCCATCTCGTATTGCTTGATGAAGTACTTGTCCCGCTTGTAAAAGACGCGCCAGTCGATGTGACGGGTATCGTCGCCGATCACATATTCCCTGTGACCGGCAAACTCAACGGCAAATCCATGCAGCGGAGATTTATGCGCTCCGGCCAGATTTCCCATGACCAGGCCGCGGGGCTTGACGGGGGTCCCCTGGACCTTCCCCAGGACCTCCGCATCGATATAGCGTGATAGTATGCTCTTTGCCATCGTTAATAGTTACCCGTCTCAGGCCGCCGGCTGCTCATAGGTTTCTTTGGAAGGATCAATCTCGTCGAGCAGCATGTCAATCAGGCTCTCGTTATCGAGTCCCTGGGCATGGGCAGCGTAGTTGCTCGCGATTCGATGGCGCAATGCAGGCTTCGCCACGGCGTCGACATCATCTACGGTGGCGTGATACCGGCCATAGAGCAGAGCCCTTGCCTTCGCGCAGGTCACCAGGGTCAGTATTCCCCTGGGTCCGGCTCCCCAGTCGATCCAATTATTGATGAACTCGGGAGCTCCCTCCGCGCCGGGGCGAGAAGCCCTGACCAGCGCGTGGGCATAGCCAAGCACCTGGTCACTGACCGGCACCCGGAGCACGAGATCCTGGATCTCGATGATCTGCTTATCAGTCATGACGGGCTTGATTCCACCAAGGTCTCCAGTCGTTACCCGCCTGGCAATTTCCCATTCCTCTGCGCCGGAGGGATAGTCCACCTTGATATAGAGGAGGAACCTGTCCAGCTGCGCCTCGGGAAGGGGATAGGTCCCCTCCTGCTCCAGTGGGTTCTGGGTCGCCAGCACAAAGAAAGGATCCGGAAGGCCATGAACCGTTCCTCCCGCACTCACCTGCCGTTCCTGCATCGATTCAAGCATGGCGGCCTGGGTTTTCGGTGGGGTTCGGTTGATCTCATCGGCGAGAACCATATTCGCGAAGATCGGCCCCTTCAGGAACTTGTACTCACGGTTTCCACCCTTGGATTCCTGGATGATGTCGGTTCCAGTCACATCACTGGGCATGAGGTCCGGCGTGAACTGGATCCTCTTGAAGCTGAGCTTCAAGGACTCCGCGATCGAGCTGATAAGGAGGGTCTTCGCCAAGCCGGGAACTCCCTCGAGAAGGGCATGCCCGCGCGCGAACATGGAAATCAGCACCTGCTCAATCACCTCATCCTGACCAACGATGACCTTGGAGAGCTCATCCTTGATCTTGTTATATGACTCTTCACATTTCTTTACCGCAGCTACATCTTTGCTGGGAATCTTTGCGTCAGCACTTGCCATCATTCTATCTCCTGATACTCCGTCCTAGAAACGCTCGTTTACTTCAACAATGCCCCGCCTCAATCGATACTCTCGAAATAGCGGCGAAGCCTTTCCCTGTACCCTCTCGGCGCAGGCCGACGCGCACGCGCATTGATAGCCTTTCGCAAAGAAGGAGGCAGCTTGCTAAACCACGCTGCCGTTTTCAATTTCCTGTTTTGATTGTTCACGTCGCGGGCACCGGCATTCGGAGTCCGACTGTCAGCCTGTTCGATCTTATCAATCACCTCGAGAGGCCCATCCTTGACACCCTGGTTCTCCGCAAAGCTGCCGCCCTTTGAGCTTCCTCCGCCCTTCCCGGAAGGAGAGGTTTGTCCCGGCTGCTTACCCTGGCCTTGGCCCTGCCCTTGACCTTGACCCTGGCCTTGACCCTGGCCTTGGCCCTGCCCTTGACCTTGACCCTGGCCTTGACCCTGGCCTTGACCTTGACCCTGGCCTTGACCTTGACCTTGACCTTGACCCTGGCCTTGACCTTGACCCTGACCCTGACCCTCGCCCTGACCCTCGCCTTGGCCCTCGCCCTGGCCTTCGCCCTGGCCTTCGCCTTCGCCCATGCCTTCGCCTTCGCCCATGCCCTCTTCACCGAAGCCTTCTTCACCGAAGCCCTCTTCTCCGAAGCCTTCTTCCGCTTCTTCTCCAAATCCTTCAGCAAAGGCTTCTCCAGCGACCAGTTCGGCGGTCGCTGCAGCTGATTCAGGAACAGTGCCAGTCCCTAAAGGCTGGTCAAAAGCGGCTTGTCCTTCACCGCCTGCGGGCGATTCACCGCCTGCGGGCGATTCACCACCTGCGGGCGATTCACCACCTTCGGAAGCTTCACCGCCTTCGGAAGCTTCACCGCCTTCGGAGGCTTCACCGCCTTCGGAAGATTCACTCTCAAGGCCCTCTTCGCCAGCAGACTCTTCGGTCAGTTCTTCCGCTTCGTCTCCGAATCCCAGCTCATCTGCGAGTTCAAGTGCCTCTCGCAGCGGAGGATTGACGATTTCGGATTGGCCTGAGATAGCTTCCGCTCCCTGGCCGGTGGCCAGCTGGGCCTCGGTAAAGGCTTCAGTCGCTTCAGCAGCGAGTTCATCTGACTCTGAGCTTTCCTCGCCAGCCTCAGCTTCTTCACGCAGTTCCGTCAAGTCACTGACGGCCTCCTGCTGCTCGGCAGCGGCATTTGCGAGACCTTCTGCAATAGCAAGATCACGGGCAATCGCCTCTTCACGCGCGCTGAGACTTTCAGAGGCTCTCTGCAATCCACTTGCAAGATCTGATTCCGCAGCAGCAACACCTTCGGGGCTGTCTTCTCCACCCTGCTCGACATCTTCGCCTACCTCTTCAGCATCCCGTAACGCTGTGGTCGCTCCAGGCTCGACTGCAGATGCTTCTTCAGCAAGCGAGCCAGCATCTTCAGCGCCTTCCTCTACTTCCTCTACAGCTTTTTTAGCGAGCTCATCGATGGCGCGTTGCAGGTCTCCGAGAGCCTGCTCAAGTGAATTCTTGACCGATTCCTGCGCGCTATCGGCTCCGCCCTCATCCTTAGCCTTCAAGGCCTTCTCAGCGGTAGCGGATTGCTGGCTTGCCCGAGCCAGGCTCACGCTGGCTTCAGGAGCGGCTTCTGAAACAAGATCACCAGCCTGCCCTGAGGCCTCCCCAACCTTCTCCTGCGCGCTGGCATTCTTCTCTCCGCCCTTCTCACCAAGCGCCTCCGACAAGGCCGCCCGGGTCGTTTTCGAGGCTTCCTGCAACGCTTCACGCGCGGCGGTGCTGGCCTGTTCGGCGGTGGAAACATCTCCATCGAGGGTCGCCCTGGCAGCCTTGGCTGCCGAATCAGCCGCCTCGTTCAGCGTCTTCTCAATAGAATCAACGTCCTCTCCCTTTCCGGCCTCTCCGCTTTCAAGCCCCTGCGCGAGACCTTCGGCCTCCTCAGCGACCTCCTGCTGGGTGGCAGTGGCATCGAGAGCCGTATCAGCACGGCCGCTGGCCAGCTCTTCAGACTGGGAATCAGCTTTCCCCTGATCCTCGAGAGTCTCCTGGATACCCGCAGAGAGCTCACGGAGAGCGGCCGCCTTGGGACGCCCCGCGGCCCGGTCCTGGTCAGCAAGAGCCTGCTTGACGAGCCCCTGGGCACGTTTCAGACTGTCGAGCTCATCTCCGATCGCCTCAGGACGTTCTGCCAGGCTCTCGTCAACCGCTTCACGAGCATCGGTAACCTCTTCCAATTGCTCAAGACTCTCGGCCGCCAGCTCTTCAGCCGTCTCACCAACCTGTTTTCGCAACTCGGCGGCAGCCTCGGCCAGTTCCCTTGCAGCCTCATCGGCGCTTCCATAAGCGGCGCCGGCCTTCTTCTTGGACTCCTCACCCTTGGCCTCGCCTGACGCCGTGAGATTCTTCTGGATGGATTTGAACTGGGGAACAAGCCCCTCAAGTTTCTTGGAAACCTCGGGGGCCAAGACAGCCAACCCCTCGGCTGTCTTCACGGCAAAGGCTTCAATGTCGCCCTGTTCGTCGGCAAGCTCCTTGGCAATCGAAGCCTTCAAACCCTCAGCCTCCTTGGCCAGCTTGCTCTGCTTCGCGATAATTCGTTCTGAAGCGGCGGCCCTCTCAAGACCTTCAGCGGCCCGTGAAAGCTCGGCGATTTCTACGGCAAACTGCTCTCTCTTGGCATCAGCGAGAGCCGCCTCCACCTCGGCACTGGCCCGTTCGAGCGCCAGGCTCGCGTCATCAAGTTTTTCAGCGGTAACCTCGGGCAATTCAGCCGCGGCGGACTTTGCCGCTTCAGCGAGCGCTCGAACGGAGTCCCTGACCGCGCTGTCAGCTTCCCGCAATCTTGAATCGACCACGGGCGGGAGGTCCTTGCCCTCCCCGATTCCCTCAAGTCCCTTCGCCGCCTTCTCTCCAAGAGCGTTGGCAGCCGGCAGATCCCGCGCCGCTGTCTTCCTAACGACAGCCTGCTGCTTACGGGTATCCTGGAGCTTCTTCTTCACCTCCTCGAGATCCCTGACCCTGGCGGTAAGCTGCGAAGCGCTTCGCTTATCATCCTGCTGGGCGATCGCCGCAACGAGGCGGGCCTCGAGATTGCCGAGATTTACAAGCACATCTTCCTGCTTCTGCTTGGCATCCTCCTTGAGCCCATCAAAGAGATTTCCTGTCGCCTCGTAAGCCGAGGCTCTGGCGGCGGACAGCAGGGTGCTGGAATCGGAAAGATCATCAACAACCGGAACCAGCCCGCCAAGATCACGGCGAATTTCAGTCTGATCCTCTACAAGCTTGCGAACAGCTTCATCATCTTCAAGGTTCGACTTATCCGTGCTGTCCTTAACCTCGTTCTGCTTCTTGATCAATTCGCGCAGGAGCTTCAAGGCCGCCTCGAGATCGCTGCCGAGCAGTCCCTGGGTCTCCTCAATCTTCCGCAGCAGCAGCTTGAGTCCCTTGATGGCAAGAGTCTGCGAGCGAACAGCGCCCGGGTAATCAAAATCATCGAGCCGCTTGCCTGCATCATCAAAGTCTCCATCGGTTCCCGCGGCCTTGAGAATCCGCAAACCATCGGCCGCCCCGGCACCGAGCTCGCCGCCCCATTTGCTCACGAGGATAAGACTCTCTTTCAGCCTGAGATAGAGCTCTTTCGTATCCCTCTGATCCTGGATCGTGGTCAGGGCCAGCGCTTCCTGCCGAGCCGCGACATTCCCTGCAATCTCGCCCGTGACGTCGCGCACCTTGACCTGGTGCGAGATCACCCTTCTGATTTCGGCTGCGAGTTCGGCTGCCTTCAAACGCAACATCAGGTTCTGGCGCTCAGCATACAGTCGTTTGATGATCTTCCGGATCATCTCACGGGCCGTCTCAACATCTGCACGGCGCGCATCGACCTCTTTACCGAGAGCGCCTCGAAGCAACACCACCACTTCCTTCATCTCTATTGTGACCAACTTCTCGATATTGTTGCGCATCACCTTGATGTCTTTGTAAAACGGCTCTTCAGAAAGACCGTTTTCTTCAAGCTGCTGCATCTGAATGTCGAGAATTCCCTGAACGAGGTCGCTGGCCAGAGCGTTGGCACGCTCTTGAGCTTCCTGCTTCTTACGAAGCTCCAGAAGATCATCCTTCGCCTCCTCTTGCGCCTGAGCAGGCGAAAAGAGTCCGGCAACCAGGAGGAAAGTGAAAGTAAGAAGACTCAATCGGTCAAAAATCGGTCTCATTTCGATTCTCCTTGAATCCCAAGTTCTTTTTCGATGATCGCATCAATCTGGCGAACGGATCGTTCGTCAAGCTCGTTGATCGACTTCAAAAAACCCGGTAGATCTGTAACTTGCATGCTCAAAGCTTCACTTTTCGAGGACTCTCCCTGTAGGTCTCCCCGATCATCGGTAACTTCAACGAAGAGCCGGACAACATCTCCCTTTTCAAGCTCATACGGCGTCAGGTCGCAAACAACCTTGTCCGTGAAACTTGTCTTGGCCTTGTTCTCAGGGCTGATAGGAATCACAACAGGATCTTCCTGTTCTGCCTCCTCTTTCTGCCGCGAGACCTCAACCAGGATTTTTGCCTTACTGAATCCGTAATCATCCGCAACTTTGATGTCGATCATAGGCTTTGCCGTGGGAAGAACATAGCGTGAAACCATGGAAGCTCGCACCCTGGGCGGCTTATCGGACTCGATCTGGACAACACCTTCGAGCGTGGGTTCAGGATGCAGCCCATCGGTATCTTCGGCGGAAATCCTGTAATTCAAACGTTTCTGGACCACTGCAAGGGGGGTGTCGGTAACAGTCAAGTCCCAGATTTTCGCGTCCCCTTCGGAGCGGCGGACAAATTTGTAGCGTTTCTTGCGAATTTCTATTTCAGGTTGCTTGAGATCTTTGTCACTGCTAAGCGAGACATCTACCCGGGACCCTTCCTTGACCTCTATCTGCAGATTACCTGCCTCACAAGCCCTCCCTTTCCCGCTAAGCATCGTGCAATTATTGAACACATCTGCGTCGGCATTTTTCTTGCGGGCGTAGTCGGGGTCCGTCGAGGCGAGCTCAACATAGACCTGAGGCAAGGCGATGAGCTCTATTTTAAACCAATGGGTAACTCCATCTCCCGCCCGGACCCGGAAGTCGATGTCATCCGTAAGGCGAGCCAGATCACCCTCGTAGACTCCGTCTTTGTCCTCGTCATTCAGCGACAGGTCGGCCTCGAGAGCTCCATCGAATTCAACCGTGATCTTCTCAGGGAGCTCTCCTTGTTTCTGCTCACATTCGATCCGGAAATGGAGCGGCTTTCCGAACGGCCCCCTGGGATTCTTTCCCGAATCACCGATCTTTCCGGTACGAACGTTAATATTCTCCATTCGATCCGGCTCGCCATCTTCATCCAGTCCTCCTATTGCGATCTTCTCGATCATGGTATTGGTAGGATACAGCTCTGTACCAAACAGCAAGCGATCGAAGAAAGCAGAGGTATAATCCGAGTAGGTGACTGCGAGAAAACCGACAACGAGGCCGCTGACAAGGAAGGCCGCAACCCGCTTGCCCAGATCATCGGCGGAGTAGCCCTCAAAGACGTCGAGGCCTTTGCTCAGCTCAGCAACATTGTCCTTCACCGCGTCCTGCAGCTCCGCGGAGCCCCAGCCCTCAGCCCCCGGCTCCTCGAATTGGAGAGCGGCGATGAGATCGCTGTCGATCCCTTTCGTCTTCTCTACCAGCAAGGCCGTCTGGAAAAGACTTTCTCTACTCTGGAGCAATGGAGCGGCATACCGTCGGAAAGAATAGACCAGCGTATAGGCCGAGATCAGCATCAGGATCGCGCGCTGCGCGCCATTCATCCCGAGCGCCCAATCGAGCAGAAAACAGCCGAACACGACCCAGATGGCCGCGGCCAGAAAGCCGGAATAGGCCGTCGTCAGCCGGACGGAGCTTCTTCTTTTGCGAAGAGACTCGAGATTTGAACGTAAGGTTTTTAGCTTTGAGCTCATTGCAGGTTCACCAGCTTTCTGAACAACCATTCTCCAAGCATCAGGATCACGATGAGGATAAAGACAGGCCAGGTATTCCAAAGAGGCAGTACCTTGAGGGTCACCTCTTTTCGCGGTACCGGCTTGATCTCATCGACAAGCTTGGAAACCGTGTGAAACTCGTAATTTCGACCGCCCGTTGAGGAAGCCAACCTCCCCTCGAGAACCCTGTTTCGTTTACCGCTGCGGCGTTCAGCCGACATGCTGGCCACCTGGAATTGAACCTTGCTGACCTCGCCCGTAACCGGGTCTTTTACGTTCAGGGTGTGTTCCCCTCCGGCAAAAACCTGCAGTTCGGTTTCAAAGACACCCTCTCGCAAGCTGGTGACCAGCATCCTGGTGGAACCCTCGGTGCCTCCCTGGGGCGTAATATGGTGCGCTACGAGCCCACCCTCCGGGAGATCCTTTTCCTCAAGAGGCTCGAAATCCTTATTGTAGGCCTCGATGGACAGGATCACCCTGTCCTCCTCCTTGTAGCGCTGACGGTCGGTTCGAACGACAAACCGCTTCTGATTGCCCAGCGCGTGGCTCAGACCGAGACGATGGATCATCTGACCCCAGAACTGCCTGTAATAGAGTTCGCCGTACTTGCGCCGCATCCGCCAGGTCTCGTTGAAGGCCAGGTAGATCACCTCGCCCTTACCGTAGCGCCTGATAGAGATCAGGGGCTGACGGGTCTGGCCATCTGAAGCGCAGACATCCGTCGGATGGCTCAGCAAGACCGTGGCAAAGGGGTGAGGCCGGAGTGATGGCTGGTACCAGGGAACAGCTCCAAGGTTATTCCAGGCCTTGAGACTCTCCTGCGGACTCTCGCCAAGCTGCATGAAGGGCACTGAGGCGGCATCCTGGGTCAGCTTCGGCCTGAACTCGCGCCTATCGACAGGCCTTGAATTGGGATCAGCAATAATTGGAAGCATATCGGCTATCGGAGTCGCCAGCAGCTGAGATGGCCCGAAGCGGGGCCCGCTGATAACAACCAACCCTCCGCCGAACTTGCCGACAAACTCCTTGGTCATTTCACAGAACCGGCTGTTCAGGGTCGAGGCCGGCATGTCACCCAGGAAGATAACATCATTCTGAAAGAACTCGCTCCTCGCCGGGGTCATGGTCTGGAGGAAGAGGCTATTCGTATGCCTCACCTTGGGGTCAGCTGAACGCAGGAAAGTCCTGAACCCCCTCTCGCCGACCAGCTTGTCACGATAGAAGACCTCCTTGATAAAGCGCCATTCCCAACTCGGTTCATACTCGACATACATCAAGCGCAGGAAATCATCCTGGATCGTTACCTCGCGCTCTCCACTGTTGTTCTGATCGATCACCTCACCGTCCTGCTTTTCAACCTCGGCAGAGACTGTAAAGCGTCCAGCGACCGCGGGCGTGTAGGTCACATCGAGCGTTGTCACATCGCCCTTCAACTTGACCTCCTTCTCCTGAATCAACTGCGGAGCACCAGCTACGGGGCTCCCATCTCCACTGACGGGCTTCGCCACGATGCGAACCTTGACAGTCTGGCCATCGAGCCCGCTCTGACGCAGGTTGACGGCGATATTCGACCGTTCAGCCTTCTTCATGACCAATGGCGCCTGGAGATTCAAGGCGAGATCAACCACAGCCTCGGGACCAAAACCGACGGTGTAAACCGGGACTCCAAGACGGGAAGCGGCGGCCTCGGGAGATGGCCCTGAATTCTGGCCAAAATCGCTGAACAGAACGACCCCGGCCAGGTTGCCCTTGCCATGTCGGCGCGCCAGGTCATCGAGGGCGGACCCGATCGCAGTTACCTGCCCGCTGTGAGCAAGCTGACCAGCCACCGCTGCAACCTCGATCTGATCCTCTACATCCCGGGTGATATCTATCGTTTCAACACCATCTGGACGATCAAACTTAAATATGCGAAGGCGATACTTGTCTCCCAGTTTCTGCAGCAGGTTATCCGCCGGGTTCTGCAGCAACCGCTGCAACCACTCTGTTCTCGACGGCTCACCTTTATCGACAGCGCCGGACACAGCTGGGGCCGCGTTCACGAAAAGGGCCTTTTCTTTCTCCGAAAGCTTATCCTCGATCCCCATCGAGTCACTTCCATCAAAAACCAGCCAGAGAGACGGTTTGGGCTTACGGACAAGCTCAAGCTTAAGGACCGGCTCAGCCAGCACCAGGAGAACGGAACAAAGCAGCAGAGCCCTGGTTACCGTCAGGCAGATCCTTGCCACAGGATGCTTTGAGCTTTGCCAGCGGAAATAAAAGACCACTGAGAGTACCACCAGGGCGAGGCATCCAAACAGCAACCAGGTGCCATCAGCCCAGGGTGCCGTAAAGTCCAGATTGTGAGACTCTACCTCACTGACTTGATCGAAACCGAGCATTCTGCCAAGGAATTCAGTCGTATTCATGCTACACCCCCTCCTCCTGCCGCTGCCTCATCTTCTGAAGGGCCCAGTAGCCCGGCGATAGCCCCCCAGGACAGAATCAAAATCTCTACAAGCAGGAGCACAAGAACCAGGCCCATCAGGTACTTCCAGGAATACTGTCCACCCACCGATTTCAGTCCACTACCGACATCCCGGCCGGTGGAAAACCAGCTGATGGCATCTTTCTTGCCCTCTTCTAACCCTCTCTTTACGTCCGACCCCGTTGTACTCACGAGCTCGGACTCTTCAACTGGACCATTGACGGCCAGGGGACGACTCCACCTCACAACCTTATTTTTACCTGCAGAGCCGCCAGAGTTCGCATCGTACGAAGCAACGACATAATGTCCGCGGTTGTGGACCCTCCTGACGACAATTTCATCACCACCCAGTCCCCGGGCTTCCGGCGTGAGCGTCTCGCCCTGACCTCCCTGCGGCCGGCTCAAGATGAATTCATTCCTTCGCTCTTCGGCCCTGACCCCGAGACGAACCGTCTCAGAGCCCTGGAAATTGACCTTCTGAAGCGTATCCCGCAGAAGGCCGCGAAGAATCCGGTCAAGAACGAAGACCGCGTCCTCGATCATCAGCGTGTTCCAATCCGAGGAAAGGCTGCTGGTAAAGAGAACCGCCTGGCCCGCCCCGATCCTTCTCTCCAGAAGCATGGGGACGTCATTGGTAAACTTCGCAAGAATCTTCGGCTCGATTTGCCCCTCGCGAGTCTTCAGATCCCTGATCCATTTCAACCAGGTCTGCCCCTTCTTTTCCGCCGGCGGCTCGACTGAAGTGTTCCCCGCGACTGCGGCGGCCTCCGCGGCCTCCTCCGCCGCCGCGACCTTTTCCTGTTCCACTTTGCGGTAGTTCTTCATCGCATCGCCTTCAAGATCCGCCACGACGGCCTTGAAAAACAATGGAATGCTGTAGATGTCCTCGAGGTTCTGGCTGGACTCCTCCGGGGGCAAGAAGCTGTCCGTGGCAAGACTGTCAAAGCTGATAAAGAACGGGTTCAGCTCCTTCACCCCATCTCCGGGCAACTTCCCAACGGTGACCGGCTGTAACGGGCTGGGAAGGATTCCCCTTCCGTTATTCCAACCTTCTTCGTTCCATGCAACCGGATCGAAGCTTCCGCCAGCGGCGATAAACAGCTGCCCTCCCTGCTCAACATACTCCCTGAGGACATCTACGGCCGGCCCGGGATTTTCAACGCCAGCCATCACCACCAGACGGGCATATTGGAGCAGATCGGTATCAACCTGGTCAATCTTGACATGGTGTATACGAATGAGCTGCTGCTCTTTGCTGTCGATGGCATGGGAAGGAGTCAACAGCCGCCGCACATGATAGGTGTCTCCAAGCCTGTTGCGGGCCGGATCTTCATCCGATCCGTACTGGTCGATAAAGACAACCGGGATTTCGCTGAGCACGGGAACCGAGAGGTAGCGCACATCATCCTGGGTAAACTTGTCATGAGAGGAGACCTTCGCTTTCACCTGCGAGAAGCCCGACTGCACGGCGCTTGAATCAAGTTCATACTTGTAGGTAAAGAGAACCTCTCGAGTCTGTTTGTCGCGAAGAACAACGCTCTTGGTGGAAACGACATCCCCATCGACGTCGAGACTTACCTGCACCTCATCCTGGGCCGCCTCACCCCGGTACCTGAGCCTGACAATAAAAACCGTCGTAGCATCGGCATCGGCAACCTCGTCCTGGACACGTAGATCTTCAATCCAGACATTATCCTTGTCACCGGAGTTGACCTGCACAACGTTCAGCTTGTCGATGGATGCGAGAAGGCCGGATGTGGCGACGCCCTTTGGCCAGCAATTGCTCTGCTGGTCACCAAAAAACACGATGTGTTTCGAGCGCAGATCAGGCGCGCGTTTCGAAGCTTCCTCGGCCAGTTCTACAACCTTCGCGACACTCGCGGTCCTGTCGAGAACCTGGATCTCCTTGATGGCCTCCGTCGCCGCATCTTTCGTTCCCTCTGGATCAAAGCTGAAATCGGAAACCTCACCGCAGAGAGGGATAATGGAGAAGCGGCTGCCATCAGGAAGATCTTCAACCAGTCCAATTGCCGCTTTCTTGGCCGAATCCAGCGTGGTCTGACCACTGGTTCCGTAGGCCATGCTGAGGCTATTGTCTACCACCAGGATGGCGTGCACCGGCTGGCCGGAAGAAACTACCGCCGAGTCGGACTCGGAATAGGGCCGGGCCATAGCAAGGCCGAAAAGGAGCACACAAAGAGTTCGCAGGATCAATAATATGATGTCCCGCAGGGTCAGGATTCGGCGCTGTCTCTGAACAGCCTCCTTGAGGAAATCCATCGCTGCCCAATCAATGACCGTGAACCGGCGGCGGTTCAAAAGGTGAATAATGATGGGGCCTGCGGCAAGGGCTAACCCGGCAAAAGCGAAGGCACTTGTAAGAAAACTCATCTAATGTTCCTTCCCCGAGAGTTCGGAGAAAATATCCTGCTGCGTTATTTCGTCTTCAACTTACTGGCAATACTGTCAATCTTGCCTTCCTGCAAAATCGGCAGGTAACGGTTTGGCATGGCGAGAACGAAGCACGCCACCGCCGTCCCATAGAGATCGCCGGGCTGACCACCCACACGTTTGTGATCACGCCAAAGCCCATCCTGTGCCGACTCGCCGGAATTGAGCATCTGGCTCGCGACGAGATAGTCCCGCAATCTCGGATAGGACTCTCTCCAGCGCTTCCCTCCAACCTGGTAGAGCGCCTGCCCTACATAGTAGAGGGTATAGGCATCTTCACAGGGCAGCTTCCCGTTCCTGGCTCCCGGCGAAGAATCGCGCCCAATGGCTGCCTGGATCACATCAAGATTCTTACCGATCCGCCAGTCGGCGTACTGCCCGAACTCCTGCAGGCATACGACTCCCGCGGCGGCCATCGCCAGGGTGCCATGACCTCCTGAATAGGTAAACTGGCCAGCCTCCAGCATCGCGGCTTTCGGATTGCTCAAGCCATTCTTGCCAGAGCGAGACTTGTAATACCTTCTAACACTCTGGATAGCCGAACCAACGACCTCAGGAGAGACCTCCAGGCCGCTGTCCATGGCACCCCGAAGCGCTTTCGCCTGCATCACCACCAGGCTGAGATCATGCCCTCTCCCCTGGCGACGAGCGCGGTAATCCCAGCCCCCGTCTTCTGCCTGGGTGTTGGAGATCAGCTTGAGAGACTTATCGAGAACATTACTGAGCGCCTTGTCGTTCGTCATACCGTAGGCCTGGCCAAGAGCGAAAGCCGCCAGGCCGTGATTGTACATATCCCTCTGGGCGTTCGAGATGTTCAGCAGGCCGGAGGGCTTGGCATTCCTGGTCACGAAGTCCAGCGCCCGCTGAACGGTGTTGCCATAGCGGCCGCGGCCTGGCAGATAGCCCGCGGAGAGAAACGCGAGTGCGCCCATCCCCACCAGGCCCAGGTCATTAGAGTTCCAGTTCCCCTCAGGTCCCTGGTTCCTGGCAAGCCATTCAAGTCCCTTCTGCAGGGCTCGCTCACTCGCAGGCGTCACCTCCCACTCACCCTCGGCAAGAACAGATGAAGCTAAAAACGAGGTCGCCAACAACAAAAGCAGCGTTGTCTTAAAGATGCTTCGCAATTAGTCACTCCCTCTATATCACAGCCAATGAGCAAAGATGCCGATGAGTAACCTGGCTTCAAAAGGCCGGTCGCAGAAAAGGCTTCCCCGCAATACTCGGCCCAAACAAGGCGAGATAGATTAGATCAACAATCGAAGGCCGACTCAAGCACTTGTAGGCCCCAAACATCTAAATTCGCGAAGGATCTTTGCCTCCTCAAAAGAACAGAAGAACATAGATGATGGCAAGAGCTATATGGACGAGGGCGTAGGGAAAAGCCTTCCTGATGAAATCCGCAA
>Ga0315318_10000531_pt1 | contig 15496 bp, 10 predicted proteins | sample M1200m3416metaG_FD_203703 | JGI IMG/M metagenome (GOLD analysis project Ga0315318, IMG submission 203703) | Ammonia-oxidizing marine archaeal communities from Monterey Bay, California, United States - M1 200m 3416 | ecosystem: Environmental > Aquatic > Marine > Coastal | place: USA: California... | reverse complement strand
CAATGAAGGCGATCAATCCTCCTGCAATTAACGGGCCAGGGATTTTGGCCAGAGAATCTGTACTCCATTCGATGCCAATAGCTCGTCCAAGTAAGTGATCTGGTACTGTGTCCGCAATAATAGCCTTTCGATTCGGAAACTCAATTGACCAGCCGATAGCGAGAATGAACACGAAACACAAGAGTTGCCAATATTTAATTTCAGTGAACGCAATTGTGAGGCCGAGTAGCAGATATGATGTAGTGACGAAAAGCAGGGCTCCCACCCAAAGATACTTTCTATTAAACCGATCGCTCAGGGCACCCACGAATAGTCCAAACAGTAGCCTAGGCAGCATTCGTATAACAAATGTGAAGGCAACCGCACCCGCGTCCTCGGTCAGTTGGTAGGTAAATATCCCTATAGCTAACATATCAAGCCATCTCACCAAGGCTGAAAGTCCTCCAGCCATCCAGATTCGTCGGAAGCTTGGAATTTTAAGTACGCTGAAGGCTGAGTCTTCAGATATGAGATTCAACATGATGTTCTTCCCAATGGGCTCAACGTCATCGTAGGAGCAAACCTTACCAAGCACCAATATGCTGCATGTTCTGGTCTTTTGATGGAGTAACATACCGGTTAACAAAACTTAAAAAGATTGGTATTGAAATGCCCAGAATGTCACCCGAACTACTAACTCGATTTTTAGACCTACCGATACCGGGGGTAATTGCCACTCTGCGCAAGAATGGATTGCCATATACCGTCCCGATATGGTGGCTACATGAGGATGGCGAATTTTGGATCACGGGTACACACAGTCGAATTTGGTGTAAGCAATTAAAAAATGATACGAGGGCATCTTTATGTATTGAAAATGGTGGCGACTTTTCGGGGCACGTGGGTGTGGACGGAACTGTTGAATTATTTACAGAGCCGGAATTCGATATATGGCCTATTTCACGACGATTAGCAGAAAAATACGTGGGTCGCGGAGATCCAAACAACGATGAAGCAGTAGAGGCTTTTTTTGCCAATATGAAAACTGAGCCGAGATTACTATATAAACTAGTTCCCACTGTGTGGCGAGCAATTGATATGAGTGTTTATCAAGGCAAACGAGCGGATCGTGAATATCAAGCTCAGCGTGAGAATTGAGATTTATTTACCTGGCTAGTTGATCTTTGTTCTTGTTTAACTATCTAATAATCCCCTCAGCACATACTGTAATATGCCGCCATTTTTGTAATACTCAAGCTCAACGCCGGTGTCGATTCTACAGAGTACCGCTAGATCGCGAGTCACGCCTTCACTATTCGTAATAGACGCCGAGAGACGGGACCGTGGGCTTAAGCCGTTAGATATGCCTTCGATGTTAATTATTTCATCCCCAGTCAGACCTAAACTTTCAACATTTTCGCTATCAACCAATTCAAGAGGTAGGATGCCCATTCCAATTAAGTTGGACCGGTGGATTCGCTCAAAAGATTCTGCGACTACTGCTTTGACACCCTGAAGAGCTGGGCCTTTCGCTGCCCAATCCCTGGACGATCCCGTGCCGTATTCTTGTCCAGCAAAAATTATTAGCGGAGTATTGTCTGCTCTGTATCTGTCGGCAGCATCCCAGATAGTCAACGTTTCATTTGTTGGAATATGTTTAGTCCATCCACCTTCAATATCAACTAACGAGTTCCGAATACGTACGTTTGCAAATGTGCCGCGCATCAAGACTTCGTGATTTCCACGTCTAGATCCGTAAGTGTTGAAGTCTCTCTCGTTTACTTCATTCTTACCCAAGTATTCGGCAGCTGGAGAGCCCGACGCGATTCCTCCAGCTGGTGAGATATGGTCAGTTGTTACTGAGTTTCCAAAAATCGCAAGAATTCGCGCGTGCTCAATATCACTAATTCCCTCGGGGTGTCGGCTCATATTTTCAAAGAAGGGAGGTTTTCTGGTGTAGGTAGACCATTCATCCCAGTCGTATCGTTCTCCAGTCGGCGCTTCTAAGTCTTGCCATTTCTCATCACCATCGAAGACAGTCTTGTATTGTTCTTGGAACATTTCTTTTTGTACGGAAGTATTCATTACTTCGTTTATTTCAGACTGACTTGGCCAAATATCACGTAAGTAGACAGGTTCTCCGTGCTCATTGTCACCGATTGGTTCAGTGGTGAGATCTATATCAGTTTTGCCAGCAAGGGCATATGCGATCACCAGCGGAGGAGATGCCAAATAATTTGATCGCACTTTGTTATGTACTCGAGCCTCGAAGTTTCTATTTCCGGACAGCACTGCGGCCACAGCTAACTGTCCCTCATCAACCACTTTTTCAATAGCTGGTGGGAGTGGTCCACTATTGCCGATGCAAGTCATACATCCGTACCCAGCAAGAGTGAAGCCAAGTTCATTTAGTGAGTTCGTCAGATTCGCTTCGTCTAAATACTCAGTAACCACCTTCGACCCCGGAGCCAGGCTGGTTTTGACCCATGGCTTAGTGGCAAGACCTTTTTTTACTGCGTTTCGAGCGAGTAGTCCAGCACCGATCATCACTTCCGGGTTAGAGGTGTTAGTACATGATGTAATTGCTGCTATGACAACAGATCCATTTTCTATTTCGTATTTTGCCAAATCATCAGTTACTGTAAGTGGACTGGCAGCTGACCCTTGGGCAACGTAGGAGTCAATGTCCTGTCTTGCAGCTAGCTTCATTTCAGACAATGGGACACGGTCTTGTGGACGTTTTGGACCGGCAAGACTCGGTTCGATTTCTGAGAGATCAAGATCTAAGACTTCGCTGTACTCCGGGTCTTCTGCGTCGGACGTGCGGAACAATTGTTGTGCTTTTGCGTATGCACTGACTTGCTCGATTGCCACGTCATCTCGCCCGGTGAATTTCATGTAGCTTAGAGTTTCTTCGTCGATCGGGAAGTAGCCGACGGTAGCACCATATTCAGGACACATGTTTGCGATTGTTGCTCTTGCCGGTAAAGAAAGTGCATCAAGCCCAGGCCCAAAAAATTCTACGAACTTGCCAACGACTTTTCTTTCACGCAGTGCTTCGGTCACTCGTAGCACTAAATCGGTTCCTGTTGTTCCCTCCGGAAGCTTACCGTGTAGGCGAACTCCCATAACTTGTGGCACTAACATGGCGATTGGTTGCCCGAGCATCGCGGCTTCAGCTTCGATTCCACCAACTCCCCATCCGACAACTCCCAGACCGTTAATCATGGTTGTATGAGAATCTGTTCCAACAACTGTATCCGGGTAAAGCGCTGGATTACCTTCAGAATCTATACCTGAAAACACTGTTTGGCCGAGGTATTCAAGATTTACTTGATGCACGATTCCCATGCCTGGGGGTACTACCCTCATCCCCTTAAAGGCGTTTTGCGCCCACTTGAGAAGTAGATATCTTTCCGAATTCCGTTCATATTCACGCTTTACATTGAAGGTTAGCGAGTTTTCAGTCCCGAAAGCGTCAACTTGAACAGAATGATCTATGACTAGATCTACCGGTATCAGCGGATTTATTTTTTGCGGGTCGCCACCCATTTCTGCCATAGCATCTCGCATAGCTGCCAAATCTACGACCGCGGGTACACCGGTGAAATCTTGCAACAAAACACGGGCCGGTCGAAATGCAATTTCGTTAGTAGGTACTGCTTTTGAGTCCCATCTCGCAGTCAGTTCTATTTGTTCTTCGGTAACATTTTGACCGTCTTCACCGCGAAGGAGATTCTCGATGAGGATTCGGTGAGTATATGGAAGTTTGTTTAAGTCAATGTCTAGAGTTTTAGCTGCCTCGGGCAGGCTGAAAATCGTGTATTCATTATCACCAACTTTAAGAATCGACTTTGCGTTGAAAGAATCAAGCGAAGCCTTTGGTTTTGTTGTTTCAGACATACATACTCCCTAATAAATGAGGCATCAGTCAAATTTTAATTCTTCTTACTCTGGTGTCTCGCGGTTTACTTTAGTCCCACAGCAGCACTCATGAGGCTATGACTCGACGGTTATGCACTCTATCATGCCCAAATTCGCGTCCGCATTTTTGGCACACAAACCCTAAGGCATTTTGATCATCTTCCATGACTTCCGGACCACGCCATCGTGGCATCAATGTTTCGTTCACGCAGCACTGTAAAATATCGGGACGCTCATCTATTAGCGAATATCCCTGATCTGCCTGTCCGAACAATTTAGAAAGAAAGCTCATTTAATACCTTGTCACTTTAGATCGATCTTCGTTTGAAAATATTCATTAATCTAAATAATCTCTTAGGCGTGTACTCCTCGAAGGATGTCTGAGTTTTCTCAAAGCCTTAGCCTCAATCTGCCGGATACGTTCCCTGGTGACCGAGAATTCTTTTCCCACTTCTTCAAGTGTGCGAGATCGGCCATCTTCGATTCCAAATCGCAGCTCTAGGACTTTTCTTTCTCTTGGAGTGAGTGTTGATAGGACCTCAATAACCTGTTCCTTCAGCAATTGATTAGATGCCGCCTCCTGCGGGGCTGGCGCACTCGGGTCTTCAATAAAGTCACCGAGGTGTGAATCATCCTCTTCACCCACAGGCGTTTCCAGAGAAACAGGATCACGAGAGACTTTGAATATTTCCCTGACTCGTTCCGGCTCTATTTCAAGCTCCTTGCCTAATTCCTCAGCCGTAGGCTCTCTTCCGAATTCTTGTACCAAACGTCTTTGGAAACGAGTGAGTTTGTTAATGGTTTCAACCATGTGCACAGGTATTCGAATAGTTCGTGCCTGGTCAGCTATGGCTCGAGTAATGGCCTGACGAATCCACCACGTGGCGTAGGTGGAAAATTTGTAACCCTTTCGATAATCAAATTTTTCGACAGCGCGTATTAGACCGATGTTTCCTTCTTGAATTAAATCAAGAAGAGCCATGCCTCGGCCAATATATTTTTTTGCGACTGAAACGACTAATCGTAGGTTTGCGACCATTAATTCGCGCTCAGCCGCATTACCTTCGGCAATAATCTTCGCGAATAGTCGCTTCAAGCTTTTGTCGACAGATGCAATACTGCCTTTTGTGCTTGCAATCTCCTCAGCAACCGCGTGAGGAGCTCTGAAAAAAGCTCGCTCGCCACCCGAAAAATTACAGCCAAGATTGAATGCGCTTTCTCGATCAAATTCCCTTGCCTCATTCATTTCCATCACTAGGATGTCGCTAATAGTTGAAAGTAGTCTGAGTTCTGCCTCAGCCCCAGGCTTATGTGATTTTTTTCGGCGACGTTCCATTTCTTTCTTGATTTTTGCCTTTGTAGCACCATCACGAGCGAGCCTGAGTTTTGCTTCCTCGAATTCTCGCTTTGCATGCCGCTCGAGCACACTGTGTACTTTCACATTTTTTGCAATTGAGCCAATTACTTGTTCATCTAGATTGCCGTCCACAGCCTGACGAAAAATTGAGTCATTTACTCTACTAAACACATTTTGCTTAGCCTTCAAAGATCGGTTTGCCACTAAATATGCAGTGATAGTGTCATAAACTTTTCTTGACTTTTCAAATCTATTTATCAGTTCACAGAACATTTCGGCTGGAGTGGGCTCGTCACCATACTCGTCATCCCAAGATTCCTCAATTTCTCGAACAAGCTCACGTTGCTCAACCGATCTGGAGAGGCGCTTCTCGTCAGCAGCCGTAAGCAACTCAACCTTTCCGATTTCACGTAAATAGAGTCGAACAGGATCTTCTAACGAAGTTGCTTCAGCTATGACCCGTCTTGCGGCCTCAACGTCTTCATCTCCCGTAGCACTCGGAGTAGTTTCAGCTCGTACCGTAACTCCATTCTCCTGAAGTCTGCTCACGATTGAACGTAACTTTTCATCACGCCCGTCAGTCTCTGGCATGACCTGTAACACTTCTTCAACCGAGACCGTATTGTTCTTATTCCGACGCCCTCTAGCTAGAAGTTCCTCAAGTCCTTCTTCAGTGGTGTCAATCGGATTATCGCCTGTAAATACTTGTGTTGTCATACCTTACCTCTCTTGTACTTGCTATTCAAAGTTTTCAATTAATTATTTCTTATCGATAATTTCTCCTGATTTTTTTGAGCTTTGTCGAATGCGATTCATTACCGAATTCCACTGTTTATCAATATCGCTATTAGTCGATTCGCCGTCACTTAGTCTCGTAGCAGTCTTTGCGTCCGCAAGATTAAGTGCTTCCGTGCGAAGTCTGGATTGTTCCCGCCGTAATTGAATACCATTTCTCATACCTTCAACGATTGCGGGCAAATCTTTCTCGTCATAATCTGGCAAAATAACGGTTCGCAGCTCTTGTGCTCTCTCCGATATTACCAGCATACTCGCCATGTTAATTTCTGAGTTTTGGTTACTTGGTGTTTGATCAGTTCCTATTTCGGCCATTTCTGTCCACGCGAGAAATACCGCCCGATTAAGCGCTTCTTCAAAGAAGTTATCTTCGATACCTAAGCCACATTCTCGGGCACCCTGACGTTGTATTAATATGGCCAGGAGCTGAGATTCCCCATTAAGATCAGTTTCAGAAGAATTTTTTGACCTCTGTGGATCGGGCTCACTAGTAACCACTCTTGGGGTACTACCCAGAGCCTCTAATCGTTTTCGGAGAAGACTTGGCTCTATCTCGGCATACCGTGATAGTCGGCGTAGGGCTGGCGCGCGTAATAATTCGTCCTGTGTGGCGGCTATATAGGGCAAAATTTGTTCTATAGATTCTTTTCTTTGATATGCGTCGCCGGTTGGTTGAGACATTAGCTGGTCAATCAGAAAATCTAAGAGCGGCTTTGCACTTTCGATGCAACTAGAAAATGTACTTGGACTTTTCTTAATCAGCGAGTCAGGATCTTCGCCCGTAGGGAGAGTCGCTATAAGCACATTTACGCCTTTTTCAAACTCATTTCCTTGCTGACTACTGAGCTGCTCATAGTTCAAGCCACCAGCGGAGCTTGCACCCCTAAGAGCGGCTTTAGCTCCAGCCTCATCAGCGTCGAGAGCGAAAACTATAGTTTTACAGCTGCGTTTGAGTAGGTCCATTTGATCTTTAGTAATTGCGGTACCGTTCGACGCGACTACCGTTTTGAATCCAGCCGCATGGCTAGAGATTACGTCCATATAACCTTCAACAACGATCGCTTGTTTCTTCTTATCAGAATTAATATTTTTTAGGCTAACCGAAGCTTGACTCACACCATACAAAGTTGATCTTTTTTCATACAATGCAGTTTTAGGAGTATTCAGATACTTCGGCGAATCATTTCCAAGCGCTCTCGCTCCAAATCCGATAAGTCTGTTGCGATCGTCTCTGGTTGGAAACATGAGCCTGTCTGAAAAAAGAATGCGAGTTCCGTAATCTTGCTCGGTGGCAAGACCGGCGGCCACGATATCTGAATCAGAGAACCCTTTGCCGTGCAGCAGGTCGATCAGTTCGTTACGGTTCTCTGGCGCGTACCCCAACTCCCATAATTTTATGGAGTCGGGGCTAACACCTCGCTCGTCAAGGTATTTCAGGGCAATGGAGCCATTTGGTGTATGTAACGATTTTTGAAAGAAGCTTGACGCAGTTTCATTGATCGCCAAAAGTCTTTCGTATTCATCACGGCGCTCCTGATCGACTTGCGAATAAACTCGTCTTTCAATTCCAGCCATCTCAGCCGCTATATTTAACGTCTCATCGAAAGTATTAGACTCAATTTTTTGAATAAAACTGAGCACATCTCCACCGGTTGAACAGGCCCCATAGCAGTACCAGAAGTCTTTATTTGAATTAACTACGAAGGAAGGAGTTTTTTCCTGGTGAAATGGGCAACAGGCCTTCCACGTAGACCCAATCTGTTTTAGATCGGGCACGTAGCGACTGACTACGTCAACTATGTTCAATCGGCTTTTGATTTCGAAGGCTTCGCTATTACTCATCAGTAAGTACTACACCAGAGACAGGTAAAAGTTACGGTTTGATTTTTCTTCTCACTCATCAATCTAGTTTGTGTCGATTATTGGTATTTGTACGGCTCTAGCCGTCGTCGGTCGGGATGCGATTTTTTTTGCGGCAGCATTTTCACGATCGACTATCTTTTGAATGATCACTTCGAGGCTCGGCGAGATAGGGTTGTTTTTAATAGTTCGATTTGTGTCCCAGCGAACTCCAAGCAAATAGTGAATTGCCTGGGGCGGCTCGGTAATATCTGGAAGCTTTTCTTTGCTAAGGCGGACATTTTTTTCCTCTTGATGGGCAAGACGGACGAGTAAGGTAACGATAGAGTCTTCTTGCTGCTCACCGACCACCGATTCCCCGGGCAGGTCAGTGAGAAAGTCCGGTTCGGTAACCGTTTTCAGTATGGCCATTAGATTCACTCTAGATGCTTCGAGATCATTTATCAGCTTGGACGAAATATTTGTGTGCTCGGTCATATCGGTCTTTTCAGGATTATTCATAAGTCCACTCTATGTTTAAAATAGAAATACGGTGAGACCTATTTATAACTTAGCAATTAACGCATAGGACTAATATATTTTGCAAGGGGATAATATAAGACTCTAGTTTTACGAGTCAATTTATTGACGGTTGTGATTAAGCACTTATGCTGAACGCATTCGTTTAGAATGAGTTGAGCCAGTTGTACAAAACTCGAAGACTTGTACGAAACTATTTTTTTCATCTGGGGGCTTGAATGGTAGTTGATGAAACACCTGATCTGGTGACTGAACCATTAGTTCACAGTTTTGGCGACGGGCGCGCGAGCTCGGTCGATCGTAATTTGCTTGGCGGAAAGGGCTCAGGGCTTGCTGAGATGAGTAGGTTGGGAATACCTGTGCCACCTGGACTTACTATCACTACGGATGTCTGTAACTCATATTTTGTGAATGGAAGAATCTTTCCAAGTGAACTGTCAAACGAAGTTTCCTTAGGTCTGGCACGGATTGAAGAAATTTCAGGGGCAAAATTTGGGGACCCTGGTAATCCACTTTTACTTTCCGTCCGATCGGGAGCCAGGGTATCGATGCCTGGCATGATGGACACTATTTTAAACCTTGGACTTAACGACGAAACGGCTGAAGGTCTGGCTGCTGCAACCGAAAATGCGCGCTTTACCTATGACTCATATCGAAGATTTGTTCAAATGTATGGCGATGTGGTCATGGGCGTGGGGAAGCTAACGGAAACCGATCAGGATCCGTTTGAAATGATTCTTAATGCAAAAAAAACTGAGAGGAATATCCAGCAGGATACTGAATTTTCTGTACTAGATTTACGCGAGCTTGTTATCGAATTCAAAGAACTTATTTTTTTGAGATCTGGGCAGTCATTCCCGGAGAATGTTACAGATCAGTTATGGGGGGCGATTGGCGCGGTGTTCGAATCGTGGGACACACCACGTGCGGTGAGTTATCGATCTATCAATGGGTACTCTTCCAGTTGGGGTACAGCCGTGAACGTTCAAGCGATGGTATTTGGTAATTTCGGGAATGACTCGGGAACTGGTGTTTTATTTACACGAAACCCTTCAACGGGTGAAAATCGGTTATTTGGTGAATATTTGGTTAACGCACAGGGTGAGGATGTCGTAGCAGGCATTCGCACACCACAGCCACTTTTGGCCGAACCAGACATGAGTCCGGACGGAAATTCCCTTGAGGAAACAATGCCTGAAGTCTTTGCTGAGTTGGCAAACGCCTGCGATTTGCTGGAGAAATCCTTCCATGATATGCAAGATATTGAGTTCACTATGCAGCAAGGTAAACTCTGGATTCTCCAGGCTAGGTCAGGAAAGAGATCTGGCGCGGCTATGGTTAAAATCTGTGCTGATATGGTGAAGGAAGGCATATTACTCGAGAATGAGGCGCTTCGGAAGTTGGATCCAAACCAGTTGAACGAAATGCTTCACCCTATTTTTAAGCAACCCATTGAGCATGAAGTAATTGCGAATGGTCTGGCTGCAGCACCTGGCGCGGCGGTCGGAATAGTGGTTTTTAGCCCAGCTGATGTTGTCAGGCTGGTTTCCGAAGGCGAGGATGTGATTCTCGTTCGAGACGAAACCAGTCCAGAAGACATTGATGGGATGAATCTAGCGAAAGGAATTTTAACCGCTAGGGGAGGTATGACCTCTCATGCGGCCGTGGTCGCTCGCGGTATGGGTTTGCCCTGCGTTACTGGTTGTAATGACCTTCGAATTGATTATCAAAATTCCCAATTTTCAATTGAGAGTTCAAGCGGGACACTCGTTGTTAAAGAAGGTGATGTTATTTCGATTGATGGGGGCACTGGTCAAGTAATTTTGGGATCGGCAACTCTAACGGAGGCCGTTCCACCGATTGAGTATGACGAAATTATGAGCTGGGTGGATGCCGGTCGGTCTCTGCGTATTCGTGCAAATGCCGACACCCCGGGTGACGCGATAAAAGCTCGTGAGTTTGGCGCTGAGGGAATTGGTTTATGTAGGACAGAGCATATGTTTTTTGCGGCAGATCGAATTCATTCGGTTCGTAAAATGATATTAGCTGGAGGCAACGCGGAAAGAATCAGTGCTCTTCAAGAATTACTTCCTCATCAGCGGGAGGATTTTACGGGAATTTTACGCGCGATGTCGGGTTTTCCTGTGACAATTCGACTATTGGATCCGCCTCTTCACGAATTTCTTCCCCAGTCCAGCTCAGAGATTAGCGAACTTGCTGATGCCTTAAATATTTCGATGGACGAATTGACTAGCCGAGTCCACGCGTTGGAAGAAGTGAATCCGATGCTTGGACACAGGGGCGTGCGACTAGCCGTCACATATCCGGAGATATATCAAATGCAGACGAGAGCAATTATTGAAGCTGCGTGTGATCTTATGTCAGAAGGTGTTGATGTTGAGCCTGAGATAATGATTCCTTTGGTGGGACTTGGTTCTGAACTTGAACAACTACGAACTTTAGTGCACGAGACTGCTGAGATCGTGTTGCAAGAGCGAGCCTGTGAAATTGAATTTCTGGTTGGTACGATGATCGAGGTTCCAAGAGCCTGTGTAGTAGCAGGCGAAATTTCCGAGCATGCCGACTTTTTTTCGTTTGGCACGAATGATCTCACACAGACTACGTTTGGTTTCTCACGGGATGACGTAGGAAAATTTCTGCCAGACTACTTGGCGAAAGGTATTTTGACGAATGACCCATTCGTTGAGATTGACCGAGAGGGTGTTGGGAGACTAATCATTCAGGCCGTTAAGGCAGGACGAAGGCAGAAACCTGATCTCAAGATGGGAATCTGTGGTGAGCACGGCGGAGATCCATCTTCAATATATTTTTGTCATAGTATTGGCTTGAATTACGTATCCGCATCTCCTTATCGTGTTCCTATAGCTAGATTGGCAGCAGCCCAAGCCGCAATTGAATTTGCTACTAGTTGAAGTGAGGTGTTGATATGGCAATGTACGAATATAAGTGTGAAACGTGTTTAAAGAAGTTTGACTTGATGCGAAAGGTTGCTGATCGGGATACTGACGCAGTTTGTCCGTTATGCAGCAACTTAGGGCAGCGAGTCGTCTGGCAGCGCGTATCCGTTTTGCAAGACGCTGCACCAAATGCCGCTCTGGGCGATGGCGAGCCTGAGGACTTTTTAGGAGAAGACTATAGTCTTGATGATTTAGATGACTTTGACGGATTGGACTTCTAGATAATTCTAGTTGTAGAAAGCTAGTTAGACGTGAATGCTTTAGTGAAAAGTTGTCGCGCTTGCTGGAACACTAGATCTGGCGTTTCTCCGTGTCCTCCATCAAACCAGATATTTGTATGGGGCTCAGAGAAGGCATCTTGTAGACGCTCTGCCGCGGCTGGCCCCACTAGAAGGTCACCTTTCCCATTTGCACAAAGAGTTTCGCGTCCCGTCGTCAGTCCAGCAAATCTAGCGGGATCAGTCAAATTGAACGACATAATCTCGTCCGCCGCCAGATGCTCCCACTTTTTGCCACTGGTGTCGAATCTTGCATAAGCGCCCGAGCCTCCCACGAAAAAAGCGCCAACTTTCACTCGTGTATCGAGCCCCATAAATGGAACCCCGACTCGGGTACCCATTGAAATCCCGAGATATCCGATGCAATTCGAGTCGATGTCATCTCTTTCCTGCAGATAATCTATTGTTCTCATTAAATCTTGGACTGCTTGTATTCTTTGGTCGCGAGTTCTGAAGAGAAGGTCTGGTCGCTGTGGCCTTAATCTACCGCGGTCATCTGGCAGCTCTCGCGATCCGAAACCATATGCATCTACCGCTACCACAGTGAGACCATTTAGTGCCCACTCGTGGATGAGTTTTTGCCTATTTGACCATGAAAACCTCCCCAGCGGAGTAGATCCATGTTGAAAAATTACTGCAGGGGAGATTTCATCTGTATTTGCCCTGGTAATGGTGGCTAGAACCCGCTGATCATGAGTACTGCTGAACGTTACTCTTTCAGATTTGAGAGCATTGCTCCGGGACCTTGTATTGGGGTCAATCACTAATTCTTCTTCGCTGGTGGCGAGGAGTGGAAGCGACTGGTCATACTTATAAATGTGATAAAGGAGACTATCTGGAATTTCGAGTCTCTGGTCTTTTTGTTCCATAGGGGCGATTCCGTCCAATTCCTAGTTAGTGGATATAATTTACATGATAGGAAATTAGCGCAGGGGATGATAGCTGTTTGATTTGGGGTGGCAAAAGTGTGTGGAATAGTTGGCTATACCGGCGAAAGATTTGCCTCGAGGATATTACTCGATAGCTTGAGTCGTTTGGAGTATCGTGGATATGACTCTTCAGGAATTGCCTTACTTACTGAAACTAATATGCAGGTCGTTCGCGCACGCGGAAAATTACATGAACTGAGTAAAAAACTTGAAGGTGAGATGACGGACGCGAGAGCCGGAATTGGCCATACGCGGTGGGCCACCCATGGTGTGCCTTCCGAGAAGAATGCTCATCCACAGTTGGATCCGTTTGGTAGAGTTGCGGTTGTCCATAATGGCATTATCGAAAATTGGGAAGATCTCAGGCAGCAGTATGGACAGGGCTTATTTAGTTCTGATACGGATACAGAAGTTTTAGCTCATATGCTTGTAGGTGGCCTGGACTCGGGTTTGGATCTTGTCGAGGCAGTGCAGCTTATCTTATCGAAAGCAAATGGTGCGTACTCGTTTCTTGCGGTGGATAGCCAACAGCCGGACCGACTTGTGGGAGCTCGCGTCGGGAATGCTGGCGGACTAGTAATTGGCATTAGTGAAGATGAATCGATAGTTGCCTCCGATCTTTCAGCGCTCCTCCCTTATAGTCAGGAGTTCATTTTCCTCGAATCCGACGAGATCGTGGATATTCGACCCAGTGTGGTGAAGGTATTCTCGTCAGATGGTGACCGTAAGATCAGATCACCAGAGAGACTTTCACTTGATCCAGTGACCGCAGCAAAGGGTACGTACAAACATTTTATGCTCAAGGAGATTCACGAACAGCCCGAAGCGCTCTTAAACGGCATGCGCGGCAGATATTCCGGTAGCTCGGAAACCATCGATTTGTCGTCGGAGCTTAATCACGAGCGATTTAGTATTGAGAACTTGAAAGAGATCAATAGATGTCTGATTGTCGGAATGGGTACGTCAATGCATGCGGCTATTATCGGCAGGCATTACCTCGAACAGTTTGCTCGAATTCCCACCGAGGTCGATAATTCTGCCGAGTTTAGATATCGAAGACCGCTTTTGGATGAGAAAACGTTGGTCATTTCCGTCACTCAGTCAGGTGAAACTGTCGACACACTGGCCGCTATGGAGGAGGCCAAGCGAGCTGGATGCCCACAAATCACATTATCTAATTCCGTCGGGTCACAAACCACGCGCCTGGCTGATTCCGCAATCATGCTTCATGCCGGCCCTGAGATCGCGGTTGCATCAACCAAGACAATGATTGCCTCGGTAATTGCGTTACACGGACTTTCATTATATTTGGGGAAGCAGCGCGGCATGCTTGAACCTGAAGTCGAACAGGAACAGGTCCGCCAAGCACTTTTACTTCCGGCGGCCGTCTCTAACGTACTTAAATTGACAGATAAAATTGATAAATTAGCTGAGAAATATTCGGCGAGTAACAATTTTCTTTTTTTGGGCAGAGGTTTGGGGTACCCAGTGGCTTTGGAAGGCGCACTTAAACTTAAGGAAGTCTCATACATTCATGCAGAGGGTTATTCAGCCGGAGAGATGAAGCATGGCCCGATAGCTTTGATCGACGATCAAATGCCGACGCTTGCCATCTGTACTCAAGGTGATGTACATGACAAAATGCGATCTAATATTCAGCAAATAAGGGCCCGTGGAGGTTCAGTAATAGCGTTAGTATCAGAAGGCGATTCAAGTATGGATAGTATTGCGACTGATACGTTAATTGTTCCAAATATTGACCCGATTTTATCGCCTATCCCAGCTGTTGTTGCGCTTCAATTATTTTCATATGGAATAGCTACTCGTCGGGGCGCCGATGTTGACCAGCCACGAAATCTAGCCAAGACAGTAACTGTGGAGTAATTCAGACTGTAATTAGAAGGAGAAAAATTCTGGAAGGGTTAGCAGCAGCAGCTTTTTGTTTTGCGCTCGTAGGAGTAGTGGCACTTGTAAGAACAGAAAAATTAATAAAAACCTTGAAAGAAAAAGGAATCCTAGATCAGGATTACAAAGAAGAGTAATTTACTGTAGTAAAACATTCGATAACGGCAGAATAATTTTAATGCTGGAAAGTTGCTGACTATGACTGACGTGGCACCGCGTGAGAATGAGATGGATGCCGTATATACCGTGGCTTCTCTCTATCACTTCACTCGACTCACGAATTTAAGAGAAAAACAACAACAGCTACGATCATTATGTAAGTCGCTCGACATTCTTGGAACCCTACTCCTTGCGGAGGAAGGACTTAATGGCACTATTTCAGGCCGAGCAGGATCCATTGCGTGCGTGCTTGACTCCCTTAATGCGTGGCCTGAAATTGATGACTTGGAGATTAAATATTCCGAAAGCGCTGATCAGAATTTTAAGAGACTGAAGGTAAAAATAAAGAAAGAAATTGTCACAATGGGGAAGCCTGACGTGGACGTTGCAAGAGATGCAGGACAATATGTTAAGCCCAGCGAATGGAATGCCCTAATTTCTAGAGATGATGTGTTGGTTGTCGATACACGAAACACCTATGAATTTGGAATAGGTCATTTTCCCAATGCGATTGAACCGGAGACCGAAAGTTTTGTCGATTTTCCCGCCTGGGCCGATCAGCTTTCTCAAGAGCGCGAGCGACCGAAGACCGTTGCGATGTATTGCACCGGAGGTATTCGTTGTGAGAAAGCTACAGCTTATATGCGTGAGTTAGGATTTGACGAGGTTTATCACTTGCAAGGCGGCATATTGAAATACTTAGAAGAAGTTCCTGAAGAAGAGAGTCTTTGGGAAGGTGAATGTTTTGTCTTCGACGGCAGGGTCTCGTTAAAACATAACCTGATTGAAGGAACGTACGAACTTTGTTATGCC
>Ga0315318_10000528_pt1 | contig 15527 bp, 18 predicted proteins | sample M1200m3416metaG_FD_203703 | JGI IMG/M metagenome (GOLD analysis project Ga0315318, IMG submission 203703) | Ammonia-oxidizing marine archaeal communities from Monterey Bay, California, United States - M1 200m 3416 | ecosystem: Environmental > Aquatic > Marine > Coastal | place: USA: California... | reverse complement strand
TCTCAAGTGTCAATTTAGAATATTTTGACGAATGGAAACAACACCCTGCGTTCATTCCTGACTTAATAAGAATGTTAGATAATGTTATAACAGACTTTATTGAACGAGCTCCAGAACCTCTTTATAAAGCAAAATTTTCTGCTATGCGAGAAAGAAGTTTAGGATTAGGCGCAATGGGGTTTCATGCTTACTTACAGAAGAACAATATACCCTTCGAGAGTGCACAAGCTACAGGCGCAAATTTAAAGATATTCTCTTATATTAAAGAGAAAGCAGAACAAGAAACTAAGAAACTAGCAGTAGAAAGAGGGGCTTGTCCAGATGATGATAGTTGCACAGTAAGAAATGCACATCTACTGGCTATAGCTCCCAATGCAAGTTCTAGTATAATATGTGGAAATACAAGCCCTAGCATAGAACCTTTCCGTGCTAATGCTTTCACACAGAAAACAAAGTCTGGAAGTAATCTTCTCAAAAATAAATTTTTGGAAGAAATCTTAGAAGGTTACGAACGGAATGATGAAGAAACTTGGAGAACTATAGTAACAAATAAAGGAAGCGTCCAACATTTAGATTTTCTATCTGATTGGGAAAAGAATGTATTTAAGACTGCTGTTGAATTAAACCAGTCTTGGATAATAGATCACGCTGCCCATAGACAAGAATATATTTGTCAGTCTCAAAGTTTAAATCTATTCTTCCCACCAGATATTGATAAAGGTAGCTTACATAATATACATATGTTAGCTTGGGCGAGAAATTTAAAAACTCTTTATTATTTACGAAGTGAAGCTATATCCAGAGCTGATGTAGTATCTGATTTAGTAAAAAGAGAAATAATTTTTGAACAATCAGATTGTTTAGCGTGTGAGGGTTGATATGAGTTTATTAGAAGAAAGAACATTTTATAAACCTTTTAAATATCCGTGGGCTTTTCAGATGTATAAAACTCAACAACAAATGCATTGGATGCCTGAGGAAGTTACTTTACAAGATGATGTAAAGGACTATAAAGAAAATCTTACAAAAGATGACAAGAAATTACTAGATAATCTTTTTAGATTTTTTACTCAGGCAGATGTTGATGTAGCTGGGGGATATGCTAATCATTATTTACCTACTTTTAAACAACCTGAAATAAGAATGATGCTTTCTGCATTTGCAGCAATGGAAGCAGTTCATATGGAAGCGTATGCTTTATTAGTAGACACATTAGGTAAAAGCGAAGAATTTTACGAAGAATTTTTAAATATACAAGCTATGGCTGAGAAGCATGAGTATCTAACAAATTTTAATATGGATACTCCTTTTGATATAGCAAAGACTATAGCTGTATATAGTGGGTTTACGGAAGGAGTACAACTATTTGGTAGTTTTGCAATCCTTCTTAATTACCCAAGACACAACTTGATGAAAGGCATGGGTCAGATAGTGACCTGGAGTATTAGAGATGAATCCCTCCATGTTGAGGGCATGTCTCAACTATTTAAAACTTTCGTCAAAGAAAATCCAGATATATGGAACGACAGCCTGAAATATGAGATATATTGCGCAGCGGAACGCGTCATCGAATTAGAAGATCGATTTATAGATGTTTGTTTTGAAAACGCGAAAATTCCCGATTTGACATCAGAAGATGTTAAAGAGTATATCCGCTATATTGGGGGTCGCCGATTATTAGGACTTGGATTAAAAAATATATTTAATTCAAAAGTTAATCCATTACCTTGGATTGACATACAAGTTAATGCAGTTGAGCATACCAACTTTTTTGAAAACCGTGCTACTGAGTATGCTAAAGGTAGTACTAAAGGAAATTGGCAGGACATATTTAAATGAACGAACAAATAGAAGGACAAACTATTACTATTGATGGACATATCCACGAGCTTAGTACTTTGTCCGAAGAACAACTACAAATAGTACATCATTGTCAGAGAGCAGATGCAGAAATGACTAGACTACAGGATTTAATGGCTATTATTTCTACTGGCAGACAACAGTATATAAATGAACTAGGAAAACAGTTGAACGAAGAACAAGAAGAAACAGAAGGAAACTCTTTAGACACAACTCAATGAGGATATTTATAGGATACGAAAGTAGATATCCTGAAACCTATGAAGTGTGTAAAGCGTCAATATTACGCTTTAATAAAGCACACGATATTCAACCTATTATTAAGGAAGAAATGGTGGATAAAGGGTATCATAGACCAGTACAAGGCGAGTCTACTGACTTTGCCTTTACTAGATTTCTAGTGCCATATCTATGTGATTATACAGGTTATGCACTATTCTGTGATAGTGATTTTTTGTGGAGAAGTGATCCCCAAGAAATTTGCTCTTTTAAAGAAAAGAAGTATGCTGTTCATGTAGTTAAACACGCACAGTTAGTAGTAAGTGAACATAGTAAAATGAATAACAAAGTAAACAGACCTTATAATAAAAAGTATTGGTCTAGTTTAATGTATATAAATTGCAGTAAGGCACAAAATTTAACTATAGAATCAATTAATAATGCAGACGCAAGTGATCTACATGGATTTAAGTGGCTAAAAAATGATAATGAAATAGGGGATTTACCCGTTACTTATAACACGCTAGTAGGTTATTATAATATAGCAAACCCAAAAGCAGTTCACTTTACAGACGGCGGACCGTGGCTGATAGGCTACCAAGATGTCCCATACGCAGAAGAATGGAAGAAAATTTACAACAACTTATAGAGAATAAGAATATTTTACTAGTAGGAAACTCTGTGGAGATTCTTCACCATGACTATGGAAGTATAATTGAAAGTTATGATGTTATAGTGCGTTTTGGAAGAGGCATGCCTAGTACTAGTAATAGAAACTCAATAGGATCAAGAACTGATGTTTGGGTATCGGGACTTTTGAGAAAAGGAAATAGAAAAAATTTTCCAGATGCTATTCCATTGATTAACCGTTGTAGGATAGATTTAGATGGAAGTACAGACCATCACTTTTTTGATTATGAATATATTGAAATGTTTTCAGATGATGAATTAAAAGAAGTCTTTAAAGAATTTGGATATAGAAATAAAAGTAAACACAGTCCTCGTCCTTCACAAGGATTTATGGCACTACTATACTTTACAAGAAAGATGATGATTTGGAAAAGTTTAACTATAATAGGATTTGATTTCTTTGCTAAGAAGTTGAGTTTTAATGTGGGAGAAGCAAAACCTTCTAGTTGGCATTTTCCTGTTAATACTATAAGTAAAGTGCCTCATAGTGCAAAAACGGAAAGAGATTTTGCTCTTGACTTATCTAGAAATGGGGTTATTAAATGGATTATGCTTTCCGATCTAAAGGAAGAAGCAATTAGTGTTGTATCTACGAGGTAATGTTTGAATTTGATCAACCAGCTATGTTTAATTATGATATAACAATAGTAGTTTTAGTGCTGATTGTAGGACTGTTTATTAAGTCCATTTTTATTAGAAATTTTATGTGGGGGCTTGGATTTGTGTATTTGTTTGCTGCTCTAGCATGGCATGGAATATTCCAATACTATCTATTTTAGTAATAAACCGATTATAAGAATTCCAACTACAAGTACTAATAGGATTGCAGGTTTATCCACTATCCCATTTTACCTAACTGATAACCTGCTTCTACAACCTGTCTGAGATATTTTTTCTGATTATCGGCTTTTCTTAATAATACTTCATTTAAACCAGCATATCTTAAATTAAGAGGAATTTTATCTATTAAACTAGACCATTGATCAAAAGGTACTGCTAGTTGATAAATAGTTGGTAATGTTTCATACGGACAATTAAGAACAGATCTTGGCATTTCAATAGACCAACTCTTTCTTAACATTAAATTATAATTAAATGCATCTTTTGGTCCGACTGCTTCATGTCTTAATAACTCATCATCTTTTCCATTAATATATAATGGAGTATATACATGATTGTTTTTAAGTAATGCTGAGAAAAGCATTTTTGTATCTGCATTTAGAATATATTGGTCGATATCTGCTAAAGGAGGAAGTGGTTCAGTTCTTTCTTGATCTGCATAATACCCAGTATACGGAGTAGGTTTAACTATCCCGCCTCTAAAGAAAGTATCATTATTATTCATTTTACTAAAAGAATCCCAATTTAAAAAGAATAGTTTCTTATCAAGATCTTTCTTTTGAGAACGTAATCCTAATAGATTGTAATAAGATTGAAAGTGGTTATGAGTTATCCATTTATGAGTTCTACAAAGAAGAGATAGTTTATTATCAAAATACTTTTCTGGTGGTAATTGTCCTTCATCTAAGTTAGTTAAGAATAATCTATTTCCACTTGAAATTACTACTCTTTTTCCTAATCCAGGCGACTTATCTTTCCAATGTTCTTTTAATTGCAAGGTTGCTCTTGCTTCCATATGTTCTCTGCCCATCTGAGGCATTTGATAAATATTTACCTTAGTAAAATTAGCCAAAGCAAATTCTACAACCCTTTTATCCCATACGGAAGGTCGTATAAATAAATGTAATCTAAAGTTCTCTTTTTTGTCCAATAGGGACGCCAAAGTGAACATTCCATACACTTGCTCATATATTACTACTAATTCTAATTGTGGTGTCATTGTTTTATCTTATAATCCCAGAAGTTATCAAAATAACGTTCTACTCTTTCCTCGGCATCTTCGTCAAAATCGAAAATAATGCCTGATCTTTTACTTGAAAGTAATTTCTGAAGTGCAACTTTAGAAGTTTGATTCTTCTGATTTGCAGTTGCTGTGTAAATACTTTCATATGTTAAATGACTTTTCTCTCTCTCAATCTTTGGAGTAGAGATAAGTCTTAATTTCTTATCTAAAAGAAGTGCTATTAATCCAGTTTCACTATTCGGTGAACAAGCCACTTCTTTACACTTTAATAATAAATTCATTCCGCTCTCTTTTTTATCTAACACATTTTCTTTTCCATATTCTTTTTTAAACTTTGCTATGTAAAGATGTGTAGTTATAGGGTGTGGTTTTATTACATAGCCCTCTTCTACACAATGTGTTACCCTGCCCCAATCAATAACTTGCTGATCTTTCCCAGTCTTAGTTAATAGATTAGTGCCAGGTGGAAATATTATTTTCTCATAATAACTATCGTTATCCTTTAATAAATATTTATCTCTAAAATTATTTATTATTTTATCAAGTCGTTCTTCGTCTATTTTTATGTCTGAATCAACGATTGATTTAAATAATTTATCATTAATTTTTACAGAGTTTACTTTAAATAAAATTCCATTTCCCATAAAGTCTGTATATAACCAAGATCTTATAGTATGTATTTCATTAGTATTAAACCATAAATCATATTCAAGATCTAGTCCTCTATGACTCTTTGGTAAAACTCTTTCTCTAAAACTCTTTAATTCTTTTAATTGAGCTTTCGGTCTCATACTACTACCCGATTTCATATAATGGGTAGGTATATCTCCTACTTGTTCATTAATAGAAAGAGGTGCTAAAGGATTTTTTAGTCTGCCTCTAACTGGCTTTTGCTTTGCCATCTCTGATCTCTTTCTTTAATTTAAAGATTTCATTTTCCATCATTTTTAGCCTTTCTTCCGTCTCTCCTAGAGTGTCGAACATGGCGGCTAACATACTTTCCATTTTGTTATTTACATAGTTAACATCTATTTTTGTTTTATCCTTCGGCATTATGCATTAGTCCACGTTGAGCCGTCCCAATAGGACAATCCATAATCAGTGGAGCTTGCGACTTCAGTATCAAATATGGTACCTGCTGAGCTGGCGGTTATTCTTTCAAACAGCGCAGTTGATGTCGCTGTTGCTATTGTTGTTAAGTGTGTTGTTGTTATAGTTGTATCTGTTGCTTTACTAGTTTCATAAGTTGAAGTAGTGTCTTTCTGCGTTGCAGTTGATCTAGTTTCTTCTGTTGTTCTAGTTGTATCTGTAGCTCTACTTGTTATAGTTCCTTCAGTAGTAGCCCAAGTTGTAGTTGTATCCTTACTTGTTGCAGTCTCAAATGTAGTAGTTGTATCAAAAGTTGTTGTAGTTGATTTACTTGTTCCAGTTGCTTTACTAGTTTCATATGTAGTCGTTGTAGCTCTACTAGTTGAAGTAGCATGAGAACTTGTTCTAGAAGTTCCATACGAAGTATCATAACTTGTGCTTCTTGAAGTATTTGTACTCCAAGTTGTTGTATCTTGGTATGCAGTTGTTGTATCTCTCGCTGTATTAGTATTATTAGTATCACTAGTATTATCTACATACGAAGTTGTTGTATCTCTTGCCGTATTTGTATTATTAGTTCCAGAAGTACTGTCTACATAAGCTGTAGTTGTACTTCTCGCTGTATTTGTATTATTTGTTCCACTAGTATTATCTGCATATGCTGTAGTTGTATCTCTTGCGGTATTAGTAGCATTAGTTCCAGAAGTATTATCTGAATACGCTGTAGTTGTATCTCTCGCTGTATTAGTATTCCAAGAGGTATTAGTGTTGAACGTAGTAGAGTTAGTTCCTGAAGTAGCATTAGTTCCTGAAGTTCCTGTAGCTTTACTTGTGTTTGTACTCCAACTTGTATTTGTGCTTCTACTTGTATTCCAACTTGTGTTTGTACTCCAACTTGTGTTTGTGCTTTTAGTTGTTCCCCAACTTGTGTTTGTGCTATTCGTTCCACTAGTTCCGTTTGTTCCACTAGTATTTCTACTCGTATTCCAAGATGTATTAGTATTCCAAGAAGTACTTATAGTAGTATCGTTTCCTGTAGCGTGAGTGAAATAGTTTCCTTCACCAAAATCTTCTACAGTCTGCCATGTAGTTTGATATGTCGTATTTTGACTTGTGCTATTTGTTCCACTGGTTCCGTAAGTAGTTCCCCAAGAAGTATTGGTATTCCAGGACGTATTCGTGTTATTAGTTCCTGAAGTATTATGAGCTGTATTATTAGTTCCAGCAGTATTATTAGTTCCAGCAGTTGCATAAGATGTATTATTAGTTCCAGCAGTATTATCTGTATATGCAGTAGTTGTATTCCAAGAAGTATTAGTATTCCAAGAAGTATTAGTATTCTGTGAAGTAGCATTAGTTCCTGAAGTAGCATCTACATATGCTGTGCTTGTTGCTTTACTGGTATTAGTAGACCAAGAAGTAGCAGTATTATCTGTATAAGCTGTGCTTGTAGTTTTAGATGTGTTAGTAGACCAAGAAGTAGCTGTACTATCTACATAAGCTGTGCTTGTTGCTTTACTAGTATTAGTATTCCAAGAAGTAGCTGTACTGTCTACATATGCAGTACTTGTAGTTTTAGAAGTATTAGTAGACCAAGTAGTAGAAGTGCTATCTACATAAGCCGTTGAGGTAGTTCTTGAAGTATTTGTAGTTTGAGAAGTATTATTTGTAAACCCAGTATTTCTACTTGTACTTATAGTAGTATCATAACTTGTTGTATAAGTTGTAGTAGTATCATAAGTCGTAGTCGTACTCTTACTAGTATCATAGGTAGTTGTAGTATCGAAGGAAGTAGTTGTACTAGGGGCTGTTGCCGTTGTTCTAGTAGTATCTGTATTAAATGTAGTAGTTGTAGTTTGACTAGTATCGAATGTAGTAGTTGTGGTATACGTTGTAGTTGTATTAAACGTAGTTACTGTATTATAAGCAGTAGTAGTATTAAAATCTGTCTGAGTTGTTTTAGTAGTATCGTAGGCAGTTGTTGTATTATAGGCAGTTTCGTGAGTGCCTGAAGCATATGCTGTTTCTGTATTTGTAGACCTTGATGTGGTATGAATTGCCGAGAACGGCCCTTCTAGACTACCACTATCGTTTACGTAAACTGAATTGACACGACGCACAGTACCACTATCGTTGATAGCGATAAAGCGTAATTGTCGGAGTGTCCCGCTATCGTTTACATAAATTGCCATTTAGCCTCCTATGAAGAATAAACGTACCAGACGTGCCCGCTTGATGTTGCTCCCACTCCCGATGGTGCTGATGTAGTGATAGTATAGGGTAGTCTTCCTGCAGCCATTGTGCCACTTGAAATTTTACCTGCAGCAATATCTAAATTGCTTACTGCTCTGGCAGAAGTAATAACCTCCGTACCATCTACACTGAGTCCTGCATCTTCTATATTAAACTGTAATTTTGTTCCCATTTTATGCCTCTATTGTAGTCCTTATAAATTTATAAGCCATTGTGTCGCCTGAAGCAGGTGTAACTCTTAATCTTACGCTTCCAGAGTCTATATCTGCGTCAAAGGCTGCCTGCGCTCCATTATCAAAAATGGACGCGTATTGTGTTAAATAAACTGTCGTTCCGTCATGGAATAATACGATTTCCAGCGCTTGATAATCACTATCTGTTGAGTTAGTAATCTGTATTAAGTATTTAGCAACTCTAAATGTTGCTGCGGTAAAGGTATCTAAGTTAAATACACTTGTGCTAGAACTTGTACCTGTTCCTACGTCCATACCTGCTACTTCATCAATATGGAATTTTTGTGGTGGCGCACTATCTTGTATACCAAGTGTGCTTGTTCCATTAATAACACCACTAAATGTAACTGCTCCAGTCATAGTTTGACTAGCAAGAGCATCAGATTTGAGTTCAGAGGCACTTACCGCATTAGCAGCTATCTGAGTAGCTGCAACAGCGTTTCCTGCTATTTCTGAAGTATCTACTGCATTTGCAGCTATCAATGTTGATGTTATACTATTTGCTGCTAAATCTGCCGCAGTTAAAGTACCATTCACTATCTTAGCGGAAGTAATACTATTATCTGCTAAATCTGCTGTTACTATTGTTCCATTTACAATCTTAGCGGAAGTAACTGAGTTATCTGCTAAGTCTGCTGTTACGATTGTTCCATTCACTATCTTAGCTGAAGTAACTGAGTTAGCCGCTAGTTTAGCTGCTGTTACATTTAAGTCTGCTATATGTGCTGTGTCTATTGAACCATCTGCATAATGTTCGCTATCTATAGCATCATCAGCAATATGTTCATTATCTATTGAACCTGCTGCATAATGCTCACTATCAATTGTGTCATCTGCTATTTTTGCTCCAGTAATTGCATCTCCAGCTATCTTAGCTGTAGTTACTTGAAGAGCTCCTATCTTAGCAGTTTCTACTGCAGAATCCGCTAAATGAGTTACTGTAATAACATTCTGTGCTATTTCAGAAGCTCCTACTGAGTTAGCTGCTAATAGATCTGCGGTAATTAAACCACTAGATATCATACCAACATTATTGATTGCATTATCTGCCATCAAGTCTGCAGTTATTTGATCATTTGCTATATGGGCAGTATCAATGGATCCAGTCGCATAATGTTCACTATCAATAGCGTCATCTTCTATCTTAGCGCCTGTGACAGCGTCTGCTGCTAATTCTGTCGTGTCTACAGAGCCTGCTACTATTGAAGCCGTAACAACTGAATTAGTTGCTAATTGATCTGCTCCAACCGCATCGTCTGCGATCATAGATTGTTCTACTGCGTCTGCTTGTATTGTTGCAGCCGCTGTTACATTTCCACTACCATCAAAAGAGGCTGATGTCCAAACGACATCTCCTGTCATTCCTATTGTTCTTCCCGTAGCTAAAGCTGTTGCTGTGCTTGCGTTACCAGTTACAGCTCCTGTAACATCTCCTTCGATGTCTGCTACTAATACTGCTTTTGTATACCCTGTTCCTGATGTATTAACAGTTGTAGTTGGCTCAGCTTGGTTGTCTTTAAATAACTTCCATTTTCCTGAGTCACCTGCATCTCTGAATAATCCACCATATAAATCTTGTGATCCACTAGTATCATATAAACCGTAGAACCCTATGTCAACTGCATCAGCGGCATTATTTGTAGTCGCTAATGCTAGTAATGGATCCGCTACTGTTATTGTGGTACTTGAAACTGTTGTTTGTGTACCTGAAACTGTTAGGTTGCCCGAGAGCGTTACGTTACCAGAAAACGTTTGCCCCGATAAGGCATCACTCTTAAGCTCACTAGCAGATACAGCGTTTGCTGCGATCTCACTCGCAGTTACTGCGTTCGCCGCAATCTGGTCGGCTGTAATTTGATCATCGTCTATGTGTTGTGTTAGAATAGCATTGTTTGCGATATCTGCGGTTACGATTGTTCCGTTTACTATCTTAGCTGAAGTAACTGAATTATCTGCTAAATGAATAGTATCTATACTACCACTTACTAATTCTGCAGTATCTACTGAATTAGCTGCTAAAGCTGCTGCGTCTACTGCTCCTGCTGCGAAATGAGCTGTATCTATTGATCCATCTACATATTGATCGCTGTCTATAGAGTTTACTGACATATGAGCTAAGTCTATTGCTCCAGCTGCTATCTCATCACTATCTACCGCATCATCAGCTAAATGTTCATTGTCTATTGAGCCTGCTGCTAAATGTTCAGAGTTAACAACATCATCAGCTATTAAAGCTGCTGTTATTGCATCGGCTGCTATATCTGCTGTAGCTATTGTGCCGTTTACTATCTTAGCTGAGGTAACAGAGTTATTTGCTAGATCTGCTTCTACTATTGTGCCGTTTACTATTTTTGCTGAAGTAACTGAGTTAGCTGCTAGTTTTGCTGTTGTTACTTGTAAGTCAGCTATATGTGCAGTATCAATACTGCCATCTGTATAATGTTCGCTATCAATAGCATCATCTGCTATCTTAGCTCCAGTAATAGCGTCTGCTGCTAGTTTACCTGTTGTTACATTTAAGTTCTTAATCTTAGCTGTTTCTACTGCGTCATCAGCTAAATGTGTTACTGCAATTATATTTTGTGCTAGTTCTTCTGCTGTTATTGCGTTAGATGCTATTTTAACTGAAGTGATTGAATTGTCTGCTAAATCTGCTGCGGTAAGTGTGCCATTGACAATCTTAGCCGCTGTAATTGAATTATCTGCCATAGTAGCAGTTACTATAGTACCGTCAGGTATCTTAGTAGCTGTTACTGAGTTATCAGCTAGTTGTGTAGCTGTAACTGCGTTTGCTGCAATTTCTGCTGAGTCTACTGCGTTTGCTGCGATCTCAGACGAAGTTACTGCATCTGTTCCTATCTTGGCAGATGTTACTGCTCCTGTTGATAAATGAAGTCCGTCTATACTTCCGCTTACTAATTCACTTGAATCTACTGAGTTAGCCGCTATCGCTGCTGCGTCAATAGCATTGTCTGCTACTGCCGTTACTGCTGCTGCTTGTAATTCTGCTGCTCCTACTGCGTTAATTGCTATTTCTGAAGTACTAACGCCATTTGCAGCAATTTCTGATGTGCCAATAGAATTAGCGGCTACTTCCGAAGCAGTAATTGAGTTACTAACTATTTCAGTAGTACCAACTGCGTTCGCCTCTAAAGAAGCGACAAGTGCTAATTGTTTACCTATTAATGCCATTTTATGTTTGCTCCAAATACGATAGAACTACATCTATCGAGCTTGCTACGTTGCTTTGTGCTTTGATTATATCTCCAGCTTCTAAAACTACTTTTCCGTCTCCACCTACAAGTACCAGAGTGGAATTACTTGGTATTGGTGTGGCGTGTGTTAAACTTATGTGTGCTGATGCGCTAGTGTCATAAAATTGACAATTTGCTTCTATCTGCCCACCACTCTGATTACAAAGATATAGTCCTATTATCGTTGATGTTGTACTTGATGGACAAGTATACACCGTCGTTAATGAAGTGCCTACATCTGCTGAAGTTGCTGTTTTAAATGCTGATGCCATAGTATTATCCTAATGCAATACTAAGGGCTAATATGTCGTCCTCTGTGACCGCGCTCGCATCTGAGTGCGAAGCTACCGTTACTATAGAGCCGTTAGCCGCTTTAGTATAAATCTTTTGATCTGCTACATTCATTGCGATCTCATGTGTTGCTAAGTCTCCTCCACTAGGAGCAGAGCTCCCTGTTTCTGATCTTTTTAGTTTAATTACATGAGCCATTAGAATGTGCCTCCATCTAAGGTATTAGACCAAGCAACTGTGCTACTTGCTCCTACCTGTAAAACTTGTCCTACACTATTAGTAGAATCATATGTTCCTACTGAAAGTCTAGTGAAACCTCCGTTTGATCCACCTGCTCCGTACATTATATCACCGTTTGCAGTTGCATCAACTCCTTTAAATCCAATAACGTCTGAGTCAATGTCTAATGTTACATCATCAACTCTAACACTCATTGTGTTACCGTTCTTAGCTAAACCGTCTCCGTCTGTAATCTGACCAGCTCCTGAGAACTGAGTAAAGTCTAGTTCCGAGGTACCCATAGTTGCAGTACCTGTTATTGATGTTAGAACGTAAGCATTATCTGCTGCAACACTACCTTCTTCTACGAAACAGAACATTCCGCCAGATACTTCTGCGCTAGCGTCTGCATCTGTTACTCTTGTAAATACTCCTGCTACACCAACAGCACCTGCTGTTGATACATAGTAAATACCGTTTTCTTCTGAATCTGATTGGTTTTTAACCAATATTCTATTATTTAATGCAGTTAAAACACCGTCAATAGTTATTGTTCCAGTAGAGTCTGCTGTTAACGTTGCTCCTACACCTGAAGAACCATTATTATAAGTTGCACTTAAATCAGCTGTCGTTGCTAATTTAACGGAATCTTTAATATCTAGTGCTTGTTTGACACTATCTACATATGCTTTAGTTGTTGCGTCAGTGCTGGCTGTTGGAGTCGCAATATTACGAACTCTGTTGCCACCCATATCAATAGTCTGAGAAGCCGCTACTGTAAGTCCACCATCAAAATCTGCTGATGGGGTAAAAGTAGGTGTTCCAGTTATTGTTATTGCATCGCCGCTTGCGTTACCTAGAGTTACTGCTCCATTGAAAGTTGCTGCTCCGTCTACATTAAGTGTAGAATCGAAGTCGCCTGCTCCATTTGAAGTAAGTGTTCCTGCTACTACTGTATTACCTGTTCCAGATGCTACTGTAAATTTGTTTGTTGCTACTGTAAAGTTTCCGACAGAATTAACTGTTCCACTAAAGTCTGAAGTCGTTGCATTAACATCTAGAGTTCCTGTAGTGATTTCTACTTCGGTATCAGCGTCAATATCTAATTGACCATCTGCTGAAGATCCGACAGATAGTGCACTATCTCTAAATTGAATTTCTCTTGAACTATTAAGTAGTAAACCTGTATCTGCTACATGAGTAAGACTTGTATCTTTATCGGCTCCAAAATTAAGGACTGCCGCATCAGATAATAGACTAAGATCATTAGCAAATGTAGTATCTTTACCTACAACTACTAGTTCGCTTGAATTAGTAGTAACAAATTTAAGATAAGAGTTACCACCCTCGTTTATATCAAGAGAGGCTCCTGCATTATCTACTATTTTTAGTGAGGTTGCTTGTGCCGCTAAGTTTACTGTACCGCCGTGAGTAATCTTAAGATCGGCTGTGGGCGATAAGGTTAAAGTACCTGAGCCCGTTGAAATTGTATCACTAGAACCAGTGATAACAATATTACCAGATTTTAATTGGTCAACTTTGCTGTTGCTGTCAACAATTACTGCTGAACTCGCTGTGAGCGTACCTGCAGTGTGATCTAACATTGCTACATACAATGCTCCACCTATAGCTGTAACAGCCGCTGATTGCGGGTGACCTATCCATAACTTATCACTATCACTAGAGTAAGCTAATTCACCTGCGGATAAAGAAGTTGGACTGGCGGTACTATTACTTCTTTTGATTTTAATAACTTGTGCCATTATTCTTTCCTATATGAGCTTAAAAGCTCCCTGCGTCTATCGTGTCTGAGTCTGATGAATCATTTCCTATCATTATAGGGACAAATTCATATGTTCCTACAGATGTTTCGCGATAGATCTTTAACTGATTGTCGTCAGTATCGTAAAATAAGTCGCCTTCTGCTAATCCTGTTGTTCCAGCTGTTGGCGCGCTTGTTGTTGCAAAAAAATTGTTTGCTAAATGATTGAGTGCTGCTTCTACACTATCTCCTGTAGATCCTCCAAAGCCGCCTACTGATCCTAAGAAGGTTAACCCCTCTGCATCAGAAGCAGTTCCAGAGACTGCACTTGAAATAGTAATTGTCGTTGAGTTTGCAGTAGCATTTATGCTAGTAGTTTCTGGTGTAATGGTAATTGTTGTTGCCATTATCTAGTTACCTCTGCTGTGACTCTCACTATCCCTTGAATTAGTCTAGTAACCGTGCTGGTTCCTGAATTAACTAACTCTACGTCATAATAGTATTTACCTGGTGATATTGCTGCTGTTTGACTATTTGTTAATGCTATCCGAATTTTACCTTCGGTAACAGATACAACAGAACATGTAAATGTTGCTGTTAAAGTGCTCGACGTTGCGGTCGGGCGCATTTGTGCCCTTGCCGATTGGTTCGTCAAGTTTACATTAGACCCATCTGCTGCTATTTGCAGTTGCAATGCATAATCAGATCCTTGGTCGATAACGATGTCGTAGTTGCCTGCAGCCATATCAAATTAATACTCCTATTGGTTTATTATATCAAAATTTGAGTTTGGTGTCAAGAACTTTTTTTGAATTGTCATGTGGAGAGCTAACCTTAAAATTTAAAGCGGTATAACTCCGAGAAATATACCAGCAAAAAATTGAGAACACCGTTTTACTTATGTAGTTTAAGAAGTGGGATATTTATCCTTAACAGCTTTTCTACCAAGGAAAAATGCTGAGGTTTTTGCGTCCTCTCCTAATTTTCCATCATCAATATCATGGTATAACTTATCTAGTTGTTCCCCAAGATCTTGATAATATTCTTTTCTTTTAACTGAGTAAGTTCCTGTTTTTTCTAAATCTACATTCATTATGAGTACCTATTAACTGTATACTTTGTAGTATGATCTACATATTTGTCTTTTTGAAGCAGTATTACATATTGCCCCGCATCTTTGGCTGTGAAAGTTAGGGTAGTATCAGACATTGTTCCTTTTGATGTTCCATCTACAAATACTTCTGTGCCTGAAGGAACTCCCGTTACTGTTATAACAGCGTCCACAGCTGCGCTAGCCGCACTAAAAGAGGGGCTGAATACTGTCTTTGCAGAAATAGCTGTAGCGTCTGAGTTTACATAAAACTTTTCAGGGACAGGAGCATCAACATTATCTAATTCTGCATGGGTATAGCCTTTCGCTGCTTCTGCCGCTATAATAGTAGCATTAGTCGGTGATGTGCTTGCCCAAATAATCTCTTTATCAGAGTCAAAATATACATGCCAAGTTGTCATAATCCTCTCCCGTCAGTAAAATCTGCTGCCCAAAAAATAACATAAGCATAGTAAATATCTCTATCATAACTACTATTGCTATTGCTATGTTGTCCGTAATAATTTTGTTCGTTTCTAATTCTAAGATAATAAGTGCCTCCGCTATTTACCAGACCGACTGTTATACCTGACTCAAAACCATAATAATTCTCACCATAATAGTCTTCTGTTTCTTCCATATATTTTGCTGGGGTATAAACTTTTGTTGCTACTCCAGACGATATATTATCTTCATCAGTCCA
>Ga0315318_10000520_pt1 | contig 15600 bp, 7 predicted proteins | sample M1200m3416metaG_FD_203703 | JGI IMG/M metagenome (GOLD analysis project Ga0315318, IMG submission 203703) | Ammonia-oxidizing marine archaeal communities from Monterey Bay, California, United States - M1 200m 3416 | ecosystem: Environmental > Aquatic > Marine > Coastal | place: USA: California... | reverse complement strand
CTGTGAGGGCAGAGGTGGTCTTCTTCCTGCGGCTGAGAACCAGACCCTGTTTAACATTGTTGATGCTGACGATGTAACCATTCAAGGAATGAAGGTATACAAAAATAAGCTTAATGTAATGTTTCTTCAGTTCATCGAGTTCTCCTGGATTGAAGACAAGAAGAACGTATACGTACTAGATAACTATGTAGAATCATTAAACTTTATGAACTCGACCTTTGACTGGACGACTGCGTTTACCCCTATTACGTTAAACACTGTGTATCTTGAGCTATTCATAGGCCAGAGAACATACATCTCAGGCAATACGCATAGGAACTATCAGGATGCTCCATGGATAAATGAGTATACATTCATGTCTGGCTATCCACAAATGTATACCATAACCCAGAACGAGACAGAGGCTGCGATGAAGATCTTTGGTGTTGGTAACTTAATAAATAGCAATGCTATATTTGGACTAACGTCTGGGGCTACGAATGTTTCTGTTTGGATTCCGAGCAGTCAGCAGAACATTGTAACAGGGAACCTTGTGGCAGCCGGAGGCACCCCCGTTGTTATAGGGGGAAATCTGGCAACAGACAATCTGGAGATTGTACCATGATTGATACACTTCTATGGGACAAGAGAAATATCTGGATCAACTCGTCTGGCGACATGGTTGTCAGAGAGGGACTTCAGCATGCCGTCACTCCCTTCGAGCTCGGCATGTCTGAGTTTCTTAGTGGCTTCTCTGTTGAGAATCCAAGAACGGGTGGCCAGCTTCATTACATACTAGGTCAAGATGATTCCGATAGGACCTACATAGTCATGACGAATGAAGAGTTCTATGTCCTAGCTAAGGTTTATGTTGGAAAAGGCATGAGGCCATCGGGCCCATTCCAAGGAGCTGTTCTTCTTAATGGTCAGATCTTAATGGGTGCTCCTGGTATGCCGATGTTTTGGGGCTACGTTGGAAATGGATTCAAGATTGCACAGAGAACCAATAGCGGCCTAGACGTAGACTTCACAACCCAGTCAATCAATGATGGTCTGGTTGTCGCATGGCAGAACAGAGTAGTGATAGCAGCTAGAGATGCGCTATTTTTTAGTGATTCAGGATCTCCTAGAGCGTTTCTTGCGGCCAATACGGTATCAACTCCTGGCTTCGTTAGGTTTCTAAAGGTTTCAGAGTCAGGATTTCTCTTCATGGGAACAACTGAGGGCATGTATCAGATTGCAGCAGACACTGTTTACAGTGGTGAGGTCGTTGCTCCTGTCTTTCAGAAGGTCAGCGAGTTCCCTGTCACCGGATTTTATCAGGCAGCCCTGTCTCCGAAGGGACCAGTAGTCCTGTCGGAGGGAGGAATACAAAGTGCTGCATCCTATATGGCGGAAGAGCTCCTGCTCGGAGACAAGAGGATAATGAGAACGCTCGTTGACCCTGTTCACTTCGAGGATTTCAGGACTGGTGCCCTGTTTCAAATGAAAGAAGGCCCAATCCTAACGATGGCAGCAGAGCAAGACCTTGATTCTTCTACCTATTTTGCTATGCGTCTTCATGAGATGAGACAGATCTTCTCATGGATCGAGTCAGCAAAGCAGGATGGGTTCAGGGAGAGCATAGAGGTTAGGGCGGTGCTTGAAGATCAGGGAACAGAGTTCATAATGACGAACAATGGTATCTTTAGATTCTTTGGGAATGTCGATACGCTGGCAGACAATCCTATAGGGAGGTTGGTATTGGGAGTTATGGCAGGTAATCTTCCTGTTGACCCACAACAGAGCCCTGTTGTACGAGGTATAACAACTCTAAGCGATAACGATGGAACGCTACAGTATGCGTCCATCCAGGGAGAGCAGAAGAGCGCTGTTCCGTTTAAAGCATTTAGGGCGATAAGCCCCACTACGGGCTTATCGGTTACGAACCAAGAAATCCCTATCATAAATACAACAGAATGGTACGATCCGCTCCAGCCTGACCTAGACCTTGCGAACACTCAGTACTACACTAGAAGATTGCAGTCCATTCGTCACAGGTTCTCGGTGAGGACTAACGATATCGGTATCGAGATCGGTGTTGAAGGATCTGGATTTAGGCTTGGGCTCATATCCATAGAGACAAAGGGCCCAGGAATGTTTAGAGCACAGGATGGCAAGAAGCCATCCTTTGCGGTGTTGGAGATTACTTAATGCCTGTGTACATTAGACCGGATGATGCCGAGAACGTTGGTCCCTTTCTAGGAGATTTCTCCAATGGAACCATAGATGCTTCCTCTATAACTGTAGAGGGTGGTGACTGTACGGTTGATAATGTGGTTGTTACCATAAATCCTGCGGCACCGGACAGTTTGAATTTTACCGTATTAGCCAATAAGGATGCTGTCACTGGCTTGAGAGATATACGTATTGCCTATTCTGACAATAACGCAACCCCTGTCATCAAGACTGGCGAGGTCTTTATTCTAAGGGTCGGTTGTCTTGGATCACGGCTCCACTTTCATATATCAACCCAAGCCGAAAACTTTCCTCCTGGATGTCCAGATGAGGACTTTACCTCATCAGATAAGAGATGGAAGTCTGGACAACCATTTTGCCCTGTTCCGAGAATGTGGATGTGGGACTGTAGTGACTTTAGGGGAACGAACCCGACCTTTAGTCAGCCTCGATGGGACTCTACTTCTGCCGCAACGTCACCAGATCTACACACCACCATCCCCACCGGAAGAGAGGCTCAGGTTCTCTATGGCTATCTGGATAATGATCCTAGATATATCTTTGAGGTGGCTGCATGGACTCAGCTTGACGGCGCTGCGTACGCATGCGCTCCCGATGAATTTGTTGAGCAAAGCGGAGGTGTAGTGAATGAGCAGCGATGGACTGGGTTTCCCGCTCCTGCTGATCCTATTGAGAATATGACCAATGTTATTGCTGAGTCTTTCCATAGAAAGCCTCATGCGTATATATCAACATCTGATTATTTTTGGAGTAGGAAGAGGATTAAAACAATCCAGCGCTGGCTTAATCCTGGCGCACAGGGTCAATCTAATCTTGCGGGAACACCTCTGTGGGCAAGGGGTACGGCTGCTACGTTCGATGCTATCTACGATAAGCCATTTAAACTTATGAGAGAGTGGGAGTTTGGAGGAGGTCAAAGACTGGCCTACAATCCTACTGGTAGCAGCTCTGTCGATCACGCACTAATGAAGGGCATAATGTATCTAGCTATAGAGCCTATAGAGTGTGTTCTTCCTGGCCCTCAAACAGCGTTTCCACAGGATGGCGATGGTGATCTACGGATGTCTTCTACTCACAAAAGAAGAAGAAGTGAGGGCATCAATCAGAGAGGGAGGGATACTTGGAAGGCCAAGATAAAGCTATACTATCAAGATCTCTGGGTATTTTCTGATGAGTATGATGGCGGTACAGGCAGCGCTATTGTTGGAGATCACGAGATGTCAGAACCTATTCTCATGTGCGAAGCATATTGTCCAAGGATTGATATAACTTGGGATTTCATTGAATGGGATGACAGAGGTCAACCCATTCCAAATAATGTTGGACCAGATAGAGACTATCTATTTCCAAAGATATCTATGGAGTCAACTGTATTTAAATGGAAGCAGATTCTCACAAGCGAAGATCAGGTAACTGTCGGACTGTCGAACAGGAACGGAGTTACGGGACGCTACCTTAATACAGCAGACATCCTAGAATGTACCGATAGATTTATGCGGGAGTTTCAAGGGTATGCCTGCAAGCTTGTTGTGACTGGTTCCGAGTGGAGCTCAACAACTAACCCAGCTGCGGCAGATTACCAGGCATTTCCAACCACCGCTAGAACCTATACCCAGGTTATTCGGGACAGAGAGGGTGCCTATGTCGGAATAAGTGGGTTCCTTGAGGTGGTTAACAATGACGGTGATTGATGCTAAAGATCTCAATGATCGCTTTGCTCTTTTGCAGGAGAATCTTGGAGAGCTAAACAGGCTTCCCGCAGGGCAGAGAAATATCTCATTTAGTTTTGATATGGTTTCCCTTATTGGCCCTGCCCCTATCGGAATGGAGCAGGTATCGGAGAACTATGATGCTGAAAACATGCAGCAAATATTTAGAATCTATGATGATGTTCAGGTTGTAGGTGTTGTTGCAGACCTGTGGGGATTTGATCGTCCTGGATTATATGCTGATGGAGTAGGCCAGCAGTCTAAGGCCATATCTTTTAATGTAAAGATTCTTGGAAACTTTACAAAACTAGATGATGAGCTTGGATATCCATCTATATATAAGTCAACTGAGTTTAATCTGGTGAAGGATATAAAGATGAGCTTTGGGGATGGCATGGCCTACAGGGAGAACCCTGTCATACCAGCTCCTCTTACGGTCCTTCGTATGACCAGAGACTATAGATCTAATCAGGAGTATAATAGGTCTGCTTTGGGTGGAGCTACCCCCAGCGACGAGATAGAAAGGATGCCGTCGCGTCTTCTTTATTACCCGTTAGACGAGGAAGAGGTTTCAACCTTTCTTCATGGTGGAGCTGAATACATTATAACCATAGGTGTCGATGGCCCAGAGGGCAAGCCAGCGGAGGACCTTCAAGTTCCTGCCGTCCCAGCATATCACATGCTGACATCCCTTCAGCTCACATTGGTCTGTAGATGTTTTAGGAGAAGATTTGAATGAAAGTATCTAAGAGTCCAAATAGGTTTTTTCCAAAGAGAGCAATGGCGGCAGAGGATGTTAATAGAAACCTCAGTCATGCGGCAGGGGTTATTCGTAATGATGAAGATGCCAGATACGTATACTCATCAATAAGGATACCTCTTGCTATTTACTGTAGTAAGCAAAAGGCTGGGCCACTTAGGCCATTTGTTGAGGATGGTAATGTCGCTGGCGCTGTAACTTCGGGGAACGGAAACAGAGATGAGCCAAAGGCTCTAACCCCAGGAGATCACGAGGGAATAAGAACCTTTTCTTTTGTTCCGCCTATGGACATGAAGATAGTCTCAACAGATCTTTATGTTAAGTGTGCATCTTCAACAAAGACACAGATAACTACAAATGAGCCCATGGTTGTAAAGGCACAGTTCATAGTTGACGATGGAGGGGTTGGCTTTCCGCCAAGCCCTCAGTCTCATCTGCCTAGCGGAATGGAGCCATCTGGAGATCCGGCCATCACAAGGATTCATGATCTCATTGAGATAGAGGTTACGGACCAAGATGGCTATTTTACTAGAACCAACAATGGTGAGTTCACACTATTTGCTGGGAAGTGTTATCGTATTTGTATTAGTGATCCAGACATCCCAGCTCTTTCCAATGCTGAAAACTTTGTATATAATGATAACTGGTTCTGGAGGTATTCTCTTGCTCACATTCAGCTTAATCTTAAGTATGACAAGTGGCAGTTTGATAAAATCAATAGGCCAGATGTAAACTTTTATAATGCTAAAGATCCGATTGAGCGAAACAACACAGAAGCCACTGGCCTGTACGATCAGTTCTCAGCCCTTGGGGATGCACGGGAACGTACAGAAAGTAAAAAGAAGTACCCTAAGCCTGAGCTCTATACGTTTGGACTTGGGAACTTTAATGGCTACTGGGCAAGACCAACATCGCCATTAACGGGAACTCCAGGAAAGATGACTACCCAGTCTAACGTGGCAGACAGAAGAGATTCATATGCTCCAAAGGTTATTCCTGATCTTGATTTTATATATCAGCTAGAGCAGAACGCAACAACCTTCACGATGCTTGACGCAAAGTATGCACACAACTTTCAAATGCAAGCAGCCTGGAGATGTCCTATGTCTCCGCGCATACCAGAGGTAGAGTCTTATCCAGATTCCAGTTTTAAGAATAAATGGATCTGGGGCTACTCTGTTGGAATATGTCACAATACTCTTGTGAGCTCTTGGCAGTTTAAAGCACAGCAGCATCGGGGATATAACTACCATGCTACCCTCGGTCATGGTCTTAAGTTTGATGTAGGTGCGTTATCAATGCCTAGAAACTATAGCACATGGTCTAACAACACTGTTTCTCCAGCTCCAACTCCACCTGTCACACTTCCTGCTCTTAGAGAGGAAAATGTTCAGGATAACGGTGGGCTATATGTTGGCCCAGGCGCAGCCAATAATCTATATCGAAACGATACGAATCGTGGTTCAACATCGATACCAGAGTTTTATAGTTCAGACCCAAGACCAGGCCATGCCTCTGGATTTCCTGGTGATTACTTAGCTGAGATACATAGCTATACTCAGTATGGATCAAGCCCCGCAGATCTCGTGACTCCGGTTGGTATCAATGTTCCAGAGGCTAAGCTTTCAATCAATACTGGGGTCGGCAACTTTAAGGCTCCAGAGCAGGACATCACAGGCATTATTGGCCCAGTAGTGCCTGGAGCTACTGGCAACGAAAACTATCAAGATGAATTATTTGTTTTACTTAATACGCTCTGCGAGGGGAATACAGCGGTTACGTCACAAGACCAATACCGAAACTTTCAAAAAGTTTATGTGCTTCTCTGGGTAGTATAGGAGAATACGATGGCGAAAAAGATGAAAGATATAGCAGGGTTTAGGGCGTCGCATAAGCGTATCCCTACGAGCGTTGCTATGAATGATGACCAGAATGAGATGGCCGCTAGGACAGGAGCTATCGATAGGCTGGGTGCTGAGACTAAGGACAAGAAACCGAACAAAAAGCCGCTGGCAGACTATTCTCAGTTTGGACTTGGCAATGCTCGAAGGCTTGTGTCGGACGCAACGGGCGATGAGTCTAGTCAGTCATACAATCCATCCGACGGGCTTGCTGGAGACAGGGCTGGATCTCTCCTTACACCTGCCTCGCCCACACTGGTTGATCCCTTGGATGGGAAAATGAGTGTACAGGTGGGTGCGATGGAAGAGGATGCGCTCTCTGCCGCAGAGCAAATACTCGCAGGCCAGTTAGATCCTGAAGAAAGAGAGCGAAGAATAGCTAGAGCTAGGGCATCACAGGAAGCCATGGTTCGCTCTACAATGGGCGCTGGTGAAGCAGGTAGGTCTGGTGCGGCTGCTCTCCTTGAGGGAGAGGCAGGCCGCCTAGCGGAGTCTCAGACCCGTATAATGGAAATGCAAAGAGAAATGGGATTAGCCAATCTTGCAACATATCTTGAGGGCTTTGATTTGGCCAAGGAGAGATACGATGATGCTGAGATTCGACAGGCCCAACTGGCGATAATGTATGCAATGACCTACGAAGATCTTTCCTACGATGAGGCTGCTGATAAGCTTGGCATCTCGCAGAAGGCTCGTACTCCTGCTGCTGAGAAAGAGGCAAATGATGCCATAGCCGAGCAAGAGGAAATAGAGGCAAATGAGCAAGATGAAGAAGATGCCTTAAACTCCTACACTGGTGAGGAGGGATCAGCACCTCTATCTGGTGTGGATGTGTATGCATGGGCAGGGGTGGGAGAATCCCTCGTGGTTAACAACTCTGGCTTCGATGCCTGGATGGGTGGCAATGGAGAAGTTAACTGGAATGGTCCAGTACCTACTGGATACAGTGTTCCAGATGTACAAAGTCGAGGCTGGAAGAATCTTGAAGACGGAACAAAGATGTATAAAATGACAGGTCCATCTGGAGTTATCTGGGTGACAGAAGATCATGTCCCAAGTAACTATGGTGACAGCATAACTGATGCAATATTTTAAGTAGGAGACTATCATGGCAGAAGCATTTATTCCATACGGAGCGTCCCCAAGGCCGCCTAAGCTAAACAACAGAGATGAGATGAACGCAAGGATTCGTGCATCTACTGGCCCTGGAAAGAGTATGGATCAAGCAATACAGAGAAGCGGGCAGATGGGAATGGAGATGGCTCAACATGCAGGAGCTACCATTGCTGCGGAAGAGCAAGCATCGGCTGCTACGGACGCTGGCTGGATGAGTCAACTAGAGTCTAATGAAGAAAGGAAGAGGATGCTTACTACTCAGTCTCAGCTTCAGGGTAATCAGATTGAAATAGCCAAGAAGGAGGGAGATCTTCATGAGACAAATCGACTTATAATAGAGAAAAATACAACAGACAACAAGCTGAGCCAGGCACAGAAAAGGATTGATACCATTCAGAAGATGGAGTTTTATAAGAATATGCAGAAGACAATAAATGCTCCTCCCCCTAAACCATGGCAGCAGCAAATGTGGGACACGGTTGGTGGGTATCCTGGTGGTTGGGATGGTTCAGCAGGACCGGAAAGGAAGCAGACTGATTTTATTCAGTCAGAAGAGCAACGTCAATTTAATGAGGCCAAGCAAGGGAAGAGGAGGGTAGAGAGGTCTGGTGGGGAAGTATATTCTCTTGTATCTTCCAGCCCTCTGATTCTGGGTGATGGCCCTGGACCAAGAGCGCCAGTCCAAACAAAGAATGGCATGAGGGCTTCAAAAGATCATAAGGGTCAGGACTTTAAGGCGGCGGTAGGCACGGAGATTTTGGCTCCAGGGGATGGTACAGTCCTGAAGGCTGAGTGGAGCAGGCATAATGGAAATTATGTTCAGATGATGATCGACGGCAGCGTTGTTACCTATCTGCATCTTAAAGATTTGCCGATGGTTAACAGGGGGCAGAAGATTAAACAGGGGGAGATTGTTGGATTACTAGGCGATACGGGATCTTCCACTGGTCCACATCTTCACGTAGAAATAAGAGAAGGAAACACCAACAAGTATCACAATGTATTAGAGTGGCTTAAAAGCCGAGGAGGTCCACTTGGGCAAAAATAAAAAGAGACCACTAGGAATAGCTCTAGATGAAATAGAGATGGAAGACCATAGACTCCCTGAAGACGATACGGAGGCAGAGGTTGACTCAGTTCTCGGCGTTGGCACATGGCCTGAAGATCAAGCCGCTGGCGAGGCTTATGGTCCTGGTGAAATCTGGGATTCATCGATTCAGATGGGAGATCCCAATATATCGCCTGAGCAAATAGCGGAGTGGGATTCCATTATTGCAGCAGGCGAGGCCAAGGGGATGGTGGAGACAACTGAGGAGTGGAGGGCCCCAAGAGGTATTGGCACATGGCCCGAAACAAGGGAAGGTGATGGCATCACTGGCCAGAGCCCGTCGGTCACGCAGGACCCATTAACGGCTGCGGCTGCTCCGATAACTATAAATGTTGGCACTAAAGAGGAAGATGAGTCTAGTCTTCTAGAAAGGTTGGCCAAGAGATTGGGTCTTCCAAAGCAGAAGTATGGACCCCCTACTTTGCCAGCAAGAGTAAGTGCTCCCATAACTCGCGACAATCTTAATTATGCTTGGGGAGGGGCACCTCCACAGGAACCTGCCGAGGAGGGCTTTAGTGACTTTATTGCAAGCCGACCCGAAGAATGGCAGCAGACAAGAGATGAGCCAGCAGTCCTTGAAGAGTATGACCATCAATGGACAAAGGACTGGGGGAATAGCCCTGAAAGTTACTTGGGATCAAGAGAGTCCCTTAATACAGATGATGCAGACGTAGAGATTCAGGGCAGTGACGGACGGTGGTATAACCAATCTCCCGTAGAGGGTGCTGGTGGTTTAGAGCAAACCTCTCTGGCTCCTGAAGAGGAGAATGTCTTCGAGCCACTTAGCAGTGGTGTTATGTCAACACGTGAAGAGGGCAGAGACCGTTACTTGGAACTATTAAAGAACCATCAAGACTCATTACAGGAGCTTATCGATCGCAAGTCTTCTGACCCAAGAGACTCGCCCTACGATGGAAACGAGAGAACCGATCTCCTTCCTAACAGGCTTCCTGACTTAGTTGATGGTCATCTGACCTGGGATCAAGAACGTAGGAAGGGAATTGTGCATCACCAAGATATGATTAAGCATTACGAAAAACTCTTATTGTTAGAGGATGAGAAGAGCTCAGACTATGTAATCCCTGGCGAAGCGGTAGACAGGATTCTGAAGAACTCTGTGCCTCCTCCTGGTGATAAGTATGGACCAGACGCAGTGGCCGCATGGAAAGAAGAAGAGGGGATTGGGGAGCAAGTCTTCGTAGAGGCTGAATCCTCTGGAAGGCCATGGACCGATGTTCTTACTGATATGTACATGAGAAAGAACCCATGGATGCGAAGAGCTCAGTTGTCCACAATCATTAATCGTGTTGCCCAGCAGCACATGAGGGGATTTCTTGGTAGTGGTGGTACAAGGGATGGATATAACAGATGGGCTAGAAACTCCATGAACAAGGGATCTTCTTATAGAGGAAAGAAAAGCTATAGTGGTAAGCAGGAAAGCTACATGGGAGATTCAAACATTAAGACTGCCGTAGATGACCTAAGAGATGTTCAGAGAAAGGTAAGAAGTCAACAGAGTGTTTACGACAAAGAAAGCTTTCAGCACTTCAAGGACAGTGGCGGCGTACAGGACACAGCGGCCATTACAGAGTCAAGGGCGCTTCATGCAAATGATTTACAAGGATTCGCAGACAGCTTGTTTTCAGAGAAGTATAAGCTAGATCATGCTTCTGGCGGAACCATGACCGCCAAGATGCACATCAAAGGAATACGAATGGCTCTAAGGGGATGGGCTAAAAAGGAAAGAAGGACTGACGCCAATCTTAATAGAGCTATCAATAAAGCTGGAGGCATCAACCAGTGGGTTGATCGAGAAATGAGTAAACAGAGTCTAAACAGTATTTCTGCACCTGGCGGAAGGAGAAGGTAATGGCGAGTGCTTCTCAGAACCCGTATCTCCATAAGTCTAATCTCCTGTCTGATCTTGATTGGGAGATCGAGAGAGACATGGAGGCGAAAAGGAGAGAGCAAGAGGATCTTGTTCGGGTTAGAGAAGCCGATACGATGCAGGTTCCTGGCGATGCCATAGAGGCCGAGTGGGGCAGGGATGCTGACTGGAACTTTTTAGATGTAGTCCAAACCGAGATCGCAACCCAGATGATGACGCCTTCTGGCCCAACCGGAAGGCTGGTCAAGAAGGCTGGCGAGGCTATGGGCTGGGATGCTCGTCAGTTATTCAAGGATGCAACTGGTGAGACATGGAAAGATGAAAGAACCCTCAGAGGTCTAGTGGCCCAAGGGTACATGACTGACCGACAAAGGCAGGATGTTGTTCGCAGACAATCCACCTTCATAGAAAATGCAGATAAGAACTGGGATGAAATGATGAACGCTTTTTCGTATATCATTCCCGCTGCATGGGACAGTGCGATGGCCATGAAGATGGATCTCGTCACTGGTGATATAGAAGGACTTAAGGCTGGCAGAGATAAAGCCTGGAACGTAGCTGGGATTATGGGAGATGAGATCCTTGCCAGTGCCGGAGCAATGATTCAAAGACCAGGGCAATACTTTAGAGAGAAGCCGATAGATTTTGCATCATGGATTCCCCTCGGTGTTGCGAAGGTTCCCACCGCGCTGAAAGCTGCCAGCAAGGCAGCGAAGGGCGAGAAGCTTGCTACGGCCAAGTATGTCTATAAGCACACCAAGACAGGTGATGTTATTCGTGGTGCGATAGGTAAGACGGTTAGCGCCATTCCTGTTCCCAACGCAGTCAAGAGAGCGTTCTTTGATTTGTATGCTGGAACTCCTGATTCGTTCAAGGAGCTTAGAAAGAAGTTTATAAGAAGCAGGGATGCTGACACTGCAATCATAGAGGACACCGTTCTCCGTCCAATGCAAGAAGCTATAAAGGATATCGATAATGCAGAAGAAGCCTCTCGCCTGTTCGAGGCGCTAACGAATACGCTGCCCACTGCTGCCCTCAGAAAGAAGGCGGTGGTAGTAGTTAAAGATCTCTCTAGGTTGAAAAGCCAGAAGCCGAAGATGGCCAAGAAGTCAAAGAAGGACTCAGAGGATAGTGATTATCTAGATGAAGATTTCATAAAGGAAGAGATCCTTAAGGATCCAGATGCTGTCATATGGTTTAGCAACAAGAAAGATTCTAAGTACAACGCTGTTCAGGTTGCAAGGGTTAAAGGTCAGGTTGTCATACTGGTCAACAAACCAAAGATAAGCCAGCTCTGGGAAGACTTCAAGAAAGATCCCTCTGAGTATAAGAAGGATGTTCCTGAGCCAGATATGCCACAGTATGAGCGAGATAGGGACTGGGGTCCTGATACAGTTCCTGAAGAGCCTGTCGATTTTAGAAATCCTCTTGATGATATAGATGAGGAGATCAGGAGAAGCGTACCGGAGGAGCCTCCATCGTTTGCCGAACATAGAGAGATGTGGAATGCAGAGTATAGAGACAAGTATCCAGAACCTAATCGATTAGATGAGCCTCCAGAATTTGCTGAGCATCGTGAGATGAATAGGTCCAAGCCAGTTACATATAGTGATAGTGCCCCAGTTGAGAGCGCTAAGCATTGGTCACAGAACCCAGACGGTCTAGATAACTTTCGTGATCGATTGATCAGAGATTCCTTTGACGGCCTTGGTGACTATGTAGATTGGGACATTGTAAATAACTGGTTCTCTGGAAATAATGACATTCGGATAAGTGCCAAGGATTGGGCCCTTAAGCCCAATCATGGCAAAGGTCCAAGTGTTAGAGCTGTCTTTGATGCGGGTGAAGGTGGATCACGAATCAATCTTCAACTGAATCCAGACAAGCTGGTCAGAGAATGGAAGAGCTATAAGTCGAGCGGTGCGACACAGGTGACAAATAGGAGCCTAAAGGACACCGTTGAGATCTTTGAGAAGAAGGGGTACACTGTTGATTTCAATGGCTCACATCCCATATCAAAGGAATGGATTAACAGCCCTAAGCAGGTAACTGCCAGAGTAGACTATACTAGAAAACATGTTTACATTGACAGGGCAAAGCTTAAGAAGATGTGGGATACAACTCCTGAGAAAGATAGTTTTTCTGGTGGTGTTCCAGGCTACTCGCCTATCCCCAAGGCTACATTTAAAAACTTTGATGAGTGGATGGATCACGTTGCGGGCCATGAGCTTGCTCACCTAGAGCTTAGAGCGGGTGATTTCTTTTCTGATCCCAGGTACTTATCGTACAGCCCCACTGTTCAGAATAACGGGGGTAAAATGCCCCAGCCATGGATACAGAGGATCGTTCCTGAAAGAGTAAACTCAAAGAAAGAGATCGCAGAAATACAGGAGCTATGGAAGCAAACAGGCGGAAAAAGGCCCAAGGTCGTAATCCTGGTTGGTGGAAAGAAGAAGACCGTTGGCGTTCTACAGGATAAAAAGTCTCAGCAGGAGATTTGGAAGCAGTTCAAGACTGAAGACTTTAAGAAGAACAATAGTCCTGAAGCATATGCTTTCGCTCGGCTATGGGGCGAAGGTTACTTCGGTCTTTACGAGAACGCTGTCGATGCAATCGCCTTTAATCGCGCAGGAAGCCCCTATAAGAATCAAGCAGTTAGCATGGACCTGTGGCCTCCCGTTAGGATTGATCCAAGCTTCGGTCCATTGAATAAGACTGGTGATAAATATGTTACCAAGAAACATAAGAATATTTATGATTTCGTAAATGATAAAATGATCAGGGCTGCCCAGTCAGCAAGGATGGGGGCGAAGCATGAGTACAAGCAGGTTCGCACAACGAAAGATGTAAAGATCCCACCCAACGAGATGAAGGCAGAGAGAGCCAGGATTGAAACCGAGGCCAAGGAGCTCAAGAAGGGAGACAAGTGGATCAACGAGGAGCTTAGAAAGTGGCGTCAAGGAAAGTTTAAGGCTCTTGAGGACACTGGCCTAACAACCAAGAAGGCTTCATCTAACCTAGAGAAGGAGAGACATAACTCTCTTAATCATCTTGTGCATGACCTGAATGTGGCTAGGAGATCTGATCACATTCCTGGATTTAGAAACTACAGGGAAGATGGACGAACAGCGCACGGTAGGAGAGAGTGGGTTCTTCAGCAGCTTCCCAATCAAAAGGTTCCACACATTAAGAAAGATCAAGGAAAGGCAGACCTCTCCAATGCTTTCATTAGTGTCACCCCTGAGATGGGAACACCATCCAAGAAGGCGTCCGGTCCTACTCGCAGGATTTCCGCAGGAGCTTATCTTGTAAACGCTAGGCGTCAGGGGGTCCCAACGAATAATACTATTTTAGCTATGCCTCCTGGCTCTCGTGCCGACATGACCGCGTTCGTTGCTGTGCCTAACAGGTCACACTATGGCGACAAGGCAATGCTTAAGTGGAAGCAGCATCAAGATGAGGCATACAAGATTGCCGACAATGTTTTAAAAGATGATGGCGTCCTCATTATGGATGGCGACGATCTGGCCTATGGTGCTCTTAGGGAAGGCGAAGGTGTGTTCCAGAAAAGGTTACTGGATAACAAGGTTCTAAAGAAAGAGATCAGGTACAAGGGAGAGAAGTATAACATATTCTCTAGGCAGCAGGAGAAGCTGGACAACTTTGATCTTAGCGATAAGTCCCCTCGCACCAGGCGAGTGGACGAACTTATCGAGTTTGGTTCTCCTAGATTTTTAAATGCAAAGAACCGTAAGGGCATGTCCGTGACAAAGGGTAAGGGTAAGGACTCTATCCCTGATGGTGAGTGGTATGATCGTTTCAAGTTTGAAGACAAAGAGGTTGCACGTCACGTTAAGGGGACGCCTAAGTTTAAGGACTCAAAATCTTTCTCTCGCAGAACTGAGAGGGAGACTCCGCTGGAGGCCGGACTTAGAAACAGGGAATCAGTACAGGGTGATCTTCTTCAACAAGAAACCGTAGATGTTATAACGAAAGCGTTTGTCGCAGCGGGAGACAATGCTGGCAGACAGAACGCAATCAGAAAAGTTATGCGTAGGGACAATAACTACTGGGCAACGCGAAACAAGGGAACAGAGTCTGGCAAGAAGAGCGCTCTCGTTGAGATGCTAGAGCAGTGGAGAAAGGAAGACAAGGGAATCCCTGACCGTCCAGGTCAGTACGATCTCGGAAAGGTTGTTGCGTCTACTGGTAAAAAGAGAGACATTGCGGAAGAGGTGATAGATCCACATCTTCCTAGTGATCAGTCTGTTCCAATGGCAGTAACGGAGAATACAGGTATTCCATCTAAGCCATCTCCCAGCCCTGTTGATTTTGGCAGGACTAGGCGACCAATGCCGAAGCAACAAGGACACCAAGCCTTTGACCACACCAGCCCTGTAGACGATGTAGTCAAGGCTGTTAAGAAAGAGAACTGGGAGCCAGTACGAAAAAGAGCTCCCATGCGTGGTGACTCTGAAGATATGCTTGCCGACGTAGGCAAGCCTTTGTACGTAAGCATCTATGATTTGTTTGCAGATGAGCTCAAGTCTGGTGCGACCAACGATAAGGCCAGAAGATATCTGAATAGTCCAGATGATAAAGCAAAGAGACTTGCTTACGATGAGTCTGCAACTAGATTCCTTAGTGAAGATCCTATTGATATTGGAGCAAGGAGAGCTGAGAGAGCTCTTGAAAAGAAGACCGCTGACTGGAGAGAGAGAGTCGATAAGGCAGAGTCTGAGCTAAAAGGTATCACTGATGATGTTGATGCCAGTGCGCCCAAGTGGGTTACATGGACATATGATGGCGTTCCAATGAACACGTCACAGTTCTTGTTTGATTTTCAGCCAGCCAACTTTGATGTTTCAAAGGTTGGCAAGATCATTCACGACAGTGCTCCG
>Ga0315318_10000516_pt1 | contig 15742 bp, 20 predicted proteins | sample M1200m3416metaG_FD_203703 | JGI IMG/M metagenome (GOLD analysis project Ga0315318, IMG submission 203703) | Ammonia-oxidizing marine archaeal communities from Monterey Bay, California, United States - M1 200m 3416 | ecosystem: Environmental > Aquatic > Marine > Coastal | place: USA: California... | reverse complement strand
TCCAGGTTCGCCCTTCTGAGGTTCGGCCAAACCAGTTCAGGCTGATAGATAGTTCGTACAATGGTCTCAATTCCAACGAGGAGAACTGAATGACTCTAAGGCTTGGCGACCTTGCACCTGACTTCAACGTCGACACAACCCAAGGGCTGATTGATTTCCACTCTTGGAAGGCTGATTCCTGGGCCGTGCTGTTCTCTCATCCCAAAGACTTCACGCCGGTCTGTACCACCGAGTTGGGCTATGCGGCCGGGCTGGCTGAGCAGTTCGCTGCCCGGAACGTAAAGGCCATCGGTCTATCTGTTGACTCGGTCACCGATCATTTGTCGTGGGCGACAGATATCGCTGAGACACAAGGCCAGGTGGTGAACTTCCCGATGATCGGTGATCCTGATCGGGTGGTGGCAAATCTCTACGACATGATCCACCCCAACGCCGACGACACACTGACTGTGCGTTCAGTGTTCGTGATCGATCCTGCAAACAAGATCAGGCTGACTCTTACCTACCCGGCCTCCACAGGACGGAACTTTGATGAGATCCTGAGAGTCATTGACTCCTTACAACTCACCGACAGCTACAAAGTGGCCACCCCGGTGAACTGGACCAATGGAGATGACGTGATCATCATTCCCGCTGTCGACAACGAGCAGGCCGCCCAACTATTCCCCGATGGCTGGGACGAACAGAAGCCCTATCTCCGGGTAGTGCCCCAGCCCCGCTAGAGAAAAACTCCTCTTCGCATAGTTGACCAGTCCGCCCCTGCGGGCAACTTCCTACTGACACTGACCATTCCTGTCTGCAGATAAAGACTTCCATGACAGGCAATACGCCCGAATCATCTCAACGACTCACACGCTCCATATCTCTCCGTTGAGAAGCCGGAAGCAAATCTTCAGTCAGATCATCGGTCCTGATAGCACACACTAAGTTGGCAAGCATGGGAGATCTCGTCGGCATAGTCATGGGTGCAGGCAGCTCAAGACGGCTCGGACGGCCGAAACAAACGCTTGCCTTCGGCGGTCAGACCCTGCTTTCACATGTCATGCGCGACATCGAAGAAGCACAGTCACTTACACGCGTTTACCTGGTACTCGGTGGCAACTGCGAGGAGGCTGAAGACTCCCTCTCCCTCCAGCGCGCCCAAACGGTATACAACGATGCCTACGGAACGGGATGTGCGTCATCTCTACTCGCAGGTCTGGATGCCGCCGGCGAGTGCGATGGCGTCGTAATGCTGCTCGGCGACATGCCAGGCGTTACCGCAGAGACCATCGACGCCGTTGTCGAGACTTGGAAGCAATCTCCCTCGTGGGCCGCCGTAACGAACTACCGAGGCGAGCTCGGCCATCCGTTTATATTTGGCGCCTCATATTTCGATGAGCTCCGTCAACTCCATGGAGACAAGGCGGTATGGAAACTTGTGGATTCTGCGCCTGAGGGGCAACTAACGCGGGTGCCAGTCGACAAACCCCTGCCACGCGACATCGATACATGGGACGATTACGAAACAGCATGCACGATGTTCAACTTTCCGGTTATCGACCAAGCACATTCGCAGCGATAGCCGGCCCCCTCGGCCGCGACTTCTCCGGGTCCAGCTAGCCAATTACTTGAAACACCATCAGATCACTTACTGATCTTCCGACGGCCGACCCTGTGAATCCGATGGTTACGATTTGGCCATGTACGGCATCGCTCTGAGTGTCACCGCCTGCATTCGGGCGGGAACTCGCGTAGATCTGGCTTGGATAGTGGGTCAGCCTCAATCAGGGGCCTCAGACCCGTGCAAGGCCATGGCCATTACACCAGGAGGAGGACGCCTCGGCTCCCTCGGATCCATAGCCCTAGAGGGTCAACTCGTTGAGCTGGCTGGCCTCCAGACCGGCGGAGGACGATTGCTCAAAGCCGGTGTCGGATCTCCCAACGGTGAGGTCAATTCCGATCGGCCGGGAGCCGAAGCCAAATGCGCATTGGTTCCAGGATCGGCGATGCCAGACAGCCTCTGGAAACGGCTCCTCGACCGAGATCCCGTGTGCCTCGTCAGCCACCTGGATGGCGACACGATCACTGACACCAAGCTTTACACCGCCAGCACAATCTCTGAATCAGAAGATCGCATTCATCGGCTGTTTGATCGCAAGTCAAGCACCGCGGAGGTCGTCGGCGACACCCTGGTGACCATCCTCTGGCCAAGATCCAACCTGGTGGTAGTTGGCGAGGAGGAAGCAGCCCAGCCTCTCTGCCTGATCGCCGGGACACTTGGTTGGGATACGACCGTTACCGACAACGCGAGCGAGGCTTCGGGCCTCATCGCCAGCCTCTCGCCCATGGACAGCGTGGTTGTCATGGGCCACGACCTTGAGAGAACTGGAAGAGCTCTAGCAGCAGCCCTTGATAGCAAGGTGGGCTACATCGGAACTATTGGTTCTCATCGTTTACGAGAGACTCAAGCCGACTGGCTGGCATATCGAGGATTCACTGATCTGAGCCGCGTGGAGGGACCCGCCGGGTTGGACATCGGAGCTCGAAATCCTGCCGAGATAGCAATAGCAATTGTCGCAGAAATCGTGGCAAAGCAGACAGCACAGAAGGATTAGATCCGCCCCTCGAGATGCAGGAGAGGGCATCTCGCCTGTAGGTTGGGCCGAGGCAGAATCTCACTAAAGGCAGACCACGGGAGGCTTCGAGTGACGCTTGGATTCGACGACACAGACCATGTGGATCAGGCTGAGTGGGTTGAGGAAGAGGGAACTGCCGTCGGTGTCGACGAGGATTGCAGTCCAACTCGGGTGTGTCGCAACGCACGTGACTTTAGTTTCGACGGGTTCACAGAGGAGGGTGGCGACCTACAGGCCGGCTGGCGCGACACGCTTGCTCGCGAGGGGAAACTGAGTGGATCAGCCGAGTCCATTCGCGATCTGGTACTCGGCCGCCCGCCATCAAGCTGAGATCAAAGCCAATGCCTAGAGTCCGGCTGTGAACCACGAGGGCGGCGACCCAGATCACCAGGGCGTCAAGCAGTTAACCGACACGCTGCAAGGTGCTGGGTATCTGGCTGACCGTGGCCTTGCGACTGCCTTGTTTATCGCTCTCGAACTTGGCCGCCCACTCCTGTTGGAGGGTGAGGTCGGCGTCGGCAAGACCGAACTCGCTAAAGCGCTTTCCGAGATCTTTGACTGTCATCTGATCCGTCTCCAGTGCTACGAGGGAATCGACACGCATCAGGCTTTATACGAATGGGACTACGCCCGACAGATGCTGCACGTTCGCGCCCTGTCAGGAGACCAGGTTCAGGACACTGACGCCGTCAACAGACTCTTCAGCGCTGACTTTCTTCTCGAGCGACCTCTCCTAGAGGCGGTTCGGGCAGGGAACCAATGCGTCCTGCTGATAGACGAAATTGATCGTGCTGACGACGAATTCGAGGCATTCCTTCTCGAGTTGCTGTCGGACTTTCAGGTCACCATTCCTGAGGTCGGAACTATCCAAGCCGAGTCACCACCAATAGTCATCCTCACCTCAAACCGAACCAGAGAACTCCACGACGCATTGAAGAGACGGTGCCTTTATCACTGGATTGACTACCCCACTGTCGACCAGGAGGTAGCCATCGTTAAGGTCCGGTCTCCTGACGTTCCTGAAATACTGGCTCGCAAAGTAGTAACTGCCGTAAATCACCTGCGCAAAAGAGACCTGACGAAACCACCAGGAATCGCTGAAACCCTTGACTGGGTTGCAGCTCTAGCCGTAATCGGCTCTACGGATCTCGATGCCCAGAGTGCACGCGACACACTCGGGTCGGTCATAAAAGATCGAGACGACCTCACTGATGTCTCCAGCGATATCGACACAGTCGTGTCTCATGCATGACGGAGTACCAGTTGTCAAACTCCTGGTTCATTTCGGACGTGAACTTCGGAATGAAGGCCTCCCCATCGGCTCTGACGACGTCAACAACTTCTGCAACGCGGTTGCTGTCCTCGATCCAGGTGACGTAGACGACATCTACTGGAGTGGACGGGCAACTCTGATTGCCCGTCGAGATCACATCCTCACCTACGACCGCGTATTTCGTCGCTTCTTCCTGTCTGAACCTGAGACAGAATCCGATGAGGAGAGTCCGTCTCCGTCGCCGACGACAACACACGCGGTGCTACAGATCCCCGATAGCGAAATTGAAGCAGAGGGCAGCAGTGACGAAGAAGAAGAAGCGGCACTGGGTCTTGTCGCTTCTGACGCCGAGATTGCGAGAGATAAATCTTTTGCAGCCTGCACCCCAGAAGAACTCGTCGCTCTCAAGCGAATCATGGCCCGCATTCGTCTGACTCCACCAATGAGGCGAAGCCGACGCAGGTGCACGGATGGGGCAAGAAGCCGTCCCGATATGCGTCGGATGGCCCGTAAAACGATGCGGATGCAGTACGAGCCACCCACTTTGTTTTGGACGGGCCGAAAATTGCGGGTCAGACCCCTCGTATTCATTCTGGACGTCTCGGGCTCGATGTCGGACTACTCACGGAACTTGCTGCAATTCGTATATTCGAGCAAACGCGCCGCTTCACGCGTCGAGGTGTTCTGCTTTGGAACCCGACTCACTCGTATCACGACGGCACTGGACCTTCCGCGCCTCGACGATGCTCTGGCCGATGCCACCCAGCTCGTATCCGACTGGGATGGCGGAACTCAGATTGGGGAATCAATCAAGGAGTTCGTCCAGCACTGGGGAAGGAGGGGTGTCAGTCGCGGCGCAATAGTCGTGATCTGTTCTGATGGACACGACAGAGGCGATCCATCTGTGCTCGCTGAAGCCTTGGAACAACTTTCGCGCCTCTCCCACCGGATCATATGGATGAACCCACACAAGGGTGATGCCAAGATCTTTCACCCGAACACCCTTGGCATGACGGTCGCAACCCGTTACGTCGATTCTGTCGTTTCGTGCCATAGCCTGCGCAGCCTGGAAGATTTCGCTGCGAGGCTGCCCGAGTTCCGTTAGGAGACCTGAGTGAGGTGGAGTGTGTCGCTCCGAGCTGAAGGTGACCGTCTACTCGCTCTTGAGGAGATCGTCGCCTTCGCCGATGCGGTAGCCCCGATGGAGGGGATCGCATCGGGGATAGGAACGATGACCTATGGGGCTCAACTGGTCATCGATGCTGGATCGGCTGACGAGGCCGTGAACCTCGCCGTGCCGGCATTCGAGCAAGCCGCGTCGTTGGCAGGACTGCCGGCATGGCCCTTGACGGGTGCCGAAGTGGTCGGTGAAGACGAAGAGTTTCCGGACGAAGGATGATCCGTCTCGGATCCCTTGCTGGTTACCCCTTCGAGGGGCCGCGGGTACTAGGTGGTTGGACCCCCCCGACCACAGCCGGGGTCTACGCAATCTTGTACCAACCTGATCCGGAACTAAAGCCACAAAACTTTGCAGTTATCTATGTTGGTCACTCAGATGATCTATCCGGCGAGGAGTTTCCGTTCGGACATCCAGCTGCCGCGTGTTGGACTGAACGAGCAAGAGATAAGTGGAAAATCCACATCTGCACCTACGAAGTGCCAGGCGGATTGCCGTCCCATCGTGAACAGATCATGCGCGAATTGATCGCCGTGTACCGACCCGGATGCAATTCCGACCAATTCGATCCGACCTGGAAAGACCATTGGATTGGTAGTTACAGTGCTCCAACGACCAGTCCGCTCACAACGAGACGTGATCCCTAGATAAGTAGATCAGCAGTTTTTGCAGTGACGATCGTGTCTGAACCTGGGGTCCTCCCAGTACACGGATCAGGTGGAGCTATCGCTAACCGATTCGGACGGCTCGGCTTCCTGATCCTCGAGTTCTTTGAGACTCGGTACTGCTGCACTGGTGATCGCCAGCATCGCGACTCCGTAGATGACGACGAGAATCCCGACGATTAGCAGGAGTGGCGGGAACACATCGACTGGAGGCGCCGTCGTGTCAAGGGTCCGATAGTCGTCAGCAACTGCCCTAACGCCCGGAACCACGTCGCCACCGAAGTAGTCGCGCAACTCGGGTATCGAACGGACAGGTGAGCCGTCGAACCTGGTGAGTTGGCCAATCCCTGGAATTTCTCGGAAACCATCCGTAACGATCAGGAGGTTGGTGATGGCTTGTGCGAGGTGCGGCGTGTTCTCAGCAAGCGCGCCGAGCACTGCGCCCGCGTCGGGAAGATCTGAGTTGTCGGCCACAAAGGTCAACAGGCCGGGGATCTCCGCGCTGACCTGGTCCAGGGGAAGGGTCAGCAACAGGTGGTAGGTGTGGGGGAAGTTGGCCTCGACAGCCGCGAGCACATCGGCGGGGGCAAGCCCGGTGACTCCAGCCACTAGCTCCACCAGGGGACCAACCTCACCGGCTGCTCCTCCCTGAGCGTCGACAATCGGGTCGGCCATGTCGGCAATGTTGTCAACGATGCCGACACCCACCTCCATGCCGACAAGACGCTCCTCAACAAATGCCGGGCGGAGTCCGTCTATGACCTGTTGTCCTCCGTCGAGACGTGGGAATAGACCGAGTGCTAGGACCCCACCACCCACGCAGACCCCGACCAGGGTTACCACCGACCAGCCCAGGGTGTGTACGCGTCGTCCATAGGCATCAGTCCTGGTGAGCAGCAGCATCAGCAGCCCAAAGACGACGACGATGACTCCGATAACGGTCAGGATCGTTGCGATCAATCCAACCTTCGGCCATGGCTCGTCCAGATCCCGGAAGTCCGAAGCAACTGTCTCGACGGCAGTTATCACGTCGACGGCAAAAAAGTCTCGAATCTCCGGGACAGAGTTGACAGCGGTCGTACCGTCAAACCTCGTCACCCCGTCTGTACCCGTGACATCGCGCCAGTTCTCCGTAACAATCAGGAGGTTGGTGACGGCTTGCGCGAGGTTCGGCGTGTTCTCACCGAGGGCGCCGAGCACTGCGCCCGCGTCGGGAAGATCTGAGTTGTCGGCCACAAAGGTCAACAGGCCGGGGATCTCCGCGCTGACCTGGTCCAGGGGAAGGGTCAGCAACAGGTGGTAGGTGTGGGGGAAGTTGGCCTCGACAGCCGCGAGCACATCGGCGGGGGCAAGCCCGGTGACTCCAGCCACTAGCTCCACCAGGGGACCAACCTCACCGGCTGCTCCTCCCTGAGCGTCGACAATCGGATCGACCATGTCGGCGACGTGATCGATCATGCCGATTCCAACCCGATCTCCTGCTACCCGTTCTTCAGTGAATACAGGTCGGGCACCATCAAGGACCCGCTGGCCAGCATCAAGGCGGGGGAATAGTTCCAATCCCCAGACCACTGCCAAAACCACTAGGCCAGCAACAACTACAACAAACCACGACAGTGAGTTCGAGTTTCTCTTCACCGAAGTCGACATGTCCTACCTCGCATCACGGAATTGTTCTGGTGGTCTGATGGCCCTATGCCTCGTTAGGCACGTAACCAACGGCTTCGTGCAAACGTGTCCGCCGGCGCTTCATTGCCGGCCTTGCCGGGACAGGCACAGCTTCTGGAGCCGGCTCGTAAGTTGCGCCGGCAACGATTCCCTCGGCCATGCCATAAAGCAACGGCAAGGCACCGGCAATCACTCGGCCTGTGTTGTTGATCCGCTCCACGCCGGACTCAATCGGTTCGGCATTGTGCTTGATGTCCCAAACAACTGCAGAACATCCTTCGAGTTGCTCAGCCACACGTGTGAGTTGTGATCCAACGACAAACAAGTAGATCGCTAGTTCGGCAATAAGCAAAGCGGCGGCGACAACGGTCAGTACCACTAGGAGCGTCATGACCGCACCTTGTCGAGAACACGGCCAAGAAATAGATGATGTTCAAGACCCTCGAACAGCACCGCGTCCACTCGATCAGCAGTTTCGGCAATGAGTGCCGTGTCTGAGGTGTTCTTGGCTGCCTGGTCGAGCGTTGAACGAATCAGATCTACGCGTTTCTCAATAGTTCGCACCAGCATTACAAGGGTCGTTAGAAATGCAGCGACCGCGACAAGGACGATCAGTCCCAGCCCAAGAGTGACCCACCAGAGGCTCTCCTGAGTAGAAGTCAAACCCAATACGTACATCGTCAGCCTCCTAACCGACCGCGGCCGCGTGCCAACCCTGCAACTATGGCTTCCGCTGCTTCGTTCGTCTTCTTGAGCTCGCTCAATGCTGCCGTGTGGTCCACGGATTTCTTGAGGGATTCGTTGATCTCAGTCGCCTGTCCGCCAATCCGCTGAGCCAGGATCAGGATTGGTGCTACGAGGGCGACAACAGCGAAGACGACAGCAATCCCAATTGACCACCCGATTGTCCATCCGGCTGTTGATGCTTGCGCTAAGAGAAGTCCAGTCATGGCGTTATCTCCGGTCAGATCGTGTCGGCAAACTCGCGTACGGGACGCAGGCTCTCGTTAACCGACGGCAGAGCGGTCGGTACGGTGCTTGTCTTGTCGGCTATGACTTCAACTCCGCCGAGAAGATCTGCCAAGGTGTTCTTCACGGCAACTAGATGAAGAATTACCCGGGTTAGCCCGACCGCTGTAGCGGCGATAATTAGCCCAGCGATTACAAGGGTGAACCATGCAACAGTTTCCATTGGGAACCTCCCTACCTAACTCAGTAGTTTTCCGACTGAGCCCGCGTATCTGACTGCTCCGTCGGCGACTTCCTCAATCGTTTGGTCCGTAGTGGCCAATAACTCTGGCGCAGTGTCCACTTCGCCGATCAGCGCTACGCCAGCAGCGAGGGTTTCTTCCGCTGCACCGCGGATGCGCTCCAGCGCAGCCAGCACCCGGTTGAGCAGCGCCACCAGCACCGGCACTACCACCACGGCGAGAATCACATTACCGATTGTCCACATACGCGTTCTCCTCGTCAGTTGGCCTGTGGTCGGTACGGAAGGAAGAAACGTCGGAACACTCTGATCGACGCAATGCGTGCGGCACGCAATCCGATGACCAGACCGCTTGCCGGCTTGGTCGAGGAAGCCCGGGCTGGGTCCAGGCCGCTTTCGACAGCGTCTAGGCGGTTCTCCATGTTCGTTGCGAATTCGCTTAACAGCACGGAGGTCACGTCGGCGACCATTCCTCTTCCGTACTGGGCAGCTGCGCCAGCTAGCTGTAGATCGAGAGATACACCAATCTTGGTTCCCTTGGGCGACGAGGCAAGGGCGACCTTGAGTTGCAGGGCTGCCTGGCCCCTACCTCTCTTGTCCGCTCCCGATGCGTCAACAGCAATTGTCTTATTCGCTTCATCCCGTTCTTTAACTTCTGCGGCGCCATCAAACTCAAGCTTCACGGGACCCAGTCGGATCGTGACAGTCCCCTCATACCGGTCATCGCCCATCTCGTTGGTCAGGTCTGCTCCGGGAAGGCAAGAAGCAACCTGTGGGATGTCCTCGAAGAACGACCAGACCTTGTCGATGGATTGTGCTGCCTCAAACTCGTTCGTTATCAACATGTTGCACCCCCTGCGAAGTCAGTCGTCACGGCTTCGTTCTCATATTGAGAACGACAACCGAGACAGCAGAAGTAGTAGGTCTCACCGTCGACCTTGAGCGGGTGGCCTGATCTGTCCGCGTTGACGGTCATACCGCAGACCGGATCGACTGCTTCAGCGGTCCGCTCGATCAGGAGCTCCCTGTCTCGTGCGGACTTGAGAAGCGGGCGCATCTTGACGAGTTCGGCAAGCACTGCAACGGCCACCTCTCGGTGGGTGGTTTTCCCAAGATCGAGGCCTACAGGCATTCGTATCGAGTCGAGCAGATACTGGGAGATATTGCGGTCCGCTAGGTAACCCCGGAGGGCTTCACTGCGCTGCGAAGACGCAACCACCCCGAGGTAGGCGGGGGTACCGGCTAGAGCACTTTCAATCACGTCCTCATCACCGTGGCCCTGGGTGGCGATCACTACGAGAGAGCGAGACGAGATGGCCTCAGTTGAGAACTCTGGTCCATCGATGAGTTGAGTGTTCCAGTCAAGATCGCTTGCCAACCGGCACAGGGTTCTTGCCATCGGTGATCTACCAACAACCACGAGCTCAGGAACAGGGATAATTGGCTCTATGAAAATCTGCATGGCCCCATCGCTCTGACAGGCGATAGCGATTGCAGTCGTGCCGTTGGGGAGGTCACCGAAATGTTCCGCAGAACCAATAGCCAACAGATGTGACTCGCGTTCTTCAAGGGCCTGCAGTGCTTCTCGGATAAGTACTGGTTCTGCGCACGCACCACCGATCCAGCCGAAGGTCTCTCCGGACGGGGTAACGATGGCCCGAGAACCGTGCTGTCCGGATGACGGGCCTTCCCGCCACACAACGGTAGCTAGAACGAATTCTTTGCCTTGCCGCCGCAGTTCGACAGCACGCTCAAGCACACCCCATCCATCGGCTAAAAGTTCGTTGCTCATTAGTCGGTCTTGATCGGGGGCGCACCCGACACGTCGCTAGAGGTGGTGAGTGCTTCGTAGACCCGGTCAGGAAGGAGCGGCATATCGACATTGCGAACGCCGGTTCCCTTCAGCGCGTCCATAACTGCATTGACGAAGGCAGCGGGGCCGCCCACGGTGGCACACTCGCCAATGCCCTTTGCCCCAATTGGATGGTGGGGGCACGGGGTTACGACCTCGTGCAGTTCGAACCCGGGGGTCTCCCATGCGGTCGGTAGTAGATAGTCCATGTAGTTAGAGCCGACACAGTTCCCTTCGTTGTCAAAGGTTATGAACTGCATACTTGCCATGGCGTAGGCCTCGGTCAGGCCTCCCATGATCTGACCTTCGACGATCATCGGGTTAATTCGCACTCCGCAGTCGTCTACTGCGACCACGTTGAGAACATCCCAGACTCCGGTGAGTGGGTCCACTTCCACTGTTGCGATGTAGCAGGCGAAGGGCCAGGTCAGGTTGGGAGGGTCGTAGTAGGCGTTGTTCTCTAAGCCTGGCTCCATCCCATCAGGAACGTTGCTGTAGGCCGCCATTGCGCATTCTTGAATCGTGACTCCTCGATCCGGCGAACTTCTCAGGTAGAAGCGGCCGAGTTCCCAATCAATGTCCTCTTCAGAAACCTCGAGAAGGTGGGCAGCAATCTTTCTTGCCTTTGCTCTGATCTTGCGCGAGACCATTGAGACGGCGGCTCCCGCAACGGGCGTGCTACGCGAGGCGTAGGTGCCCATCCCAAACGGAGCAGTGTCCGTATCGCCTTCTTCGACAACTACGTCTTCGGCTGGGATGCCCAACTCGTGGGCCACAATCTGAGCCCAAGTTGTTTCGTGGCCCTGACCCTGGGTCTTGGCTCCTGTGCGCAGGATTGCTTTACCCGACATGTGAACACGAAGCTCAGCAGAATCAAACATCTTGATACCGAGAATGTCGTATTCGCGACTGTTTCCCGCTCCAAGCGGTTCGGTCATGGTGGAGATGCCTATTCCCAGAAGCCGACCCCTATTTTTTGCCTCCTCCTTCTGCTTGAGGAAGTCCTCATATCCGATCGCTTCCAGTCCGATATCTAGGCATTTGCCGTACTGGCCGGAATCAGTAAGGAATCCGAAGGGTGTGCGGTGGGGGAAATCGTCATCGCGAACGAAATTCAGCCTTCGAAACTCTGCCTGGTCAATGCCGAGGTCGTCGGCTGCTCCCTGCACCATCCGTTCCTGGAAGAACATGGCTTCAGTTACCCGGAACGAGCAGCGGTAGGCAACACCACCGGGCGCCTTGTTCGTGTAGACACCCCGTGCGGTGAGGTGGGCAGTTGGGATGTCGTAACAGGCAAAGGCTGAGTGCATCAGGCCGATCTTGAACTTGCTCGGCTGAGCATCAGAAAAGAAGGCTCCGTGATCGGAATCGGTGTGCATGCGCACACCAAGAATCTTTCCGTCCTTTCGGAGTGCCATCTGGCCCCGCAGATAGACGTCACGTCCGAAGCCGGTAGAGATGAGATTGCCGGTCTTGTCCTCTATCCATTTGACGGGGCGCTCAAGCAGGATCGAGGCCAGAATGGACACCACATATCCCGGGTAGACGGGAACCTTGTTCCCAAATCCACCGCCTAGATCTGGAGAGACGATCCGGATCATGTGTTCGGGTAGTTCAGCAACCATGGCGACAGCAGCCCTGATGATGTGTGGCGCCTGAGTCGTCATGTAGACGGTGAGCTTGGAGGTTGCCCGATCAAAGTCGGCAATCGATCCACAGGTCTCGATAGGTGACGGATGTGACCGTGGGTAGTGCAACTCGATCTCTGAGACGACGTCCGCCTCAGCAAATGCGCTGTCGGTGCCTTCCTTGTCGCCAACCTCCCAGTCGAATATCAGGTTGTCTTGTTGGTTTTCCTTGTCATCACGGATTATCGGCGCACTGTCGGCCATCGCCTGTGTCGGGTTGACTATGGCCGGTAGGGGCTCATAGTCGACGACGATCGCCTCGCAAGCATCCTTCGCTATGTATGGATCGTCAGCAACGACACAGGCAATCTCCTGACCTTGGAATCGCACTTTGTCGGTTGCGAGGACTGCCTGAGTGTCATAGGAGAGCGTGGGCATCCATGCCAGATTCCGGCTAGCCATCATCTCACCGGTTAATACGAGTCGAACTCCGGGGATTGCCCAGGCTGCAGCGACATCGATGGATTTGATTCGCGCGTGAGCGAGCGGGCTGCGGAGAACCTCCATGTGCAACATGCCGGGCAAAGAGATGTCATCTACGTAGTTGCCCATACCGCGAATGAAGCGGTTGTCTTCGACGCGAGGACGACTAGCCCCTAGACCGCCGATTTTTACTTCGTCGATGGTCATGACGTTTCGTCTTCCCCAGCGTCTTCTTGATTACGGAGTCCAGCTGCAGCACGAAGTACAGCCTTGACAATGTTCTGATAGCCAGTGCATCGACAGAGGTTGCCGGACAAAGCCCACCGAATCTCGTCCTCTGTTGGGTCGGGGTTCTCGTTGAGTAAGGCCTTTGCGGAGAGCATCATTCCTGGGGTACAGAATCCGCATTGGAGGCCATGCTCGTCTTTGAATCCTTCCTGAATGGGATCCAACTCGCTGGCAGACGCCAGGCCTTCAACCGTTGTGACCTCGTGCCCGTCGGCTTGGACCGCGAACATCGTGCAACTCTTTACTGGACTGCCATCGAACAAAACCGTGCACGCTCCACAGTTCGTTGTATCGCAGCCCAAGTGGGTCCCCGTTAAGCCGAGGGCCTGTCGAACCAAATGGACAAGCAGCAGCCTGGGCTCGACGTCCAGAGTGTGTTGCTTGCCGTTAACTGTGACGGTCAGTCGTCGTATTGGGGTGTCAGCCGACGCTTCTTCCGACACCACTTCAAACAGGCTGGTCATATCAGGCTGCCTCTCGGGTCGCGAGCTCAAGGCTCGAGAGGATTCGGGTTACAAACGTGGCAACGACATGACGCTTATACGCCGCACTGCCTCGATGATCGGATCTCGGCTGCGATATTTCACTAGCAAGTTCTGCAGCACGATGAATGGTCTCTGGGTTCAGATCTTGGCCAACAAGTAGTTCTGCCGCCGCCTCAGCGCAGATCGTCGAAGGACCGACGCCTGTGAGCCCGATTCCAGCGCGGGTTACCTGATCACCTGATGACTCGACTGACACGGCAACACCCACGGTGGCAAAGTCGCCAATCCGTCGTTCGAGTTTGAGATAGCCGCCGGATCGAGCGCCGACTGGGGGTGGAACAAACGCCTCAATCGCTAACTCGTCGGGCTGCAAAAGATTCTGAAAGGGGCCGTTGACAAAGTCGGCACACTGGATCGAGCGACGCCCGCTGGGGCCCTCAGCGACTATCGAGCCTCCGAGCGCACTCATTACCGAAGCCCAATCTCCCTGGGGGTCAGCGTGACAGAGTGATCCGACCACGGTGCCGCGAGTACGCACGATGGGATCGGCGATCACAGGAGCGGCCGCAGCAATTGTGGGCTGCTGAGTTACCAGTTCAGCGTCTTTTTCGAGATCCTCATGCCGGCACAAGGCTCCGATTCGATAGGTCCCGTCAGGGTCGGCGGAGTGATACGCCAAGCCCGGGATGTTGTTGATGTCGACCAGCATCTCCGGTGATGCGAAGCGAAGCTTCATCATTGGAACCAAGCTTTGGCCGCCGGCGAGAACCTTTGCCTCTCCTTCAGCTCGACGAAGGAGGTCTATGGCCTCCGCAACGGTCGTCGGCGCTTCGTAAGAAAATCTCGAGGGATACATGTCGCTGGAAGTCCTTCCCGCTACCTACGAGTCGTCATTCGACGACTGGGGATCGGGAACCGCTACTGGCAACGACTCTGCGTCCGGGTCGGGACGACGCTCCTGGTGTGGTGGCCAAGGCCCCTGCACCGGTTGTCCAGCCACCTTGAGGTGGTCAATGATCTGGGGCCAAGCCCATACCGTCGGGCTTGCGCCGGTCTTGGGCGAATCCTTGATCAACTCGTAGAGCCGCGGGTTTCCCGGGCTCTCTCCAGAGGACTCAATCGCCACGACCAACTCCAATCTCATAAAGGAAAAGCATCATCTGTAGTCGTCACCTACGAAGGGTCGGACCGTAGCGCACCCGAGGACTCTATGAAAATGCCGAACCAGTTCGCTGAACGTAGCTTGTCTGGCCGGTTCACTGAGCTACTGCCCGCCTCTCCACCCGATCGGCCCAACGACCACGCCTAACCTGGCGATTCTTACTTGTCGGGCTGGGGAGATTTGAACTCCCGACCTTCGGTCCCCCAGACCGACGCGCTAACCAAGCTGCGCCACAGCCCGCGGCGGTGGGTCACTCTACCGGCGGCGTTCGCCGGTAGATCCCGCCGGACCCGGTCAGGTAACCAGTAACCAGAACCCCTGGACAAAACGCCAACCGAGGTAGACCACGGCCGCTCCGGCGAACACCCAGAAGTGCCATGGCACCTTCTGCGAGCGGGCCGGTGCTCCATCGGCGTCGGTCACTCGCCCGCCGCAAGAGGGGCACGTACCAACCACCGAGACCGAGTTCGGGCTCAGATACCGGGCACAGGGATCACACCACGGCACGCGGCACGCCTCCCATCAAGCCCACCCGGCAACAGACAGACCGGATCAGTCCTTACGGATCGCCAGGATGGCCAAATCGTCCTGAACCATGCCGGCGCTGAAGTCGTTGGCGGCGTCCAGCAACTGCTTGCAAAGCACACCCGGAGCGATCCCTGGGTTGCGCCGCACCATGTCGCCGATGCGTTCCTCGCCGAACAGTTCGTCACCGCTACGAGCTTCGGCCAGACCATCGGTGTACATGACGGCCATGTCGTCACGAGCCAGCGGAATCTCCCGACTGAAGTAGGACGCGTCCGGTGTCAACATCAACAGTGGACCGGTGGAACGAAGCGGCCGCACCTCACGGCCGTGCCAGAGGAACGTCGCCGGGTGCCCCGCCGAGGCGTAGCGAAGCGTGTCGGCCTCGGTGTCGAACACCAAGACGACGAGTGAGATGAACTCCTCGGATCGTTCCACCGACGACATCTGCCGGTTCAGCTCCTCGAGGGCCTGTGCCGGATCCCGGAACTGCCGCAGGAAGGTCCGCAACAGGTACTTGGCCTGGAAGGCGGTGATAGACGCCTCGATGCCATGTCCGGCCACGTCGCCCACTACCGCGGCGAGACGAGTGCTCGACATCGGGAACACGTCGAAAAAGTCGCCGGCCATGAGACCGGTACCCGCCTGGTAGACCCGACCGACCTCGAATCCCGTGAAGTTCGGAAGTTCTTCGGGGGCGAGACGACC
>Ga0315318_10000514_pt1 | contig 15760 bp, 13 predicted proteins | sample M1200m3416metaG_FD_203703 | JGI IMG/M metagenome (GOLD analysis project Ga0315318, IMG submission 203703) | Ammonia-oxidizing marine archaeal communities from Monterey Bay, California, United States - M1 200m 3416 | ecosystem: Environmental > Aquatic > Marine > Coastal | place: USA: California... | reverse complement strand
CTCAGTCCCAATGTGGCTGATCATCCTCTCAAATCAGCTATTGATCAAAGTCTTGGTAGGCCGTTACCCTACCAACAAACTAATCAAGTGCGGGCTCATCCAATGGTGCATAAAGCTTTCTCCGTAAAGACTTATCCGGTATTAGCACAAGTTTCCTCGTGTTATTCCAGGCCAAAGGGTAGATACCCACATGTTACTCACCCGTCTGCCACTAAGTATTGCTACTTCGTTCGACTTGCATGTGTTAGGCGTGCCGCCAGCGTACGTTCTGAGCCATGATCAAACTCTCAAGTTTAAAAACGGCGCACACTAGCTTCTATATAAATTCTAAGAATAAAATTTATATAATGTTGAAGTGTGTACGACAAATTTTGGTAACCTTAACCGTCCACACTTCTCTTCTTAAATTTTTACTTTTTAAATAGCTAATTGAACTCAAAAAAGCTCAATAATCCTCGCTTAATTTATTGTATTACAATAATTTAGCTGAGAAAGTTGATGCTTATAGGCTAAAATTATAGGAAATCAAGCTTTTAAGAATAAAAAAAGTAATAAAAACACCTTATTTTAAAGGGTTTTTTTTGATTTTTCCAACATCCTAAACTAATAATACTTGGTCGAATAATTTTCAATGTTAAAAAAAATAAAAATAAAAATTAAAAAAAATTTAGAAATTATAGCTCTAAGTTTTCTTGTATTAATTACTATAATTTTTACTTCATATTATAATTATAATAAAAAAAAAATTTTTAATAATTATTCAAATTTATTACATAATATATACTTTAAGAAATCTATCAATCATTTATTAAATAATCTAGAACCTAGATTCAAAAAAATTGAACATAGAATTAATATTGGAGAAACTTTTGATACAATATTAGAAAAATATTCAATAGATAAATCAGAAATAGTACAAATAAAAAAAGAATTATCAAAAAAGGTTAATCTTAATAAACTAAATATAAATCAAAAATTTCAATTCACTATAGACCAAACAAATCATTTGGTTAAAGAATTTATATTTAAAGTTTCAAATACTGAAAAAATTTATCTCTCAAGAAACAAAACGACAGATAAATTTAATCAAAAAATTATAGTCACTAAGTTAAAAAAAAGCATAGTTTATAATGAAAGTATTATTTTAGAAAGTCTCTATAAATCAGCTTCAAATGAAAAGATACCTCCGAATATAATTATTGAGTTTGCGAGAATTTATGGTTTTCAAGTTGATTTTCAAAGAGATATAAGAAAAAAAGATGGTTTTCAAATTATGTATGAAATTTTTTTAGATGATAAAAAAAAAATAATTGAAACTGGAAATATTCTTTATGCTAACTTGAAATTAAGTGGTGAAGACAATTCTTTATATTATTTTAAATTAAAAAAAAATACAGGTCATTATGATAAAAATGGAAAAAGTGTTAAAAAAGCTTTAATGAAAACGCCAATTAATGGTGCGAGACTATCATCTTCTTTTGGTATGAGGAAACATCCTATTGATGGTTTTAATAAAATGCATAAAGGAACTGACTTTGCGGCACCAATGGGTACACCTGTAATGGCATCTGGTGACGGTAGAATAAAAAAAGCAGGATGGTGTGGTGGTGGTGGAAACTGTGTGGTCATAAAACATAACTCTACTTACAAGACTGTTTATGCTCATATGTCAAAATTTGCAAAAGGAATAAGAAATGGAGTTAGAGTAAAGCAAGGACAAACAATTGGATATGTTGGTTCAACTGGAAAATCAACGGGCCCACATTTACATTATGAAGTAATCGTAAATGGAAAAAAAATAAATTCCCAAACTCTTAAACTTCCTTCTGGTAAAATTTTAAAAGATGATGAAAGAAAAATTTTTGAGACCCAAAAAATTAAACTAAATGTACTTAAATCAGAAAAAATTATTGGTTTGAATTAATTAGCTTCTGAATGAGCTTTATCTAAATCATTAATATCTTTATCTTTTTTGTCTAAAGTCTCTATTTTTTTTTTATTAATTTCTGTTGAATTATTTTCTTCAATAGAATTTCTATCATTGTAAATTGATTTTTTTTGAATTCCTTTTTCATTTAGGATTCTCGTAAAATGATCAGCATGCTGAAAATAATTTTCAGACAAAATTTTATCTCCACTAGACAAAGCTTCTCTAGCTAAGTTATTGTATTTTTCAATCAATTTTGGTGCATTATGATTGTTTCTGCCCGGAACTTTTCTTTGAAAGTTTTCATTATTTGAAAAATTATTGCTATATCTATTTCTATCACCATTAGATTTAAAATTTCTGTCATTTCTTCTAAAAGTATTTCTTCTTCCGTTATTATTTCTAAAGGTAACCATTTTTTTAATTATATTTTAACACTAATTATACAACGATCATTATTTGACAAATCTTTAACAATTTTTTTAATATAAAACCTGTTGTTTTCTAATATTCTTTTAACTTTATTTTTTTGATCAAATCCTATTTCTAAAATTAAAAATCCATTCTTTTTTACCAGTTCAGATGATTTATTAATTACTTTTCTGATTTCTGATAAACCATCTACTCCACCATCTAGAGCCTTTTTGGGTTCAAAACCAATAATATCTTTTTCCAAATATTTTAAATCATTTTTTTTAATATAAGGAGGATTAGATATAATCAAATCATATTTGCCATATTGAAAATTGTCAATATCTGATTTAAATAATTTTACTCTATTTATAACACCTAATTTATGACCATTAACCTTGGTAATATTCAAACATTTATTACTTATATCAATGCCTGTCCCGTAAAAGCTTTTTTTTTCCTTTAAAATTGAAAGAAGTATGCAGCCAGAACCAACACCTATATCTAAAAAATTTAATTTATTTCTGTTTTTTGTTAATTCTAAGACTTGTTCAATAATTATTTCTGTATCAGGTCTAGGGATTAAAACATCTTTACTTACTAAAAATTCATATTTCCAAAAATCTTTTTTTTTAACTAAATAAGCAATTGGCTTACCGTTGGCACGTTGTTCAATAAGATTGTTAAAATATTCATGATTTTTTTTTGGAAGTTCTTTATTAAAATTTAATATAATAAATTTTTTTTCTTTATTTATAGCCTTAGACATCAAAATTTGAGAATCTAAATCTGGTGTTTTAATTTTTTTTTCTTTTAAAAACAATTTACCTTTTTGGATAGCAGTCTGAATATTCATAAATTAAAGTTTATTTAAACTCTCTTCTTGTGCTTTTAATGATAAAGATTCAATCATTTCATCAAATACTTCCCCCTCAAGAAATTCTTCTAATTTATGTAGTGTCAAATTTATTCTATGATCAGTTACTCTTCCTTGTGGAAAATTATAAGTTCTTATTCTTTCAGATCTATCTCCGGTTCCAATCTTACTTTTCCTATCTTGTGATCTTTCTTGATCTATTCTAGATCTCTCTAATTCATAAAGTCTCGATCTTAATATTTTCATTCCTTTTGCTTTATTTTTATGTTGAGATTTCTCATCCTGTTGAGAAACAGATAAACCTGTAGGGATATGAGTAATTCTAACTGCACTGTCAGTTGTATTTACAGATTGACCCCCTGGACCGCCTGCTCGAAAAACATCAATTCTTAAATCACTTTCATTTATTTTTAAATCTACCTCTTCAGCTTCCGGTAGTACAGCAACTGTAGCTGCTGAAGTATGAACTCTTCCTTGGGTTTCGGTATCTGGAACTCTCTGAACTCTATGAACTCCACTCTCATATTTTAAAGTAGAATAAATATTAGTACCTTTAATTGATGCAATCACTTCTTTTAATCCACCTGCTTCACTTTTCGAAATAGAAATTAATTCTAAAGACCATTTTTTCTTGTGACTTATCTTTTCGTACATCTTAAACAAGTCACCAGCAAATAAACTTGCTTCAAGCCCACCTGTTCCAGCTCTAATTTCAATAATAGCATTCTTTTTATCAGCCTCATCTTTTGGTAATAAAAATAGTTTTAATTTTTTCTCATTTTTTTCATTTTGAATTTGTAAATCCTTAAGTTCAATTTCAGCCATTTTTAATAATTCTACATCAGAGTTATGATCTCCTAATATTTTTTCTAATTCAGTTTTATCTTTATCAAATGAAACATATTTTTTTGCATCATCAATTATTTCGTTTAGGTCTGAATACTCTTTTGATTTTTCTGCAAAAAGCTTTTTATCTATAGTTCCAGATGATAAATCTTTCTCTAGCATCAAATGTTTAGCAATCAACTCTTCAACTGTTTTAAGTGGTATCATTTTAATTATTTTCTAACTCTGAGGCTTTTTTTTCAACTTCACTTACAACTTTTTCAATCATATCGTTAGTCAAAACTTTCTCTGATTGCACCCCTGACAAATACAGCATATTATTTCCTTTTTTACCTCCAGTAATACCTATATCTGTCATTGCTGCTTCACCAGGACCATTAACTACACATCCTATTACAGAAAGAGTAATTGGTGTTTTAATATGCGATAGTTTTTGTTCTAACACCTTAACTGTCTCGATTACTTGAAAACCTTGTCTTGCACAAGATGGGCATGAAATTATTCTAACTCCTCTTTCCCTTAAATTTAGAGATTTTAGTATCTCATTTCCAATTTTGACTTCTTTAACTGGATCATCTGATAATGAAATCCTGATTGTGTCTCCTATTCCATCTAAAAGTAAAGTCCCTAATCCAATTGAAGATTTTATACTTCCTGGAATAAATCCTCCTGCTTCTGTAATTCCTAGATGAAGTGGATAATCGGTCGCTTTTGATAATTGACGATAAGCTTCAATTGATAAAAAAACATCTGAAGATTTTACGCTTATTTTTAAATTATTAAAATCCTCATCCTCTAAAATTTTTATGTTTCTTAAGGCGCTTTCAACCAGAGCCTCAGGACAAGGTTCTTTAAACTTCTCTAAAATATCTTTTTCTAAAGATCCTGCGTTAACACCTACCCTGATCGAACAGTTATTATCTTTTGCAGCCTTTACAACTTCTTTAATTTTTTTTACATCACCAATGTTCCCTGGGTTTATTCTTAAACAGCTAGCGCCACTTTCGGCAGCTTCAATAGCTCTTTTAAAATGAAAATGGATATCTGCAACTATTGGTACATCGACATGTTTAATAATTTCTTTTAAAGATTTTGTTGATAACTCATCTGGACATGAAACTCTTACTATGTCTGCACCCTCACTGAGAATTTCATTTATTTGGTTAATTGTTGCTTTTACATCTGTTGTGAGAGTATTAGTCATTGACTGCACAGAAATAGGATTGTTTCCTCCTACTTTTACTTTTCCAACTTTAATTTCTTTTGTTTTTCTTCTTTTAATATCTCTAAACGGTCTTATGCTCATCTTATATTATCTAATTTGAACTCTTTATGTAAAGCAATCAATGCCTTTTTAGTATTTCTTTTATCAATTAAAACTGAAATTTTTATTTCAGATGTTGAAATCACTTGAATATTAATTTTTTTATTTGCAAGAGTTTGAAACATTCTAAAAGTTACACCAGGAGTTGTGATCATTCCAACACCAATTACCGAAATTTTTGAAACATCTTTTTTTAATAATAATTTTCTAAATTTGATACTTCTGTTTGATTGAATTATTTTTTTTGTTTTATTTAGATCTTCTGTTTTAATTGTAAATGTTAAATCTGTCTCTTTTCCATTTGCAGAAATATTCTGAACAACCATATCAACATTAATTGAATTTTTAGAGAGTGGTTTAAAAATAGAAGCAGCAACCCCAGGTTTGTCTCTGACTCCAATAAGGGAAACTTTCGAGTCATTTCGAGTAGACGAAATTCCAGTTACAATTTTATTATTAATTATATTTGATCTTTTTGTAATTAATGTTCCAGGTTTTTTTATAAACGACGATTTTACTTCAATATTAATTCTATTCAATCTTGCGTCCTGTATCGATACTGGTTGCATAACCTTTGCACCTAGTGAAGCCATCTCCAACATTTCCTCATAAGAGATTACTTTAATTTTTTTTGCTTTTTTTAATTTATTTGGATCTGTTGTATATACCCCTTCAACATCAGTATAAATTACACATCTTTCTGCTTTAAAAAATTTTGCAATCATAATTGCACTTGCATCAGACCCCCCACGTCCAATTGTTGAAATTCTATTTTTATCACTGATACCTTGGAACCCAGTAATAATTGGAGTGCCGCCGTCCTTTAAGTATTTAATAATTTTATTTTTATTGATTTGACTAATTCTAGAATTTTTATGTGGTCCTTTTGTAATAATTGGAACTTGCCAAGACAACCAAGATCTAGATTTAAAACCTTTATGAATCAATCTTCCTGCAATTAAGGAGCAAGCCACTTGTTCTCCAGAAGAGACTAGCACATCATATTCGGTGTCAGAAAAGTTTCCACTGATTTTTTTTGATTTATTTATAAGTTCATTTGTCACACCACTCATAGCCGATGAAACAACAATCACCTTATATTTTTTTTTTAAATAATTGCTAATTATACTTGCAACATTTTTAATTTTTTCAATTGTTCCAACTGATGTGCCACCAAATTTCAATACTACAATTTTCATGATAAAGTACTTTTTAAAAATTTAAAATATGTTGATAAAATACATGTTGAATATAAAGTCAACTTTCTAGTGAAAACTAACACAATAAATAAAGAAGAAATAGAAAAATTTTCTAGAATTGCTGAAGAATGGTGGAATCCATTGGGCAAATTTAAACCCTTGCATAAATTTAATCCAATAAGAATTTCATACATTAAAGATAATATTATCAATAGCTTCAAACTTAAAAAACAAGAGAAACCACTAAAAAATCTTAAAATATTAGATATTGGATGTGGAGGTGGATTATTATCTGAACCTATGTGTAGACTTGGTGCAGATGTGACTGGAATAGACGCGTCAAAAAAAAATATTCAAGTAGCTAAATTACATGCAAAAAAAAGTAATTTAAAAATTAAATATATTTCTACATCGCCTGAAAATTTTAAAACAAATATAAAATTTGATGTAATTTTAAATATGGAAATAATTGAACATGTTGAAGATGTTAGTTTTTTTTTAAAATCGTGTTCATCTCTTCTTAAAAAAGGGGGAATAATGTTTATAGCAACAATTAACAAAACTCTGAAATCTTATGTATTTGCAATCATAGGTGCAGAATATATTTTGCGATGGCTTCCCATTGGTACTCATGAATGGGAAAAATTTGTGAGTCCTAATGATTTAATCAATATTTCAAAAAAATATAATTTAAATTTAGAAAATTTAGATGGTATGAAGTTTAATATTATTAAAGATGAATGGTCTCTTAGTGACGATAAGACGATAAATTACATTGGAAAATTTATTAAAGGTTAATTATTTTTATCTTCTATCCAAGGTATTAATTCAGCTTCCACTCCTTCTTCTTTAAGTTCTTTAATTTCTTTATTCGATGCTGTTCCATAAATACCTCTATTTTTCTTTTTTTGATTGTAATGTATTGATCTCGCCTCGTATGCAAAATTATCACCAACATAATCAAAATTATCTTTAATAAATTTTTGATATTTTTTAATTTTCTTTCTTACTTCTTTAAATTTAACATCTTTGACCTCAAAATTTCTTAAATAAGAACTATTGATTAGTTTTGGTGCCATCAAAGTTTTTTCTACTTTTTTTGAATTGCAATTATGACAGCTTAGAAATTTTTTAATTTTAAGTTTTTCATATTCAGCTGAAGACGCAAACCAACTATCAAATTTAAAGTCACAATTTTTACATATTAATTTATATTTTATCATAATTGTTATTTAGTAATACTTTTAAGAATTTCAAATAAATATCTTTAGCTTCTATAATCTCCATTAATTTCTATATATTTTTTTGTCAAATCCATTGTATAAACTTTAAAACTTTTTGATCCACTAAAGATATCAACATTAATATCAATGCTATCACTTTTCATATATTCAGATACTTCATCCTCATTATAATTAGAATTTAATTTTCCGTTATGTATAACACTTATATTTCCAAATTTTATTGAAAGCTTTTCATAATTAATCTGAATGTCTGCTTTGCCAATTGCCATAACTATCCGACCCCAATTAGGATCTTCACCTGCTATAGCAGTTTTTACCAAAGGTGAATTTGCAATCGAAAAACCTATTTTTTTCGCATCATCTTCATTTTTACAACCTTGAATATCAATTGTAATAAATTTAGAAGCACCTTCTCCATCAGCAACAACTCTTTTTGCTAAATTCAATAAAACTTTATTTAACGCAAAATCAAAATCTTTAATTTTTTCATCATTAATGCTTTGGATTACGGGATGTTTTGATTTTCCTGTAGAAAAAATTGATACCATATCATTAGTGCTGGTGTCACTGTCACAACTAATTGCATTAAATGTATTTGATATATTTTTTTTTAAAAGTTTTTTTAAAATATCATTTGGAATATCAGCGTCAGTGAAGATATATGCTAAAGTAGTTGCCATGTTTGGTTGTATCATCCCTGAGCCTTTTGCTACTCCAAATATCTTTATTTCGCTATTGCCAATTAAACATTCTTCCATTCCCATTTTTGGTTGAGTATCAGTTGTCATCATGCCTAGTGCGGATTTAATCCAAATATATTTGTTCTGTGTATATTTAATTTTATCAACTAATTCGTTGAGTTTATTAGATATTTTTTCTTCAGGAAAAATTTCTCCTATGGTGCCAGTGCATCCAAATAAAATCTCTTTTGGTTTAATTTTTCTTGGTAAATCTTCATCTTCTTTTTGTTTTTCTGTTAATTTCTGAGAGGCAAGTTCTGCAATTTTCTCCAAACTCTTATAACCTTGTTTACCAGTAAAACAGTTTGCGTTTCTCGTGTTTACTATTAACGAAAATATTTTTTTTACATTTTGATTGAGATTCCATTTTATGTTTTCTGATATAATTTTTGACTGTGTATAAACAGATGCATAATTTGCGCCTTCTCTAAAATAGAACATAACCAAATCATCTCTAGAATTATTATATAAGTTAGCGCTTACTGTTGAAATCGACACACCATCGATATGATCCAAATCTTGAAACTCCATCATTCTCTTGCTTTTTGATTTAGATGACAGAAAATTGTTAAAATTAATGCCCATAGTATTTAAAATAATTATTTAATAATTATATTAAACGTTATAAGTAAATAATAAATCAAATACTAATGTTAAATCCTCTTAACTTTATCTCAAAATTCATAAAATCTAGTAATCAAAGGGAGCTAGATAAAATAGCAAAAATTGTTAAAAAAATTAATTCTTTGGAAGAAACTACAAAAATTTTAGATGATTCCGAGTTTCCAAAAAAAACACTTGAATTTAAAGAGAAAATTAAAAATGGAGAAAATCTTAACCAAATACTTCCTGAGGCTTTTGCATTAGTTAGGGAAGCTTCTAGAAGAAAAAGAAAAGAAAGGCACTTTGATGTGCAATTAGTTGGCGGGATAGTTTTGCACGAAGCAAAGATTGCTGAAATGAAAACAGGAGAAGGTAAAACACTAACCATTACTCTTGCCGCTTATTTAAATGCTCTCAATGAAAAAGGAGTTCACATTGTTACGGTTAACGATTATTTAGCTAAAAGAGATTCTCAGGAAATGGGTGAGATATACAATTTTTTAGGACTCACCACAGGTTTTATCAATAATGATCAAGATGATAATGAAAGAAAGAAAAATTATAATTGTGACATAACATATGCAACTAATAGTGAGCTTGGTTTTGATTATTTAAGAGATAACATGAAATACTCCAAAGAGGAAATGGTTCAAAGAGAACATTTTTTTTCAATTGTAGATGAAATAGACTCATGTTTAATTGATGAAGCAAGAACTCCATTAATAATTTCTGGAGCAACTGAGGATAGAACAGCACAATATCTTTCAGTTGATAAATTAATAAAAAATTTAAAAGAAAAAGATTATGAAATTGATGAAAAAGAAAAAAATATTCTTTTAACTAACGATGGAATTAATAATGTTGAAAAAATTTTTTCAAATGCCGGGATATTGAAAAATAATAATTTTTATGATCCTGAAAACTTAAGTTTAGTTCATCATGTCAATCAAGCTTTAAGGGCAAATCATTTATTTGAAAAAGGTAAAGACTATATTGTTCAAAATGATGAATTGAAAATAATTGATGAGCTTACAGGGAGAATTCTTGAAGGTAGAAGGTTTGGTGATGGTTTACATCAAGCTCTTGAGGCTAAAGAAAGAATTCACATTAAAGTTGAAAATCAAACATTGGCATCAATTACTTATCAAAATTATTTTAAGCTTTATAAAAAAATTTCTGGTTGTACCGGTACTGCTGTAACGGAGGCTCAAGAATTTTTTGAAATATATAATTTATCCGTATTAGTGATTCCAACAAATAAAAAAATGATAAGAAATGATTTTAATGATCAAATTTTTAGAACAGAAAATGAAAAAAATGATGCAATAATATTAAAAATAAAAGAATGTCATAAAAAAGGACAACCTTTATTAGTGTTTACATCTAGTATCAATAAATCTGAGATATATTCAGATTTGCTAAAAAAAGAAAATATTAAACATCAAGTATTAAATGCTAAAAACCATGAAAATGAAGCAGAAATAATTGCTAATGCAGGTAAAAAAGATTCCATCATAATTACAACTAGTATTTCTGGTCGAGGTGTTGACATCCAGTTAGGTGGAAAAAAAGGGTCAGTACCAGATGACAAACTTAAGAAAAATAAAGAACAAATTAAATCTCTTGGTGGCTTGTTTGTTATTGGTACAGAAAGAATGGAGTCTCGTAGAGTAGATAATCAAGCTAGAGGAAGGTCTGGACGTCAGGGTGATGAAGGAAATTCAATTTTTTATGTAAGTCTTGAAGATGATTTAATGAGAATTTTTGGGTCAGAATCTATGAATAATATTTTACAAAAACTTGGACTTAAAGATGGAGAAAGTATTGATCACCCTTGGATTAATAAAGCTTTAGAAAGGGCTCAACAGAAAGTTGAAGCAAGAAACTTTGATATTAGAAAAACATTAATAAAATTTGATAATGTTCTTAATGATCAAAGATATGTAATCTTTTCACAAAGAAATGATGCAATGAACAGTGGTAAAATTTTTCAATATTCTGAAGATTTTTTAAATGAAGAAATTGAAGATTTAATTAGATTAAAAATACAAAAAAAATCTGATCCTAAAAACTCTGATTTTGATAATAGACTTAAGTCAATTTTGGGTAAGAATTTCGTGGTGTCAGAATTAAAACAACTAAATTCTTCTAATGATAAAGAACTTAGAGAAAAATTAAATAATAAATTTAAAGAAAAGAGAGAAGAAAGAATAAAACTTTTGGGTGAGGATCAATCAAAAGAAATAGAAAAAAGAATTTTTTTACAAACAATTGATGTTAGTTGGAAATCACATATTCAATATTTAGAACAATTAAGACAAGTAATAGGATTAAGATCTTATGGACAAAGAGATCCTTTGGTAGAATACAAAAAAGAAGCTTTTTATTTATTTAAAAATTTATTAAATAAATTGAAATTAGATTTTATCACGATTTTAATGAATTTAACGTTTGTACAAACTCCTGCAGAAAATAATAGCCAGTTAAAAAAAACAAAAATAGATCCAAAAAATATTAATAAAAAGATAAGTAGAAATGAACCTTGTCCTTGTGGATCTGGAAAAAAATATAAACGTTGTTGTGGAGCCCTATAAAAAATACATTAATGTGGCTAAAATTATTATTGTTAATCCAATTCCATATATCAAATTTTTTTTAGATTTAAAAATTTGATCAAAATTATAACTTTTAGACTTTAAAGAACTCAAATCGTCTAAATTATTAATAAAGCCTTTATTTCTTCCAATTCTCAAAAATTTATTTTTTCTATTATTAAATATTTCTTCAGGAGACATTAATCTAAAGTCATCTAAATTTTTGGTTATTGAATTTTTAAGATTTTGCAACATTAAATTTCTATCTCTATGTGCACCACCGAGTGGCTCGGGTATTATTTCGTCAATTATTTCAAAATCTAATAAATCTTTTGCTGAAAGTTTCATTGCTTTAGCAGCATCAAGCATTTTCTTTGGGTCTCTCCACAAAATTGTGGCACATCCTTCAGGCGAAATAACAGAATAAATTGCATTTTCTAACATAATAACTTTATTTGAAGATGCTAATGCAATAGCTCCTCCTGATCCACCTTCACCTATAATAATTGCTATAGTTGGAACTTTTAATTTCATGCAACATTCAATTGATTTTGCAATCGCTTCTGCTTGACCTCTCTCTTCTGCTCCAACTCCTGGGTAAGCACCCGGTGTATCAATAAATGATATAATTGGTATATTAAACTTATCAGCTAATTCCATTAAGCGTATGGTTTTCCTGTAGCCCTCAGGTCTCATCATCCCAAAATTTCTTTCAATTCTAGAATCTAAATCATCTCCTTTTTCTTGACCTATAACTAAAACTGAATGACCATTAAATTTAGCAAATCCGGTCAAAACTGATTTGTCTTCACCATAATATCTGTCTCCAGATAATGGGATAAAATCTTCAAATAAATTATCAATGAAAAATTTTGACTTAGGTCTATCTTCATGCCTTGCTACCATTGTGGTTTGCCAAGGATCTAGGTTTGAATAGATCGTCTTTAATTTTTCATCTAATTCATTTTGTATTTCAGAAATCTTTTGCGTATCTACCTCAGAAAGTCCACTTTGATTATAAGGATCTTTAAGTTTTTCTATCTCTGTTTCTATGTCCTTTATTTCATTTTCAAAATTAAGATAATTTTTCATTTTATATTCTGATATTATATAAGTATGAAAAATGACAGCAAAATGTCAATGCTTCTATTAATTATTTGACTTAGTTTTATTGGAGTTTTACAAAAGCTTTAATGAAAAAAAATTACCTAGTCGTTAATAATTTAAAAGTTTCAAAAGAACTATTATCCTTTGTAAATAATGATTTATTAAAAGATACTAACATTTCTCCTGAAAAATTTTGGTCAGGTTTCGATAAAGCAGTTCATAAATTAGCACCAAAAAATAAAAAATTGATTGAAACAAGAAAAATTTTACAAAAAAAAATTGATGATTGGCATATTAAAAATAAAGGAAATAAAATCAAAATTGAAGAGTATAAAAAATTTTTAAAAGAGATTGGTTATTTAAAAGATGAGGGACCAGATTTTAAAATTGAAACTACTAATGTAGATGAAGAGATAACTAAAATTGCTGGACCACAGTTAGTAGTACCAATAATGAATGCTAGATATACTCTTAATGCTGCAAATGCAAGATGGGTAAGTTTATATGATAGTTTGTATGGAACAAATATAATTGAGTCTGAAGAGGGTGGAAGTGAAAGATATGATCCAAATCGAGGACAAGAAGTAATAAAATATGTAAGAGAATTTTTTGATAAACATATACCAATTAAAGGGACGAGCTGGAAGAATATAGCTAGTCTAAAAATAATTAATAAAGAACTAATTATCCTTAAAGATGATTATGAATATAAATTAAAAGATAAAAATAAATTTATAGGACACAGAGGTGATGCTAACAAACCTAATGCAATTATAATTCAAAATAATAATCTTCATTTTGAAATAATAATTAATCCAAAAGCATTTAGTGCTGCACATGATATAGCTGGAATTAGTGATATTATTGCAGAATCTGCCCTTTCAACTATTTGTGATAACGAAGATAGTGTTGCCGCTGTTGATGCCGAAGATAAAGTTATTTGTTATAGAAATTGGTTGGGACTTATGAAAGGCGATTTAAAAATTCAATTTGAAAAAAATGGAAAAAATTTAGAAAGAAAACTTAACCCAGACAGAAGTTATATTTCGAAAGAAGGTAAAGGTTTAAAATTACATGGAAGAAGTTTGCTTTTAATAAGAAATGTTGGTCACCTTATGACTAACTCTTCTATTATTTTAAAAGATGGATGTGAGGTGCCTGAAGGAATTATGGATGCATTTCTAACAACAGCAGCTGCACTACATGATTTAAAGAAGAAAAAAAATTCTAGAAAAGGTTCAATTTACATAGTGAAACCAAAAATGCATGGTCCTGAAGAAACTGCATTTACAGATTTAATTTTTTCTAAAGTTGAAGAATTATTTGGATTGAAAAAATATACCTGTAAAATTGGAATCATGGATGAAGAAAGAAGAACATCGGCTAATCTTAAAGAATGTATTCGATCTTTAAAAAATAGAGTTTTTTTTATTAATACCGGTTTTTTAGATAGAACTGGAGATGAAATGCACACATCAATGGAAGCAGGACCAATGATTAAAAAAGGAGATATGAAATCATCAAAATGGATCACTGCATATGAGAAAAACAATGTTGATATTGGTCTAAAATGCGGTTTTTCTGGTAAAGCACAAATTGGAAAAGGTATGTGGGCTATGCCAGATAAAATGAAAGAGATGATGGAAGATAAAATTAATCATTTAAAAGCTGGAGCAAACTGTGCATGGGTACCTTCTCCTACAGCTGCCTCTTTACATGTCCTCCACTATCATCAAATAAATATATTTGATGAACAAAAAAAAATTATAGGTCGTGAACAAACTAAATTAAATGACCTTTTAAGTATTCCTATAGCTGATAGACCTAATTGGTCTGTAGATGAAATTAATTCAGAAATATCAAATTCTGCACAAACTTTATTAGGATACGTTGTGCGATGGATTGATCAAGGAGTTGGTTGTTCAAAAGTTCCTGACATAAATAATGTTGGACTTATGGAAGATAGAGCAACCTTAAGAATCTCATCTCAACATATTGCAAACTGGATACATCATGGAATAACAACAAAAATTCAGGTTATGGAAATTATGAAAGAAATGGCAAAAATTGTAGATAAGCAAAATGAAAAAGATACAAAATATGTTAAAATGAGTGATAATTTTGAAAAATCTTTAGCATTTAAAACTGCCTGTGATTTAATTTTCAAAGGAAAAGAACAACCTTCTGGTTACACAGAGCCTCTTTTACATTTAAATAGAATTAATAAAAAATTTAACCAGAATTAAGTTTAGACCTATTTTTAAAAGCTGAAAATAAAGTTCCATCGTCTAAACTTTCAATTTCACCACCAACCGGTAATCCTTGTGCTAGCTTTGTAACTTTTGCTTTAGTATTCTTAAGACTATCTTGTATGTAATATGCTGTAGTTTGTCCTTCAACTGTATTGCTACAAGCAAGTATCACTTCTTCTATATTATCTCTACCCACTCTTTCTACTAAAGAATTTATTAAAAGATCTTCTTTTCTTTGTCCCACTGATGAAATAGTTCCACCTAAAATATGAAAATAACCTTGAAAAATATTTGAATTTTCAATTGACCATTGGTCAGCTATATCTTCAACAACACAAATTTTATTAAATTTTCCTTTGGTATTTTCACAATTTATACAATCATTTAAATTTGATTTTAATGAGCCACAAGAATTACATCTTGAGACATTTTTATAAACTTGAGCCAATATATTAGCCATTGGCTTAATAAGTTCATCTTTGTTGTTTATTAATTTAAGGACAATTCTTTTAGCTGATTTTGGACCTAAACCAGGAAGTTTGGAAATTAACTTAATTAATTCATCAATCTCATTTATATTTTCCATTACTTTTTAAAGTGGCCACTTAAATCCGGGAATTCCAAATCCACCTGTTG
>Ga0315318_10000508_pt1 | contig 15878 bp, 16 predicted proteins | sample M1200m3416metaG_FD_203703 | JGI IMG/M metagenome (GOLD analysis project Ga0315318, IMG submission 203703) | Ammonia-oxidizing marine archaeal communities from Monterey Bay, California, United States - M1 200m 3416 | ecosystem: Environmental > Aquatic > Marine > Coastal | place: USA: California... | reverse complement strand
GGCTTTTCGAATGACTCTTTGGCTTGTAGCACCTATGGGTGTGGTTTTGATATTTTCGGCTGATGGTATTATTCGAGTGCTTTTAGAGCACGGGGCATTTGATAGTGACGCAACTCTTTTGGTTGCAGAAGCGGTACAAATTTTAGCGGTCGGTTCAGTGGGGTATGCACTCGTGGAGGTGCTGAGTCGTGGTTTTTATGCTTTATCTAATACACGCATACCCGTATTAATATCTGCAATCGCTGTCACTTTAAATTTATTGCTAGCTGTCTTACTTGTACAAGTTTGTCGCTTTGGTCTTACTGGCCTAGCGGTTGCGCTTTCCATATCTGGTTTGGTCGAAGCTATTCTCTTGACGATTGTGCTAGAGAAGAGGAATCAATTCATTGTGAGGCGGGAATTTACTAGATCCATGGGGTCTATTTGCTTGGGTATCGCGGCGATGATTATCTGTATTTTATTGATAGATCGTTTAGCGGGGGACGTAGGGGGAATACTTAAGTTGATGTCTCAGTTGGGTCTGTCAGCTTTAATCTACTTGGTAATCACCGCTCAACTTGACCCTCAACTTTTCGAGCCAGCGCGCAGATGGCGGTCTAAGCGATTCCGGGCGTAGGGAACCCGTCTAGGAGTATTTTAATTTCTTGACTAATCGTACCAAGTTCGCTTTCGTTGTTGACATCATGAAGGGCGCGCATAATCCAATCGGCGATGAGACTCATGTGTTCCTGTTCAAGCCCTCGTGAGGTTATAGCGGGTGTCCCAAGTCTAATTCCGCCGCCCTCTCGCACAGGTCGATCGTCAAACGGCACGGAATTAAAATTACATACGATTCCAGCCTTTTCGAGGGCATTTGCAGCCTCGCGACCAGTTATTCCTCGATCGCGGATATCTAGAAGTAATAAGTGGTTGTCAGTTCCACCTGTTACTAAATTAAAACCGCTATCCGCTAGATGTGTGGCAAGGTGTTGCGCGTTAATTACTACTTGTTGCGCATAGTTTCTGAATTCGCTCGTGCTAGCTTCTTTAAGCATCACTGCTTTTCCAGCAATTACATGCATCATTGGTCCGCCTTGGGTTCCAGGAAATACGCCAGAATTAATTTTTTTCCTGTAATCCGCATCGCAGAGAATTATACCTCCGCGTGGGCCACGAAGAGTCTTATGGGTGGAAGATGTGATGACTTGGGCACTTCCAACCGGCGTAGGGTGTACTTTTGCGGCGACCAGGCCAGAGATATGAGCGATATCCGCAAGGAGTATCGCCCCTACCTCATCAGCGATTTGACGTGCACGCTCAAAGTCCCAAAGTCGTGGGTATGCTGTGGCACCCACAATAATCAGCTTTGGGCGAGTGTTTTTTGCCTGAGTCAGCATTGATTCATAATCAACTAAGTGAGATTCCTTATCAACCTCGTACGAGACAAAATTATATATTCGCCCAGATGCATTGACTGGTGAACCATGAGTGAGGTGTCCACCAGAGTCTAATTTCAATCCCATGACAGTATCACCTGGATTTAGCAGAGCAAGATATGCCGCTAGATTTGCCTGAGCACCAGAATGGGGTTGTAGATTGGCATGATCTACGCCGAAAAGATCCTTAGCACGTGTTCTAGCCAACCTCTCTATGTCATCTAGTACGGCGTTTCCGTTGTAGTAACGAGCACCTGGGTACCCCTCGGCATATTTGTTAGTTAGTACGGATCCGACTGCCTCTAATACCGCTTTTGACGCATAATTTTCTGATGCAATCATTTCTAGCACTGTACTTTGTCGAGACTCTTCTCGATCGATTGCATCTGCAATTTCAGGATCAGTGTTAAGGAGTGTTGACATAATTTCGACTTTCTATATTTCTTACTGGAAGTGATCACTTAAAAATCTTCTATTGGATCTGGAATTAGATTATCAGCTACATCCCATACTAATTGATTTAATATTTCTAGACTCGAGCTCACTAATGAGTGCCCACCTACTGCTATCGGTATGGGTGATTGAGTGATTGCGAGGATTATGTCCCTAAGCTCTTCATTTTTGATCGCGTCATGCTGAAACAAGTCTGCTGAAAATCGATCATTTGTACTGCAAGAAATATTCATATGTTCGATAATTGGTATCAAGTCGACAAATGCTGCCGAACAGAACTGGGGAAGTAGTTTGCAGAAAACTTCTTGGGGCCCGTACGCCTGAATTAAATATGCGAGAAATGATCTGGCTTGATGCCCTTTTGGGGCACCCTTGAGTCCACGCTCTTCAGATATTATTCGTATTTTACAAGCAGTTTCAGTCTCCAGATAGGACCAAATTCGGGATGAGGTTCTGCCGTAAACAAAAACCTCAGAGTCTTTTTTAAGAAAGTGCTGCGATGCGTTCCATTGGGCTTGCGCTGCTTGGTTGAGTAACTGGGTTTCTTCTGCAATAAATGATTTTAGTTTTGGTCCGGATTTTTGTGTGAGGGAGAGTGTTGCCAAGTCAGAGGGGATGTCAATATTAAATTGAGTTTCAGCAGATCGAGGTATTTCAATTATTGAAGTCTCTCTTTCCTCTATTAAACGAGTAGGCACACTGTTATCACTTATCGGTGGGGGGTGTAGCGACTCTAGCAAGTCTGTAGGTTTAACACCAAAAAAATCGGCAGAGTACCTGTTGTTGGTGATGCAGCTATTTGAATCGGCTTCACTCACTAATTTGGTAAACATGCGGATATCTTTTGTAGAGAGTAATGGACCACTTCCTGCTCCAAAGTATATGTAACCATCTGTATTTGTAGTTTCACCAGTGATGTATTGTGAAAATTGATTAATAAGCTCTCCGAAGGTAGCGTTGGGATGGGAGAGTTCGAAAGGTATAGTTTTGTCATCTAGAGTTTTTACGTGTGAGTCAGCAAGCACGGTAATTTTGGTGAATTCATCGCTCTGTTGGCATATCTGAGCTAAGTCAGTTGCTGCAGCCCCTAGAGCCTCTCGCATGAGTGTTTCTGCGGGATTTGTACCCAGACCACCTAACATAATTACTGCTTGGAGTGTAGGCTTTAGGTTATTGGGATGCACCAAGATATTTCTCTCAATTTACGGATTTTGTGGTCATTATCTCTTTCATTCATTCTAGAGACTAAGGTTTTAGCAGGTGTTACTGTAGTCGAATAATTGATTAATTTTGCGGTGCTGCAGTAGTTTCGTTTTACATAGATGTATAGAGAATGGTTTGTATCAATGATAAATCATCCAGATAAGCCATTGCGAGCGGTTTTTAATTTTCGTGATTTTAGACTTTTACTTGCAGCACAATTTTTTATTGGATTTACTCAGCCGATGATGTTTATCACTCAGTCCTGGTACATCAGCCAGAGTGCGCCCGAGAATTTTAGCGCAATGTTTTTGGGTATAGCTGCTGCTTTTCGGGGATTAATTTTTTTGAGCTACATCGTTATTGCCGGAACTTTGGTCGATCGTTTTCCTAGACGCACAGTGATGCGAGCGAATCAAGGCATAACCCTTTTGATGATTATCCTCGTCAGTGCGGTACTTTATCTATTCGAAAGTGCTCAACCAACTTTATTTCGGCTATTCGCTACGATTTTACTTTTTGGCTCTTTTGGAATTGTGTTAGCACAGGATCAGCCCAATAAAGTTGCGTTGATTAGAAATTCGGTAAATTTGCAGTATTCGGCGGCAGCGATCAGTTTATTTTTTGCGGCTATGTCTTTTGGTGCACTGGCTTCGGGCCCAGTAGCCGGCTGGTTGATTGAGCATCATAGCTATACGTTAGCGTATCTATTTTCGGGTTTCGGTCCAGCTGTGGGTCTAGTAGTTGCCTTATCGATCAGAACTGGTCGTAAGGCCGCTGATACTCAGTCGACTGACTTTAGCCTGTCTGAGAATATTTTCGAGGGAATACGAGTTCTCAAGCAGCATGAAATACTTCGTCTGATTTTGGCATTGAATTGGATTTCAATAGCGCTAGGATCTGGGGTCATGGGCCAACTTATCGCTATATGGGTTGACGAGATGCTTGGTTTCACTGCGTTCGACTGGGGAATAATGATTGTTTCTTGGAATGTTGGTGCGACTTTATCAACTCTAACCCTGGCGAATCAGGGGCATAAATTCCGTAGAGGTCGCACGCTTATTTTGGCTGTGGCTATTTTGGGATTGAGTATCTTTTTTTACAGCTGGTCAAGAACTCTGATTTTCGTGTTTTCGTTTAACTTAGTTTGTGGTGCCAGCTTAATGGCTATTAACGCCCTAAGTTCAAGTATTGTCCAATCAGTTGTTGATAATAGAGTGTTAGGCCGAATTAATAGTTTTATATTTATGTCACAGGGTTTTATGCAAGTCGGGGCGCTTTTTTTGGGTTTTTTCGCCACCGTGTTGGGGCTCCAGACGGTATTTTCTGTTGTGGGATTGTTTATCTTTTTCGCTGCTTGCTTTGCGCTTATTCGTCGGCCACTTATCAGGGCTTTTATTTAGCTATAATGAAGGTGGAAATCTTAGGAAAGTTATGGAAATATCAGTACAGTTGTTCGCCGGCCTACGAGAGGTCATGGAGAGTGATCTTTTAATAGTCAGACTTGATCAAGATTTAGTTTCGGTTGCCTCATTGCGACAGGCATTGGAAGAGCAATATCCAAAATTAAGTCCCTACTTATCAGGGGTAGCGATTGCAGTTAATGAAGAATATATACTCTCGGACGAATCAGACCTCACAGATGGAGATTCTGTTGCATTGGTGCCGCCCATTGCTGGCGGATCTTAATGATTGAAATTCCATTGGTTACTGCGAAAGCGCTTGATAGCAGTTTGATTCGGTCTGCCGTTCAGACCGATGAGTCAGGTGCGATTATCATTTTCGAAGGCGTTGTGAGAAATCATCATGAAGGCCATAGTGTCGTTCGTTTAGAGTATGAGGCCTATGTTGAGATGGCGACCACACAGATTTTGCATGTACGAGATGAGATACTATCGGCTTTTCGTGAGCGTGAGATCTACGAAGTTATGATTCAACACAGGATTGGTACTTTAGATATAGGAGAGACATCTCTAATTGTGGCTGTTTCGGCAGCACATCGCGCGGATGCCTTTGAAGCAGCACTCCAAGCCGTTGATCGAGTTAAAGAGACGGTTCCTATATGGAAAAAAGAATGGAGCGTAGACGGCGCGCAATGGCAGGAAGGTATAAAGCCAAAACCGTAACTAACTTTAGTTTTCTGGTCGCAGTGTCCTGAAGTCTTGAGCGTCTATCCTATACACTTCGGAAAGTTCAGTGAAAGTTAGTCTACTTGCCAGGCGGGGTTCTAGTTCACTCGGTTTTCCATTCATTGTTATGACCGTCCAACTGCGGGCGAGATATCGATGGTTTATCAATTGATATATTTTTTCTTCGGCCCAGTCAGAAGATTTATGAGCCCCCAGATCATCCAGAATAAGCAACTGCACTTCAAGCAAACGCCGAAATACTTGGTCGTATGAATCTTGTGAGTCTTGATTATATGAGGCTCGAAGGTGATCCAGAAGATCTGGTACGGTGGCGAACGCAACACGATCACCTTGATTCAGGCGAACGTTTGCAATTGCTGAGGCAAGATGCGTCTTCCCTACGCCATGATTGCCCGTAAGGACAATCCAACCGTCAGGTTCAATTGACCACTCCCGCAAGCGGGATTCCAGACCTATCAACTCGCTACTTTGTTGTGGGGATAAGCCGATACCATCAGATAGAAAAGTATCAAAAGTATACTGTTTGATAACTTGTTCGGACATCGCACCCAATGAGCTGTAGTTGCTTGCTTCCCAGATTCCTAGATCCAAAATGTCAGAGGATTCACTATCTGAAAGGCGAATGTTCAGTCGAGTATTTATGGTTTCGTCTAGAGCTGGTGCAGTGAAAACTGTTGGTAGCTGAGCATTCCATCGGTGATTAAGAAGCTGATTAAATTTCTCTTGCGCCCATATTGTGTTTATCTTGGAGTGACAGTCATCGATGAGTAGTAACGGTATGTCAAATATTCGAGTGACCGTCATTGTTTCAGATTCGGAAAAATCTCGTCCAAGCGATTCTTTGCGGAAATGCTCCATCAAATCAGGTATTGAGAAAAACAGTGTTGGCCGTCCAAGGGCAAGGGAAGCGTTTGCGATTGCAGCAGCAAGATGAGTCTTACCACTTCCGTGCTCTCCAAGAATCGTAAGCCACTTATTTGGATTGCTTGCATATTTTTTTGCCTCGGCGATGGCTAGTTCATATTGGCCTCGATTACGTGCGTCCTGAGCTCTACCGTGACTAATAAGGTTTTCGAAACTCAGTCTGCGCAGAGACCCTAAACCAGATTGTTTTAGAAGTTGCTTACTGGTTTTTTCACTTCTAGCAGCGATAGTGCAGCTACACGGATGCGATTGTCCAAAGCGTGAATCCTCAATATCGTTCGTGACTCTAACAAATCCCATACCGTCACAAACCAAGCAAATATCGACTTCTTCAAGACTTGATGTGATCATTTCCTTTTCGAATGAGGTCGTCATAGGGACTTTCATGTTTTCCTGATTTTTCGGTAGAAATTCGTGTAGCTTTCTGGTTGCCATTATTCCGTCCATTCTTCTTCCAATTTTCTAAAATTGTTTGTATATATCGCCAGGATCTGGCATTTGATTCAGCTGCTACAGAGATTGCTTCAAGTATCCAATCTATGGGATAGCGACTTTCTGAATCCTGAAGCGTAGTCGCTATCGAGGGAGTGATGGCCCCTATTTCCTGCTCGTATTTAATCGCAACCGGTGACGACGCTGATGTACTTTGATGCCTTGCTGCCGAGGTCGGTTTTACTTGGTTTTCTAAGACCTCTGAATCTACGATGAATTTATTGAGGAGTCGCTGCCCTGCCTCATCGTTGGGGAGGATTGCGAAGTCTTTGTTTGGCAGTTGTGCACCTATGAACACACCTCTTTTTCTAGTTAGATCGATTGAACTCAATAATCTTTCAGTACCGCCCTTATGGCTGAACCAGTTGACAAGTACTGGATCATTTGCAATGTCAGATTGAAGTACGAAGCGCTGCCCCCCCACCTTTCGTGTGATTGCATACCAAATATATAGAGCGATTCTTAGTTCAGCTTCGTCTTCTATATTTAGAATGAGCTCGGTGAAAAATTGTACTGGTACGACGACGACGGCTTGCCCGGTTTGAAAGAGTGGGTTCTTATCGAGTTGACCTGAAATATTCATAATGTTTTAGCGATGCTAGAAGCTCTCGAATCTATTTTCCATTGATGCCGTTGAGGAATCGGTGTAGAGCTCATATTCTTTGAACGTCGCCAAGGTCTCTTCCCAATGTAAGTCAATAACTCCTGTAGCGCCGTTTCTATGCTTGGCGACAATTATTTTGGCCTGTCGCGGGTCAAGATCTGGCGGCCAATCTTGCGGATCTTCACTCTTGTGATATTCCGATTCTCTGTAGATGAACATAACAATGTCGGCATCTTGCTCAATCGACCCCGATTCCCGTAGGTCGGACAAAATTGGTATGTGTGGTTTTCGTTGTTCGACAGCTCGGTTTAGCTGTGCTGCTGCTATCACTGGGACATCGAGCTCACGAGCAATTTGCTTAAGAGTCCGTGATATTTGGGTCACACTAGCCACCGGCGAGTCGTATCGTTGGGAACTACTCACAAGTTGAAGGTAATCCACTATCAGTAGATCTAATCCATGCTCAGCTTTCATTCGCTTAGCTGCTGCTCGGATTTCGGCCACAGTAAGATCGCCTTGCTCGTTGATATAAATCGCTGCTTCTGAGAGTTGTCCGTGTGCCGCCATCACCCGTGCTAGTTCAATTTCGTGATCTTCGTCATAGACAAGTTTTGGGGAGGCTATACCAGATTCAGATGCGAGCAACCTTTTTCCTAGTTCAATTCCACTCATTTCCATCGAAAAGAGAGCAATTGTACCCTCTGATTCCACGGCGCAGTGCCGAGCGAAATTTAAAAGTAAGGCGGATTTTCCATGTCCTGGTCGAGCTGCAACGACTATTAGATTACCCCTTTGAAAGCCACCATTAAGTTGTGCATCTAGGTCATGAAATCCACTCGCCACCGCTCGGAGTGATAAGTTTTCATCACTGTCAGCGTTTTCAAGCATTTCTTCTAAGATCAACCCAATATGTTTGAAGTCACCCGAACCCACGGCACCTCTAATATTTAAGAGGAGCTCTTCAGCCATTGCAATTACAGAATCCTGATTGGATCCCCCTTCGTAAGCTTTCTGGAGTAATAAATTGAATCCTTCAATAGCTTGACGGTACAGACCATCCCGTCGCACTATCCGAGCATGAGCTTCTACTCCTTCAGCAGTGAAGTGTTTACCAATTACTTCGGCTAAGAATCTTTCACCTCCGACCGAGTCCAGAAGCCCCAAGCGTTCTAGTTCATGGCTAACCGTGGTTGCAGTTATTTCTTCGGCACGTTCTTCCAATAATATGCTTGCTTCAAATGCAGCTCTACAAGATACGTCGAAGAAATCATCGGTATCAACGATGGCGGACGCACGCACAAGTGCATTCGCATCGAGTAAAATCGCCGCAATAACAGCTTCTTCGGCACTTATGTCGTGTGGTGGCAAACGATTAGTCGAGTTTTCTGTAGCTCGATCTCGTTGTGGAAAAGCCGATAGTCTGCCGCTTGTTGAATTTACCATTTGCCAGCCCTCGAAGCCCTTGTAGTTAGGTGAATCGAGTTATTGCAAGAGCATTTCAAGCACTGGCAGAAATATCATAAATATTGTCTCGAATATTTATAACTATCTTCAATAAACCTAACTATTATCCTGTTCAGATTCAGATTCAGATTCAGATTCAGATTCCGATTCCGGCGCGCTTGAAGATTCTGTTTCAGTATTGATACTGTTTACGCTATCTTCTGAATGTTCTTCAGAATTTTCCTCAAAAGATTGATCTTCTGCGGTTATGGCAGGATCAATACTTTCAGGAGGATTTAATAGCAATTGTGCTGCAGCTTCTACACCATCGGGTGATTCCTCGTCGACGACAACCACAGTTATATGTGGTTGTACTTTCGGCGAGAGCCTAAGCTGCACAGTATAAATACCGACTTGTCGAATAGCTTCTCCAAGAAGTATTCTACGTCTATCCAGATCTTCCCCAAGAATCTCCCCAGCATTCTTAGCGATATCTGCATTATTGACAGACCCGTAGAGGCGGCCTTGTTCACCTACTCGAACTCCAATGATTATTGGTCTTTCTGTAAGTCGATTAACAAGTTCTTGGTAGTGCTTGTCAAGCACCTGTTGTCGTTCGAGTTCCTGCTTTCTTAGTTCCTCAGCACGTGCTACCGCATGTGGAGTCGCTGGAACAGCAAGACCTTTTGGTAAGAGATAATTTCTGGCGTAGCCGGGCTTAACGTCCTTGACGTCTCCCATCGAGCCAGATCCCTCAACAGTTTCAACAAACATTACCTTCACAACAGCCAACCCTCCAAGTGCGTCGGAGCCGGATTACTTATCTACTCTGCCGCACCAATTCATGCTCATGCTTGGATTGTTCACGCAGTTTTGCGCATTTGCTTTCTAAATATGTGAATATTTAGACAGCGACTTATGAGGTTAACGATATATCACCCCTACACGCAATTCTACGAACTCAGTCACTGTTCTAAATTTTACACGAGTGTGACATGGCGTTGGCCTAATAGATTAGTTACTAATTAATATATTAGCACATATGTTCTCTTTATGTAGCCTAGCAGACTGTTAGACTCGTTGGATGGAAGGTTATCTTGCTTTAACCAATAACTTGGAATACGTGTCAGATGTTGAGGCTGTGGCGCGTATGGATGGTCGATTATGTAAAGTCGTCTCGACAGGTCGTGAATGCCTTGAAGAGGCACGAGCTTGGCGTCCCGTGTCAATACTGATTGATTTGGACATGGGCTTATCGATGGGCGGCATAGCAGCACTGTTGAGAGACGAGGCGGTTTTGGCCACACCGTCGGTCATTTTGATTGTGACCTCAGATTCATACCCAGATCTTCGATCTCTTGAGGTAGACGACTTTGTGGAGGCTCCCGTTTCTCAGGAAGAGCTTCGAGTACGGATTTCGAAACAGATAACAAGAAGTCTAGGGACGGATGTTGATAATAGACTCCGTCATGGGCCATTGATTATTGACTTAGACAGGTATCGAGTGACTCTCGCAAACGAGCCAATAGATCTTACTTATAAAGAATATTCACTTTTGCGTTTTTTGGCGTCTAGCCCTGGACGCCCCTATACCAGAGAGGTATTACTGAATCAGGTGTGGGGGTACGACTATTTTGGAGGCGTTCGTACAGTTGATGTTCATATTCGTCGTATCCGAGCAAAAATCGAAATAGATGAGGAATTCGTCGAAACTGTCCGCAACGTTGGGTATCGTTTCGTAGATCGTTATAGGTGAGTTGTATTCACGCTTCGTATTTCGTTTAATTGAGTGGATTGTTTAATATTTGCGCCTTGATTTGATAATATGGGTGAAACATTGTCGCGAAATAATTTGAATGGAGTATGGTTAACCGAACTTCCCTCTGCGGAGGGTGCAGCGAAAGGTGGGGATTATGGCATTTAAGGCAGAATATATTTGGATTGATGGGACTGATCCGAGCCCATCTATGCGTTCTAAGACACGAGTACTTCCTGATGGAACTACGGATTTTCCTATATGGGGGTTTGATGGTTCAAGTACTAATCAAGCACCGGGTGAAAACTCGGATTGTGTTCTTAGGCCTGTCTACAGCTGCCCTGATCCAATCAGAGGCGGTAATGATGTACTGGTAATGTGTGAAGTTTTACTGCCAGATATGACACCTCATTCAACTAATACCCGAGCCGCATGTGCTGATGTTGCAGAGAAATTTACTGATGAAGAGGCATGGTTTGGAATTGAGCAGGAATATACTTTGTTTGAAGCGGATGGGCAGCAGCCACTAGGGTTTCCTGAAGGTGGATTTCCGGGACCACAAGGGCCCTATTATTGCGCGGTTGGAGCCAATTTTATTTTTGGCCGAGAGATATCTGAGGCGCACGCTTCAGCGTGCATCGAGGCAGGAATTGGTATAGCAGGAACAAATGCTGAAGTCATGCCGGGACAGTGGGAGTTTCAGGTTGGCCCACTGGGCCCGCTGGAAGTATCTGATCAGTTATGGGTGTCTCGTTGGCTTTTACATCGTGTAGCGGAAGAGTACGACGTAGTCGTGTCCATTGATCCAAAGCCAGTATTGGGTGATTGGAATGGTGCTGGTTGTCACACAAATTACTCCACCAAGTCTATGAGAGAGTCGTATCAACCAATTGTTGATGCGTGTGAGGCGCTAGGTAAAAATATACAGGAGCACATAGTTAACTATGGGGCTGGCAACGAGAATCGTTTAACTGGAGCTCACGAAACACAACGAATAGATCAGTTCAGTTACGGTGTTTCTGACAGAGGTGCGTCTATACGAATACCTTGGCAGGTTGAAGTTGATCAAAAAGGTTATTTAGAGGATCGTCGTCCGGCTTCGAATATGGACCCATATTTGGTGACGCGTCTGATTCTTCAGACTACCTGCGGCTAGAGCACTGTTTCGAAAACACATATTAGTAAGAGCGTTCAGATATCTGAACGCTCTTACTAATATGTGTTTATTTTGCACATCGTAGATTCGCTTTCCGTTTAACGCAGGCTATATTGTGTCACGCAGTTAGATTAGAGCCACTCAGCTAGATCGCTTCCTAATGGTCTGGCGCCAAAGGCCCAATATGGCTGGGTATCAGACATTTGAAGTACAGGAGCTAGATGCTGCATTTCCCCATAGGGGGTGTTATGGGTCTCAAGAAAACTATCTACTACACCTATATTTTGTCTGTCGTTAAGGTCTTGGAGTAATCCCAGACGTACAAACCACATTGATGTTTGAGTAAGCGATACTTGCACGTGCCATGAGCCACCTTCTTTAGCTCGTCTCCGGAGGGCTTCGAGCACCCCATAGGTGGCGAATGATGCTGTCACATAATCATTCATGGCCGCTGGCGCCAATCGAGGCGTATGAGGATCGGTACCTGCAGCGATCGAGTGTTCATTATCGGGGTTCAGTGGACTCATTCGACCTTGAACGTGAGCAACTCCAGAAACTGTTTGTGCAAATTGTTCCCAACCTGGCCTGTTGGCCCATGGTCCGTGATGTCCGTAACAATTTTCAGACACATAGATGACGCCGGGTCTTATCTTAGCCATATGCTGGGGACCAAATCCACGTTTATCTAGCGCACCCGTGCGAAAACCTTGACTAAAGACATCGGTGTGCTTTGCCATCGAAGTGAGTATGTTGGCATCGTCTTCCGTATCTAAGTCGATGTGTATCTGACGTTTCCCATGTCCAGTATCCATTTCAAAAAGGTCGATTGTGGGTAGATTTGGTGAGGCTACGTGGACAACATTTGCGCCATGTTCAGCTAATGTTCGAGCGCTTGTTGGGCCGGCTAACACACGAGTGAGATCAAGGACCCGCAGATCTGAGAGGGGCCGTGAACCAATTTTTATGGGTTCAGGAGGTGCATCGCCAATTCTTGTAATTTCAACCACAGGTCTCTTAAGCAATTCTTTCCCTTGTGGATGTTTTACCCATTCGGATGAATTTCTAACCACGGCACCTGTGAGGCTCTGTCGAATTAATGCAGCCTCTAGCTCAAAAGAATCACGATGTGAGACCGCTTGAGCGATAGTTGAAACATCAGCCTCTTCCTCTATTCCGAGTTCAACTGCAATAGCGGGCCCATCACGAAATGACTTATGTAAGTGAATGAACCTGTCATCCTTGCACCGAAAGATTCGAGTCATGTTTCTGATTGTAGGTAGATCGTCAGCTGTAGATTTATTTTTAATTTGCAGCCAGTGGGTAGAATTCAGCGAAGCAGCAGCATGTCGGACATCCACAGTAATGTTCTGAGCTTTGTGTCCCTGATCTCGCCATATCTGGTCAATTTTTGATCCTATCAAGGCGTGAGCTATCGCGGCTCCCTCACCGAGGTGGAAAGGAGAGTAGTAAACGGGATCGGCGCCGACAATGTTGATGAACGAGTCGGGGATTTGCAGCCCTGCGAGACGGACTCCCCGTTCAAAGTCTGATTTGTTCATGCTATTGAGAGATTATTAGGCTGGTATGGCAATAGTGGCTGTTCCTGGAGTAGTTTCTGTGGAACCATCTTTTTGCTTTACTCCAACTTCAAGATCCAATAAGTGCTCGCCATTTTCTTCATATTTCTTGGTAACCGTCGCATGCACCGTTAAATCTTGTCTCGCTGGATCCATTCCTCGGTAGGAAACTCCCCAGTTTGTAATTCTTCCTGAGTCACCGCAAATCTCATCGAGTAGTCGTCCAACGAGCATTCCTTTTAGCGCGCCGTGCACGATGATGTCAGGTAGATTATTTCCTTTGGCAAAATCGTCATCGTAGTGAATTTGGTAAAAATCACCTGAGGCGGCAGCCCATACAACTAATCGTTGTGAGTCCATTGGCTCGGTAAGTGTGAATACTTGACCCTCGCTTACCGAATTCCAGTTTTGTGCAGATACCATATTTTTCTCCCTTGTTAATGTTTAAATATCTTAGTAAGAAATTCCTTGCCCTTGAGTTTTGGCCACAACAACCCCATCTGACTGGCGGGTATACACAGTCTCGGTCTCGCGAATGAGCATTTTTCCAAAAGACTTACTCGGACTCATGGTTAGGTTGGTAATTCGTGACACAGCACTAAGCACATCCCCGGCATATACCTGATGGATCGGCCGAACTTGAGTTCCGCCATTCAAATTTCTTGTGAATGGGTTATTGAAGGTGGGTTGCCTTGACGGTTCCTTAGTCGGGTTCCACACCGGCATACCTAAGTAACCTGGTGGTGACGGCAAGGCTGAATGGCCAGCTGTTTGGGCTGCAGCTTCATCATAATATTTGGTATTTGTGTAGCCAATCGCTCGAGCAAATGTTCGAATCCCGAGTGTTGTGACCTCATAGAGAATAGGATCTCCTTCTCGGTCAATCGCGTCCTTCATATCCTGTGTTAGTTCTAACTCATCTGTCATATTTAATTTACCTTCCGCAGTAAGAGGCATGTTAGCGCATTATTTTAGTTTTAGCTTAGCTAATTTAGAAAATTAGACGCGATGCCGGTTAGAGTTATAGCCATGGCAAATCTTGATCCTAATACCTTGTTACGCGGGGCAATGCAGCTGCATGCTGCTGGCGATATTTCCGGCGCGGTGGAACAAGTCCGTGAAATTGTTAGAAATTATCCTGAGTTCTCAGCTGGATACTCGTATCTCGGACAGACATTAGTTACGAGGCAGCGTAGATTTGCTGAAGGTTTGGATTATCTACAAAGGGCCGTGAAGTCGGATCCTTTAGACGCGTACGTACTTTATACGGCTGGTTGGTGTTCCGAGTACATAGCTAATGCGTTAGAGCGTCCAAAATTTTCGTTTCAGGCCCCCGAAGACACACCTCAGGAGCTTTATAAGAAAGCCCGTAGACTGTTTTTAGGAGCATTAGCTGTATTGAAGGTGCAGCCTGATGACGCACTAAAAGGGGACGTTGAGGATATGCTAGACGTTGTAGCCAGGGCGACTGGAGAGCCATGGGACGAGGAGTTGAGAGAATATGCCCCGCCTAGAATTCGCTGATGGTTTTTCTCTATATTACGAGACCTATGGACCAGATATAGCTACGAGCGCTGTCTCACCACTATTATTGGCTCACGGGGCTGGCGGAAATGCTGCGGTTTGGTGGCAAAATATCCAAGCTTTCTCAGACAGATATCCTGTTATTACATTTGATCATCGAGCATTCGGCCGTTCTCCAGATATTTTGGATGGGCCTGGTCGGATCGCTTTTGGCGCTGATACACGAGCGTTATTAAAGCATCTTGGGGTAAGTAATGTTCATTTTGTTGCTCATTCCATGGGAGGTCGTACGGCTTTTGGATTATTTTCACGAGAGCCTGAGATGATTAAATCATTGATTTATTCTGGTACAAATGGTGGCTGTGTTGACGAGTCATATAGGACTTTAAAGTCACAATTAGAGCAGGACGGCACGCTCACGGGCTCGCTATTACAAAGAGCAATGGCACCCGATTTTGCTCAAACAAATCCTGAACGACAATTCTTATACAGACAATTACGTGGTTTGAATCCAAAACGGCCGAAGGATTTTTTGACGCCGACGGAGAGAATGGTTAATTACAAAGGAACGACTGCTCAGAAGTTGAGTAAAAGTCAGCTACCCATACTTTGGATTTGCGGAGATTATGATCGTGTTGTCCATCCTGATTTGATTCAGATATCGCATCAACTAACCCCTGGTTCGCAATATGTGGGTGTGCCTGCAGCCGGTCACTCAGCCTATTTTGAAAACCCGTCGGCTTGGAATTCATCCGTTCGAGCCTTTGTAGATGAGGTTGAATTAGACTATTAGTGTTTCGAGTGAAATAGTGTCAGTCGGACCGCACGAAGGAAAGATAAGACCTGACGGTATTGTAGGCATATGCAAAGCACGGAGTATGATAAATTTCTAGGATTTTAGAAAAAACGCGTATCTAAGTGATTGATTAGGGGCATAGGTTTGGGACTGTTTCAGGAAGTTAATTCGCGGATTTCTTTTCCTGCACAAGAGCAGGATATTTTGGCGTTGTGGAAAGAGTTAAATGTATTTAAACGGTCGGTAGAAGAAAGACCGATCGATAATAAGTTTATTTTTTATGAAGGCCCACCAACGGCTAACGGAAACCCTGGAATTCATCATGTACTCGCTCGTGCTTTCAAGGATTTAATCCCAAGGTATCGTACTATGCGTGGCTATCGTGTCC
>Ga0315318_10000504_pt1 | contig 15915 bp, 12 predicted proteins | sample M1200m3416metaG_FD_203703 | JGI IMG/M metagenome (GOLD analysis project Ga0315318, IMG submission 203703) | Ammonia-oxidizing marine archaeal communities from Monterey Bay, California, United States - M1 200m 3416 | ecosystem: Environmental > Aquatic > Marine > Coastal | place: USA: California... | reverse complement strand
AATTGCATTAGATACCGCAGCTGCTAATGTTGGAGGAATGTTATTAAAAGGAGTAGCTTCAATACCTGGCAGTCTTGTTAATGGTACACCTGTAACTGGAGCACCAGTTTATGTTTCTACAACTACTGCAGGAGAATATGATTTTGCTGCTCCATCAACTGCTGGTGATAGGGTCAGAGTTGCAGGATATTGTATCGGATCTGATGAGGGCGCATCCGGTTATGTACTCATTTACTTCGATCCTGATAAGACAGGCATAACATTGTCATAATGCCAGATATAAGTAAAATTGGTCCTACTGCTGTAGGCAATGTTTCCAAAGTTGGTCCCTCTCCTGTAGGAAATATCAGTACTATAAATACTGGCACATGGGCTCAGGGTGGCGGAGGTGGTCCTGGTCCACCACCAGGAGGTTCAACTGTTGGCTCTGGTGTCTATGGTAATGAAGAGACAACACAGACTAATGCTACAAGACTATTTGCTGGTAATCAAGGTACATCACAGTTAGAATTTACTGTTGATTTATCAGGTTCAGATTATGCGGGTGCATCTTTAACGAATGGTAATACAGGACATGTATTTTTTCGTTATGAGTCTGGAACTTATTGGAGAAACGATCCACAATTATATCAGATAGATTTTGATGATAGCGGTTGGGTCAAACCCGGTCAGAGCAGTGGTGGAACTTGGGGGTACGGTCAATGGAAAACAACATATCGAACTACTAATGCTGCGTATAACCATGCTGCATCTTGGGCAACTGTAGCACCTGGAACTAGCCCAACAGGAAAGTGGCATAGAGATACAGGAGGCACAGGATCAAGTAACACAGGTGTTAGTTTAGATTATCATATCTATTATGAGGGAAGTAGTGGATCATATTCAAAGGATGTGTATTTAAGATCACCAGAGTTTACATTTTCAACAAATACAATTAAGATGAGAATGTATGGATACGGTTCTCATGTATACAGAATGTATTTAGGCATTTACGTCACAGGATAAAAATATGAGTTTAATACATAGTGGAAGTTGTGATGGCACAACACAAGTATCTGAATCGATGTATATCTGTGCAGAGACAGATTATAGGATTTTGAGCATAAGCGGATTACAGTCTGGATCATTATTAAAAATTATTTCAACTCATGAAGGATACGATGACGAGAAAGATGATTTCGTGACGGGATCATTTTGCCCTAATTGTGAGGTATTTTGGATCGCAAATGAAGTAAGCGGTTCATATTTTTAGTATAAATGAACAATAAAGATATATTTATAAGTAATAAAAGAGTTTTATAAGGAGATTAATGAAATGAGTGTAAGTATAGGATCAAAACCAATTGTCACATCAGGTCTAACACACCTTTATGATCAGTTGTCACCTAAGTCTATGCCATCTGGTTCTGAGGTTTGGTACAACCATTTACCTTCAAGTTATGCTGAAAAAAATGCAAAGTATTCACCATCAGGTACTAAGGCTGGATTGGCAACTTATGGTAGTAAGACAGAACATGCACGCTTAAAGGGGTATGATACGTATGATGGTAGTGGAGACTACTGGAATTTTACTGATAATAATGTAAATCAGCAGCCTATTCAACAATTTCCAATGACATTTATTATATGGGCTAGACATACAAAGGCAGATACGTCTACTCGTGCTCTTGGTGGGTTTACTGGCAACAACGCAAGTTATTATTATGGCTATTTTCAAGTTTACTACACTGGTTCTAAGCTTAAACCATATTGGAAGTTTGAACCACAAACTTCTTTCGCTAATGTGGCTATGGATGTAGATTTAGATAATCAATGGCATATGTGGTGCGTTAGAGAAACTTCAGGAGCAGTACGAGATTTTACTTTAGATGCAGGGGATTTTGGTTCTGTCACAAGCACATACAATGTCTCGACACCCTGGGAATTTAATGCTAGTTGCGATAATTTTGATATAGGAAATGCGCAGACTGGAGACTCATATGATAATAGTTGGTTAGGCGACATAGGTCCGTGGTACATATTTAATAGATCAATAAGTGATTCTGAAGTAAGACAAATGTATGACGCAAATAAAGATAGATTTAACCTTTAAGGGGATGCTATAATGGCTTGGGAAAATAGAAGATATACAATTTTTAATGTGTCTGAGACAGGTAGTCTTGACTGGGACTCTGTTTTAGATAATCCTGCAATATGTAAGACAAATAAAACAGGATCGTTTGTAATGGTTAAGTGGGATGGAAATATGCCTAGTGCAGTCAAATCACTTACGACAAGAGTATCGTCATCTGCAGATAAAGATGGAAATATTGTAGCTGGATCAGGAGAATCTGGATCATTTACATGGAGTGAATTTCAAAGAGTTTTAGACATTCCTGGAGTATGGACATCGCATGTAATATCCGGTTCTGAAGGGTAATTATTAATTAAACAAAAAATTGATTTTCAACTTTTTTTAGTATATATAATATAGAATGTTTTATAACTGTTTCAATAACTTAACAATTAACTAGGAGTTTAATAATGGCTGATAGTAAAGAAGTCAAATTTACTGATGACGAAATGCAACAATTGTCTGATGTGCAAACATCATATCAAAATATTCAGATGAGAATGGGTAATTTAGCAATGCAAAAAATAGCTCATGATAAACAACATGAGTCATTGAGTGATTTAGAAGACACTCTAATAACTGAATTAGAAACACTACAAGGAAGTGAGCAAACACTTGCTCAATCTTTCAATGAAAAGTATGGCGTAGGGCAATTAGATCCTGCAACAGGAGTCTTTACACCTGCACCGCAGGCAGCACCAGCTAAAGAAGTTACTGAAATACCTGCACAGGACGCTTAATCTGACAAAAACAAACTAACGTTTGTTGTTTTTTAACTTTTCATACCTTTAGTGTATATTTATTTTTAGAATTATAGTAATAATTTAGAAAAAAATAACCTGGAGAATTCAAATGGCAGAAAGAATAGTATCACCGGGCGTATTTACTCGTGAAAAGGACTTATCGTTCCTCCCACAAGGCATTGCTGATATTGGCGCTGCAATTATAGGACCAACTAATAAAGGACCTGCATTTGTACCGACAGTAGTAAACAATTTTAATGCTTTTAAGGAGATGTTCGGAGAACTTTCTCAAGATTTATATGTCCCATTTACAGTACGAGAGTATTTACGTAGTGCTGGAACAGTAACAATAGTTAGAGTATTAGGGCTTGGCGGATATACAGCTGCAGCTATGCATATAGGTGCACATAAGTCAGGATCTTCGAATTATCGTACATATGCAGTATTAGCACCAAGTGCAACAAATTCCAACCCTGCAAATGGGTTTGTTGGTGGCAAAGTAGAAGGAACTATGGCATCTTTTTCAGTTACCACAGGATCATTTCAAGTATCTTGTTCATTTACTGCAGCAAATGCTAATTTTATTGAAAACGTATTTAGCCCGAATCCACTTGTAACAAAAGCAAATGGCAAGGAATCACCATTTTACTTATATAAAGTATATAAAGCAGCAATGGCTTCACATGCTTCATCGTCAGCTGTTGTATCAGGGTCAATTCAAAATATAGCTTTGAGTCAAGATTACAAGAATGCTTACACACCGTATGTAACATCTCAAAAAATTGAGGGTGCAACAGCAGATCTTTTTAAAGTATACATGAGATCACATGGCGAAGTTGATACACAACGTAAGTATAAAGTTGGTATTACAAATGTAAAGCAAGCATCTGATGTAGCAGGTTCTGATTGGGGAACATTTTCATTACAGGTCAGAGCACTAGATTCACAAACTTGGAAGGAAAGTGATGACACAATTGTAGAACAGTGGGATAACCTTAACCTAGACCCAAATTCAGCAAATTATTTTGCTCGCAAAATTGGTGATAGATGGGTAACTATTGATACAGATGGTAAACTAACTTATAATGGTGATTGGCCAAATATGTCACAAATCATTTATGTTGAACCACATGCTGATGTAAAAGCTGGCGGTGTTAAAACAAATGTACCATTTGGTCATGGAAAGATGGTAAATTCATTTACAACTGCATCTTCGGCTGAAGGTCAATTTGATGTACCACCCGCATCTTATACAGTAACACAGCAAAATAGCAATACAGCGGAATTTGACACCACAGCATTTTATGGGTTTAATTTCTCTTCTGCTGATAATAGAACTTATCTTGCACCAGTAGGCACCACAGCTAAGTCATATACTAATGCGACTTTTAGTCTCAATGATATGTGGGGACATGCTGATGCAAAGGCAGCTGATTTTGGTGGATCTGCAACGTTTGCTACTAGTGCATCACAACTTGCATTAGGTGTATCAAATGTATCACAACATAAGTTCACAGTAGCTTTTCAAGGCGGATTTGATGGATCAAACCCAGCTGTTAAAAAGAATACTGCAGGCGACATTGTTGCAACAAATCAACAAGGCTTTGATTGTTCAACTTCAACTGCAAGTGGATCAAAAGCATATAAGATGGCATTGAATGCTGTAAGTAATCAGGATGAGTTTGATATTAATCTACTCGCTACACCTGGTTTAATTTACACACTACATCCTAATCCAGTTAATCATGGTATGGATATGGTTAAGAATAGAGGCGATGCATTTTACATATTTGATAACTCCGCATGGGGTGATGGAATATCTGCATCAACTAATGCAGTTAAAACCTTAGATACAAACTATGCAGCAACTTATTATCCGTGGGTAAAGGTACTTGATGATAGTATTAATTTACCAACTTGGGTACCACCTTCAGTAGTAATACCAGGTGTGTTTGCTCAAAATGATAGAGTTGCACATGAATGGTTTGCACCTGCAGGTCTTAATCGTGGTGGCTTATCCAATGTTCTAGAAGCAAAAACAAGATTAACACATGCTGAAAGAGATATTCTCTATGAAGGCCGTATTAATCCAATTGCATCATTCCCGGGACAGGGAGTTGTAGTTTTTGGTCAAAAAACATTGCAAGCTAAACCATCAGCACTTGATCGTATTAATGTACGTAGGATGCTTATAAGGATTAAGAAGTTTATTGCTAGTTCTTCTCGCTACTTATTGTTTGAAAACAATACAGTTGCTACGAGGAATCGCTTCTTAAACATCGTGAATCCTTATCTAGATTCAGTACAATCAAATCAAGGATTGACTGCTTTCAGAGTTGTGATGGACGATACAAATAATACAGCGGACGTTATCGATCGTAATCAGCTGGTTGGTCAGATTTATCTGCAACCTGCTCGTTCGGTTGAGTTCATTGTATTAGACTTTGTCGTACAACCAACAGGAGCAAGCTTTCCAGCATAAGCTGATCTAAAAATACTTAAAAGCCTAGACTAAACATCTGGGCTTTTTTGTTTTTACAGTACCTTTTTTATGATTACATGATATTTATTATCGATAAAATTGTAACAGGAGAACTAGAATGCCACAATTGATTGATCCTAATGATATAATGTTCACGCAATTCGAACCAAAGGTTCAGAATCGCTTTATCATGTATATAGAGGGCATTCCAGCTTACACCATTAAGGCCGCAAGTCGTCCAAGTATCGAGTTTGAAGAAGTAACACTTGATCACATAAACGTAAAACGGTATATTAAGGGTAAGGGGGAATGGCAAACCATTGACATAACAATGTATGATCCAATCGTACCGTCAGCAGCACAAGCTGTAATGGAATGGGTACGATTATCTCACGAATCAGTAACTGGTCGTGATGGATATTCAGATTTTTATAAGAAAAATATTACCTTTAATCTACTGGGACCGGTAGGAGACATTATTGAAGAATGGCAACTAGTAGGTGCTTATATTCAGTCTGCTGCTTTTGGTGATCTAGATTGGTCAACATCTGATCCAGTAGAAATGACTTGCACGCTTAGATACGATTACGCAATACTGCAATTCTAAAATTTCAAACATCATCAAATACATTTGTGGCATTTTGTCTTTGATGAGAAAAGATAACAGTTGTAAATAGAACAAATAACAAGGAGTTATAATGGCTGAAAAACAACAAGGTTTCCCTACGGAAGTAGTGGATTTACCTAGTAAGGGTTTATTGTATCCAGAAGGGCATGTGCTCAGCGGCGGAACAATAGAAGTAAAATACATGACTGCGAAGGAAGAGGATATACTCACTTCACAGAATTTAATACAGAAGGGAGTTGTACTTGATGAGCTTCTTAAGTCTCTTATCGCATCTAAAGTAACATTAAATGAACTTATGATAGGTGATAAGAATGCTATTATGGTTGCATCAAGAATTTTTGGTTATGGAAAGATATATAGCGTTGACACGACATGTCCGGACTGTGGTGAAACTGAGAAGGATTGTGAATATGACTTAACAACGTTTAAACATAAAGAAGTTGATGAAAAATATTTTAAAAATACTAATATTTTTGAATATGAACTTCCCCAGTCTAAAAGAAAAATAGAATATAAATTTATGACTCATAAAGATGAGGCTGACGCTGCTAGGGATATTGCAAAAATGAAGAAGACTATGGGTGGTCGCACAAAGGAAGTTACTACGAGACTAAGAAAACAATTAGTTTCTGTTGATGGTAACAAAGAGCCGGCATTCATTAATAATTTTGTAGAGAATGAATTTTTTGCTATGGATTCTCAATCTTACAGAGATCACTACTCAGAACACATGCCTGATATAGATTTTACAACAATATTTAGTTGTGGAATGTGTGGTGAGATGTCTGAAATAGAATTACCAATAGCAGTAAATTTCTTCTGGCCCTCCCGGTAACCCCCAAATACCGGCCCATTGTACATGAGGGCATATTTAATCTAATTTATTTTAGTGAGGGCGGATTTACATTTAGTGATGTATACAACATGCCCATATACTTACGAAGATTCTATACTGACAAGCTTGTCGCACAAAAGAAATCTGAACAAGAAAAGATAGATAAGGCATCAAAGCGAAAGCGGTAAAAACCTTTTTTCCAAATATTTATCAATAGAATACTATTAACTCTCAGGAGATAGACAATGTCTAAAAAAATTGATGAATCATTCTTAAAAGCCTTTGCAGGAAATATGGCAGCTTACGTTGCAGGAAGGGCATTGGCAGCCAACGGCGATAAAATTAAACAAGCACTCGGAATAAACACAAAAGAGTTTGATGATGTAGATGATGAAATGGAAGCAGTTAGAAAAGCTGAACTAAAGTTACAGAAAGCATTTGAAAAGAAGATAGAAAAACTCTCTCCTGAAATGCAAGCACAGATTGCAAAACAACTTAAACAGCAAAGAGCTTAGCTAAATTATGCCACAAGCAGATAAAAAAGAACTTAAAACCATAATTCAATCTAAAAAGGAAATAAGGGACCTCTCCGCGGAAATTGCAAAGAATGAAAAGATGCAAGCCGAATATTTGGAAACAACTGGTGAAGAGGCGAAAGAAATTAATCTTAGCTTAGCAGAACAGAGAGCTAAACATAAAGAGTTATTAAAAGATTACAAAAAAAATTATAAGGAAGCAAAGAAAGGAACAGGAGCGTTAATAGAAGGAGCTGAAGAATGGGGTAAAACTCTTAGTAATAAAGTTGGCAAAGCTATGAAAGATGCTGAAAAGAAAGGTAAAAAATTAGGGGACAGGTTCGAAATTCAAAGTGCTACTATAACAGCGATAGGAGTTGATTTAAATAAGTCACTAAATGATGGAAATGAAAAGTCAGTCGAACTTATAGAAAAATTATCTGGAGTTAATTTAGAAATTGAACAAATGGCTAAAGGAATCTCAGAGTTTTCTGATGATAAAATGGCAGAGTTAAATGAGCAGGCAGCTGATTATCTAGATAAATTAGAAGATCAAGGTAAGGTAACTGGTGAAAACTTAGATATGATGAAGGATTTAGTTGCAGCTAATAAAAAGAATGCAAAAGGTGTTTCTGCAGCATCTATCAAAGGTGGAGAATTTGCTAAACATATAACTACTGCTGAAGGCAGAGCTAATCTATTAGCAGTAGCAATCTCTGCAGTTGGTGCTGGAATGGAAAAGGTAGCAGAAACTGCCGAAAAAATGCAAGAGAATTTAGGGACTTCTACTGAGCACACAATGAAGATGGCATTCGGTTGGAAGAAATTCGGACTTGCAATGTTTGGTTTAAATGCAGGATTATCTAGTGCAAGACAGGACATTGCTATAGCTGCGAGTGATATTACTATGATGAATGATGAATCAAAATATCTAGCACAAAATTTTGCATGGGTGGCAAGAAATACAGGGGCATCAACAAAGACCTTAGCAGAAATGCAAGAAATAATGATGTTAACAACAGATCTCTCTAGAGAGTCAGCAAATCAAATGATTATGGGTCTTGAAGGATTTGTTAGAGAAGCTGGTGGTATCCCAAAAGAAGTATTTGATGATATTGCTAGCAGTGCAGAAGAAATTGCTAAGTTTACAGATGGTTCTGCAAACTCAATAGCAAGAGCAGCGACAATGGCCAATAAGTTAGGCATCAATTTAAAGACAGCTGGCTCTATAGCAGATTCACTTCTCAATCTTGAGTCATCAATAGCTGCTGAGTTTGAAGCATCTGTACTAATTGGAAGAGACTTAAATTTAGATAAGGCTCGTACGTTAGCATTGAATAATGATTTAGAAGGTGTCATGAAAGAGATTGTTGCTCAGGTGGGCAGTGAACAAGAATTTTTGGCAATGAGTGCTGTTGAACGCCAATCTCTTGCAGCAGCTGTTGGAATGAGTACAGAGGATTTATCTAAAATGATCGGTTACGGTGCTGATGGCGGAGGGGAAGTCGACCCAAAACTGAAGCTTCAGAAGAAAGGAAACAAGACACTTTTAGATATTTTATTTCAACTTACTCCCGGAGGATTTAAGAGTCTAGTAAGCATGCTTACAAAAGGCTTAGTTGGTCTTTTAGGTTTTAAAGCTATGAAGACTGGAATAGTTGCTGGACTTAAAACAATGGGTATGGATGCATCTAAATTCTCCGGCGCATTTACTACATCAATCAAAGACGGTCTTAAAAGTTCTAAAATTGGGCAATTACTCGTTAAAATAAAAGGTGGATTTGCAAAGTTCGGGGCGAAAGTAGTGAAATTTTTTGGTGGCCCATTTGGTAAAGTATTTGGAAAGCTTGCATTATTTTTAGGAATTGCAATAGATGCTTTTAGAGGGATAAGTAAGTTCTTTGGAATTGGATCAGACAAGACAGGTGAAGAAAGAAAGACAGAAAAGAAACAAGGCGCAGGAATTTTAATTGGTGGAATCATTGGTGGAGCATTAGGCTCAATTGGTGGTCCTGTTGGTCTGGGAATTGGGGCAGGAATCGGAGCATGGATAGGAGAGGGAATGGCTACAATGAAAATGCCAGCCGGATTCGCCCAAGCTTTTAAGAATTGGTTCGCAGGTGTTTGGGGTGCAGTAAAGCCCTTAGTAGATAGAATTACAGCCTTATTTAGTAAGTTTTCTGATATTTTTGCAGGTGAAGGTGAAATGAGTGAAAAGATAGGTAAGGCACTTGGTGAATTATTGGTTGCATTACCTGGATTGATATTTGAAATAGCGGTGTCGGCTGTTGGTCTACTAATTTCTGGATTTATGTTTCTTTGGGATATTATTCCAAAAATTGATGCCTTTCTTGGTGAACTGGTCGATTCTATGGTTTCACATGTATGGGAAGCCACAAAAGATATGGGCAATGCTGTATGGGAAGGATTAAAGTCTGGATTAGCTAGCATAGGCACAGCACTGTACAATTTTGGTGAAGCATTATTTATTACCATAAAGAATGCAATTTTCGGAGGTATTAATAGTGTAATAGAGAGCATGAAATCTTTCACTTTTGCGGGTATGTCACCATTCTCAAACATGGAATTACTTGAAATAGCTGATACATCATCGTCTGCTTCTACAGCTGATGATTTTGTTTGGCGCTCTGGACAAGGCATACAAAAGTTTTCTAAGGATGATAATTTGTTGGGAATGAAAGATCTATCTATGTTAAAACAAGCAGGTAGTGGAGCTACTTCTGATGCAAGATTAGAAAAACAACTTGCTATATTAACTGCAATTAATGAAAATTTAGCACCACTTGCAGCACTCGTTGTTTCTAATGAGGGTATAAAGACCGCAATGGAAAATAATAAAATTGTAGCAGGCGATTAAAATGGGACTCAAAGATTTCGATAATAGCAAAATTAAATCATGGAGATATGATGATATCGGGACTAAGCAAAAGTCACAAGAGTTTATGGATGGTCATTCCGGAACCAGAGTTGATGGTACAAGAGATTTAATTTTAGAAAAATTTCTAGATAGCCCAAAAGAAAGTAAGCCAGATGCTTCTAGTTATGATTTAGAATCTAATCCTCCAAGCCCACAATCATTTGAAGCAAATGGGTATACAGTTACAGGTAAAAGAGACAAGATAAATGAAATGTTTTTAGACAGCAAACTTGAAAGTAATGCATATGCCTCTGACTACGATCCCATATACAATAACATACCGCAATCATTTGATGCTAATGGATATACAGTTACAGGTATAAGAGATATAATATCAGGTAAGTTTGTTAATGATTCTAAGACACTTTTAATAGGTGATAATACAATATTTGAACCAAATGTTACTGACACACCTCTAAATCCACTCACACAACAGCAAAATTATACTGTAACAAATCCTGCTGGTGAGCACACAATCACAGGGCTTAAGGGTTCTAAAATATCTGATTGGGATCTTCAAAAAGGGTTAAGTTTAATACTCACAAATTGGAGTGATATGGTTGATGCTAAAACATTGACTAGTTATAAGATCGCACGTGTTGGAAAGAATGCAACACATGGTCATTTAGAGATACCTTATAGTTATCATAATTTTGGTTCAACAGCAGTAGATACAGAGCCTTTTAGTTACGGATCATTAAGTCCTAATATTGGTTGGACAGTAGAACTAGAAAGAGGCGGAAATGCAGTAGACGGTATTGTAAAAGATTACAAAAAAATATTAGAGTCTGGTGGCATGTGGAAAAGATTTGTGCAGAAGCAATCAGATATGCAGGTTATGGGAACTATTACAGTTGGATCTGTAATGGGCGGATTGTTTGAAGCACCTTTTGATACATTCAATAGTCTCGATTATGTAGTTGCACTTGGATCAACTGCACAGCCGTATAGGCTTGGTAGTATCATGGCAGGTGTGCCTCGTTATGGTGAACACACGCCAGTAATTAGTGATCAATGGTACGATGATATTTCTGCGTGGCATCCTGATGGAGATTCAATTGGAGCTGATGATAATTTTGCTAAAGAATCTAAGATGCTTTATTTGTATGAAAATTTTATTTTAAATGATCCACCAGATCCACCTTCTGGTTGGGCTGATATAGGAGTAGCATTTGCTACATCTTATTGGGCAAGTATAACAAATCCATATCCAATAGTTCCATCTATAAATATTGTTAAAGCACCAGGATACGGAACAACACAAGGTCAAACATTAGCATGGACAGATAAAAATTTATTATACGGTGGTACAACTTCAGAAGGAAATCAAAGAAAATATAGTACTAAAGATGAAAAAGGCAGTACTGTAATGACTCCTGGATGGGATAAGTATGATTTCTTTTCTAAAAAAGGATTACCTCATAAGCCAACTGAAGAAAGAATGGAAGAATCCAAGCTAGAGATAATTGATAATGATGATTGGTTTGCTCCTGAGGGATTTCCCAGCCTTAGACAGAAAATGCTTGGAAATACAGATGCTACACAACAAACACCACTGATACCAAAATCAGTACAACATTCTTTAGATGGAGAAAATACATTAGAAAAGTTTTCAAAGGATACAAGAGGATTAGTTAATAAATATTCTACTCTTGGTTACAGACATCTTGGTTTAGAGGCAGATGTAGGAAAGCCAAATGCCGATGGAACCACTACACCTGATTATCAAGATATTACTTATGAAAATACACTTCATAGTCCCAGTGAGATAATTGCAGAATTAATCGATACGCCTTTTCCAGAGTTTAGTGACACTGTCAAGCGTAAGAATGGATCATTTGAAGCAGAGTCTGGAATTAGAAAAGAAGGTCAAAACAAGGTTTACGCGATTGGTAAACAAGGGATGAATGTGACAACTAATGAAAATCAAGTTGCTCCGCTCAAACCAGTACACAAATATGGTTTCAGAGGGCGGATAAATGAAGATTCTAATGATTCCTTATTTGGTGATCATGTAGATCAAGTTAATGCTTTGCCATACGGAGAATCAGATCCAAATTTAGATTTTGTGCCACTAATCTTTCATGACGTTTATAACAAGAAAAATATTCAATTTCGCGCACTATTTACTGAAGATATAGCTGATACAATTTCACCGTCGTGGAATCCAATAAATTATATCGGTAGGACAACTGCTGTGTACACTTACCAAAATACTGCCAGATCACTAAGCTTTGGGTTTACAATATTCCCAAAAACAAAACAAGAGTTTCCTATATTATTAGAAAAAGTAAACTATCTTGTAGGAATGTGCTACCCTAATTTAGATGATTATTTTCGTGCGTCAGGACCATTAATTAAATTAACTGCTGGTGATATTGTTAAGGAACAGTTAGGATTCTTATCAGAATGTTCAGTGACATTTCCAAGTTCAGAGAGCCCATGGGAAACTGACAAGGGTTTACAATTTACAAAGAAAATAGATATATCAATTGGTTTTACTTATATCGGTAATAATATTCCTGTAGCAAAAGGTGTGCATTATAATCTAGATTGGTTAGATGGCGAACATTATACTGGGGCGGGTGTTGCTTGGAAAGATGGACCGGCTAGAACAGTGGGAGAAAGTAAGCTTGATATGAAAGCAATAATTGATGTTGCACCAGTGGTGTCAAAATAATGTTTAATAGATATAAAGACGCAAGAATAAAAAAAACAGCTAACAATGATAGATATTTTAAGCCTACATTTTATCCGAAAATTGATGAGAAAGATTCTGATATAATGCATTTTGTTGTTGAGGGAGAACGATTAGACCTCTTATCACATAAATACTACGGTGACGTCAATTTATGGTGGATCATTAGTAAAGCAAACGACTTAGATCCTTCAATTATAGGTTTAAAACCTGCACAAGAAATCAGAATACCCACCGATGTAGGAGAGATTATAAGATCGTTTAATTCTGAAAATATGGAATAACAAATGGCAAGTTTTAAAAAAAATATACACCACAATATACAAGTTGGAATAGATGCAAGGGTAGATGCAATGAATGAGTATCATCATTCTAAGCAAAAGTTGCGATCCAACCTATTAGAACCATCAGTAACTAGTGAAGATTATACATTAAGTAGAGAAGCGCAAGTTGCAAAGTCTACTTATGTTAGAATGATATCCCCAGGAACGACAACAACACATGTAATTTATGGAGGTTATAATATAGACGATACTAGCGTTACAGGACAATCTACAGGTTCAACGGATTACTTCAAATCACAAGCTAGCAGGATAACAGGACCTGAGACTTCATATTATGAGACAGCAACAGATCACGCATCATTAAAAGGGCAACGACCCAAGCCAGGAATATCTAATGTGAACGTACTATTTCAGGGCTATGGCGGTGCAACTAGAAAAGCTACAATAACGTGGGCATGTTCTTCTTTAGAACAATTAGAAATGTATCAAAAAGGCTCTTTTTTGTCTCCTGGCCAAACTATAATTTTAGATTGGGGTTGGGTACGATCTGATTCATCATTTAGAAGTAGAGAAATGCCAAAATTTTTAATTGAAGAAGGCGATGGAAAGGTCACATTAAACAAAGATCTTTTTACTGTTCGAATAGAAGAAATAGATGGCAAGCCATTTAAAAAATACACCCCTGTATGGGATAAATTGGAGGTTTCACAATATGGTGACTGGAGTGGTATTATAGGACCAGTTACAAAATTTACATGGTCACAAAGAGATGATGGGGGCTTTGACTGCATAACAGAAATGCTCGCAAAAGGATCAAATATATTCCAAAAGCAAATGCCACAAGTATCAGCAGATAAGGGTGCAACTTTATCAACTTTTCCAGGAAAGCGACTTACACATGATCAGTTTGTAACTGCAGTTGTAAAAAAATCTATGGACAGTAGTGCGCCTTCACCATATGCCACATTAACAAAGCCTGTATTTAACATTGCTGAAAGAATTGATTCATTAGACTACGAAATACTTATTAAATATTTTCCGGAAGCGTTGAAAGAAGGAGAATCCATGTCTGCTAAGCTATCAACAGAAGGCGATTATGAAATAATAAACTCCAAAGATAAGAATATTTTTGGAATCTTAAGACCAAAAGGATCAGAAGGAGAAGATAGTCCAAACTTGTATGAAGAAGAAGAGAATGATGAAGGAAAAAAGATTTTCAATAAAACACGAGATTTTTCTAATGAGATGTGGGTAAGGTGGGGCTGGTTTGAGGATAACATTGTTTCATACTACTCAAGAGAAAATACAGCTGATGGCGAACTGAGATTAAATGAATTTAGGTCTCTTATGCCAATCTACGATTACGATGGGAAAAAAATTAACCTTACATCTATAGAAATAAAAAATCATAAGGAGCTCGTAACTTATGATCCATCAATTTTTATTATTCCAGACAAATATCCCAAACATTGGTTTTATCCAGATGATCCTAATAAAAAAGTTGATAAGTCATATTATGAGTTAGCGGAAAAATTACCGGAGATAGCTTATTCCTTTGGTAATAGTGGTGATGATAGAGATAGTACTCCCCCAGGGAAAGGTAAGCTTAGGAACTTGTACATAAACTTAAGCGTAATTAAAAAATCATTTTTATCTCCAGGAGCATCAATTCAAAGTGGAATGATCGCTATGGCAAATTCCCTAAATTCTGGAATAAATCTTTGGAATTTTGAGGTTGATTCAGCAGCCGCATTAACATCCGCACAACGTACATTTTTTATTTCAGAAAAGGGAGATGATGAACCCAGCAAAAATGAAGGTCTTTGTGAGCTTTGTAATAAAGAAGAAAGTCAACTACCTGCTAAGTCATATATTTTTGACAACTATGGTGAAAATTCAATTATTCATGATATTTCATTAACTGCTGTAGTACCTGATAAGTTTGCAATTGTAGCAGGCTATGGGATGGAATCTGGAAAAGGTAACCAAAAAGACGACGCGATGAAGACGTTCTTTGCTGACACAGCGGATTCTAGAGATGAAGTATTAGCTGCCGCTGTGGGAGCATTTTATACAAATCCTGATAATGCTAATTATTTTCAACCCTTAGTCCGAACCAATCCTGATCTTCAGTTTGGTAATGTATTAGAACCTTACAATGGAGTCCCGGAGCTAACTGCTACTGGGCTAAGTTATTCATCACTGGATAATTGGAACCATACAATAGTTACGGAATTATTAGATACAACACCCTCAACAAGAATCTCCAGTACAGAAATTTTTAATAAGAAATACAAAGCAGCAATGGACAAGCAAACTGCAGATGCTGAAGCAGCTCGTAATGCTGGGGAGGATTTTCAAGTTGAGCATCTATTTCCTCATGGGATCGATAATAAAGCTGAACGTGCACCCTATAATCTTAGTGATGGTAAATTAAAAAAAGAATTTGTTAGTAATATAAATTGGCTCTTAGTAGAATGTCCTGCAACAAGATTAAAAAGTCATTCATCAGTAATAACTATGCCAATAAATATTGATATGACATTAGAAGGCTTAGGAGGAATTTATCCAGGCAACATGTTTAGACTTTCATACTTACCAGAATCTTATGGACAAGTTAATTTTAAAGATGGAGAACCAGAAGCTTCGCCAAAAACATATTTTCAAATTATGGGAGTT
>Ga0315318_10000503_pt1 | contig 15929 bp, 6 predicted proteins | sample M1200m3416metaG_FD_203703 | JGI IMG/M metagenome (GOLD analysis project Ga0315318, IMG submission 203703) | Ammonia-oxidizing marine archaeal communities from Monterey Bay, California, United States - M1 200m 3416 | ecosystem: Environmental > Aquatic > Marine > Coastal | place: USA: California... | reverse complement strand
TGCTGAGATGTTAGCCAGCAGTGTTAAGATTGTTCTAGGGCATTGGAGAAACTGGTCAACCGCAAAGAAGGCCAACGGAAGGTCGCTCACATATACACCACAGGGATTTAAAGGAGGCCTAAACTGGCAGACTCAGGAAGCTGGTCTAGGCAAGGAGGAGGCATTCGGCATGACCTATACTTCAGGATCACAGGGCTATCTCTTTGATACCAAAGCTTCAGGGGATAACAGGAGGCTTAAGTATAATGATGACGAGGATAGACCAACCAGTAACTGGACAGTGCAGCAGCAGGGCTACACCATTGCACTCCGCGCTCCCGGTGGGGAGAAGTTTCAGATATCAGTTGAAGACGATCTCGGAGGACAGGGCTTAAAGCTTACATACTTTGAGGTGAGTGAGTCAGCTGACCTCCCTAATATTTGCCGTAATGGACACATTGTAAAAGTTGTCGGAGATGCTAGAGAAGAAGCTGATGATTACTACTTGAGGTTTGAAGCTGATGACCCTACCGAGATGTCAGTACTACAGGAGGGCCGCTGGGTGGAGTGCCTTGGCTATGATCAGACCTACATGATTGACAACTCCACAATGCCTCTCTCACTAGCAAGGAGCTTTGATGAAAGTGGCAATGCAAAGTTCACTCTCAGGGAGGTTGACTGGGTTCCCCGCCAAGCTGGCGACGATAGGTCTAATCCTTTCCCCTCTTTCGTGGGACACAAGCTTAACGATATCTTTCTGTTTAGAAATCGCCTTGGGTTTCTCTCAGGGGAGAACGTAATACTCAGCGAAGCTGGGGAGTACTTCAATTTCTTTAGGTCAACTGTAGCTGCTCTTCTGGATGCTGCCCCTATTGATGTAACAGCCAGTACCAATAAGGTGAGTACACTCAGGAGTGCCATACCCCTCAGTGAACGACTGATTCTTTTCAGCGACCAGACACAATTTACACTAGACGCTGAGCCGTACCTTGCTGTCAAAACGGTTACCGTATCTCCAGCTAACGAGATTGTAACTACGCCTACCTGTAAGCCTGTAGTGGCAGGAAACTCACTGTTCTTTGGGTTTGAGCGGGGGGAGTTTGGAGGAGTGGGCGAGCTAGCCACGTCAAGGCAGGACTCTGATCTACTAGATGCAGGAGATATAAGCAGCCACATTCCCAAGTACATACAGCAGAAGATCAAGAAGATGGCCGCTGCTACGAACGAGGATGTTCTGTGTGCTATAACTGAGCGCACTGATAAGGCTGTCTTATATGTCTACAAGTTCTTTGAGAACCCTACTAATGGCCAACGGGTTCAGTCTGCTTGGTTCCAGTACGAGTTTGGATCAGCTGGCGATTACATCTTGGACATGGACTTCATTGGTAACAAGCTGTACATGGTCATGAAGCGGGGAACAGCTACCTTCATAGAGACGCTGACCTTCGAGGACAACACTAAGGACACGAACATGGACTACGAGGTGTGCTTGGACTTCAGGCTGGATAAGCCTAGCAGTGGGGTTTCCTACACCGGCAACGCAACCGAAGGCACTACCACCGTCACCTTACCAACGGGGTACTTAGTCACAGCAGACATGAAGCTGGTATCTGAAGACTCTGTCCAGTACTCCAGCAGTACAGCAGTAGGGTCTAGTACCTTTACTGTTCCTAAGAATCTCTCATCGAAGGAGTTTTTTATCGGTGTCCCATACACGATGGAATACACCGTCAGTCAACCCTTCCTTAAATCTGACAAGGCTACGGAAACAGCACGCTACCAGATACAACGCGCTATCCTTAGCTACGCTAACGCCCGTTCGTTCACCGTGGATGTGGTTCACAACCCAAAGATGGACTCACCTAACAAGAACACGATTGTAAACACTTACGCAAATGATTCGCTTCACAACGTATTGACCGGAAGCGCTGACCTACAGGAAGGTTTCTTTAAGTTTGGAATCCAAGAAAGAAGTGACCGGCTTCAATTAGTTATAAAAAACGCTACCCCATATCCCTCTGACTTTCTAAGTATTGATTATGAAGCTAGAACATTTTCAAGAGGAAGTAGATGGAGCGGCTAGATGGAACTTTGGAAAATTATATGTTGAACATTCATCTATACGGGATGCCCACTTTATATCCACTCGGTTGCGAAGAGCCGATAAGGAAGAAATTGCTGCCGTCACCATCGAGCCTCCTGTACGAGTGCTTGTCGATGGAATCACGCAGTCAGACCCTTGCTACACCGTCAAGACAGCAGGGGGAGAACCCTGTGGACTCTTTGGCATACGTGACGCTGGGCATCCCCAAAGCGCTGTTGTGTGGATGCTCGGAACTGACGATCTCACTTCCAATGGACTCACTTTCCTCAGACATTCCAGACACTGGTTAGATGAACTCCACAAGAACCATAGACTTTTGTTCAATGTTATTGACGCACGCAACACAGTGCATCGTCGTTGGCTTGACTGGATGGGGTTTGACGAGGTACAAGAGATTGAGAAGTACGGAATAGAACGCAGAAAATTTTACTTATTTAGACGATATGTGTGAACCAGTTTCAATAGGATTAGCGGTGGCATCAGCCGGGATGAAGTATGCCGGTGATCGGCAAAGAGCCAAAGCGGAGGAGGCGTACACGAACGATCTCAATAAGTCCACCATCGAGCAGAACCAAGCTGAGATGGGTAACATTAACCTACGCATGGTTGAGGGTGAGGACATAGCGGCACGAAAGGATGAGGCAATTGTAACAGCCGGGATGAAAACTGAATCCTCTGCGAATGTGGCTAGGGGTGAAAGTGGAGCAGGCGGTCAGTCGATGGACTTGTACATGGATGACTTCAGGGCGCACTCAGCAAAGATGAGGTTCGCTATTTCAAGAGATCAGAAGTCAGATGCGTTTAAGTTTCAGCGTTCAATGGCGCAACAACGGGTAGCAACGTTAGGACAGATTAGATCACAGTCTCGTCCTATAGCTCAGGCAAGTGGTGCTTCAGCTGCGTTGGATGCGGCGGGAAGCGTCATGGCCATAAAGACTGACTACGACAGAGTAAAAGCAATAGAAGCAGGCGCTAAAGCTACAGTATAATGGCCGCTAAAAGAAAACAACGATACTCCCCTGATCCTAACTTAGGCACGCCTTCCACAGGGGGTTCTAATGTCCAGATTCCCACGGCACGGGGAGCAGGCGCAGCACGCCCAACACAGTCTCAGCCTCTTACCCAACTGGGCGCTAGCCTGTCTCGCTTTAACAAAGCTCTGGTTGGCTACCAGATGGGCAAGTACTCGAAGGGGATGGAAGAAGCACAGCAGTATACCGAGGGGATGTCTGCTGAGATCAGTGCTAAATCTTATGGCTTCAGACGGTTCCTGAAAAAGATGGGCTTCAGCCAGTGGAGGAACCCTTGGATATACAGTAAGCAGATTATCACTGTTGCTGAGAACCAAGCTAACAAGGATTTTGCCAACCTCATGACGGATGAAGAGTTCCGCGTCGAACTGCGAGGACTCAAGGAGAACGCAGGCAACGACTATGAGAAGAAAGCAGGAGAGCTTTTTGAAGAATATAGGGCTAAGAAGTTTAGCCGAGAAGCTGAGTTCGAGAAAGAGGGTGCTTACTGGGATATAGGTTACGGAGATGCGTGGACGAAGGAAAAAGACAAAGCCATAAAGGGAGGCCTTATACTTGCTACTGAGTATAAACACTTAAAGTTAAGGAGAGCCTTCTTCGAGGGTGGCCGTGATCAGCTGCATCAGGCCCTAGGCCCAGATGGCGATATAAAAGGATTCAGGAAGCACATCTCTGAGGGCTTCAGTACGGTTCCCTTTGCTGACAACCTAAGCGCATCAACCGCCGTCCTTAAGAACATAATTCTACCCGTCTTTGAAGAGGAGCTAGAAAGGGGAGGTGATCTGGATGAGATCGCTAAGCAATTCAAGATGGTGACCAACATGTCTAGGGACGTCACTAACGAGAAGGGAGTACGGACAGGAGGAGTAAGATTATTTAAGGACACTGGCGCTGACCTCGATCCAAGTGATGAGAACTACTTATCCATACAGGGGATATGGAGGCAGTTGGAAGATAAGTATGAGAAGGCTGGAAGAGATCACTTCAATTCAGTAGCCAGTAGGCAGGGCGAAATATTCAACAAGGTCAAAGCAGACTTACGCTCCCTTCAAAGCTTCAAGGAGCAGCACCAAGTAAAATTTGAGAAGCATGGATTGATGGATTTGCAGTTTCCATTTGACACTTCTGATCCCACGTTGCTTCGTAAAGTGGCCTCTGTATTCGCAGAGGTTTATGCAGATGATGTGGACAAACTGGCTGGTGTGGATAAAGAAGATCAGAGAATATTCTTTGAGATATTTACCCAAATCACAAGCGTAGCTAGCAAAGATGTAGTAACAGGTGAAGAGAATTCACTTGCGGCGAGCCTCACATTCAAGAGGGAAACTGCCAAGATAGTGGGGAATTGGATTGAGATGAGGAACCTCGCTCCTGATATACTCACCTCAATCAACAAGAGTATTACAAAGGGAAAGGCAGGGGCTGGAAGACGCTACCCGAAAGAGTGGCTCGAAGAGATGGGGGCTGCTGGAATCAGGGAGGAATTCTACAATGACCACCCAGATATCAAGATGGGGGCCGCTGCTTGGGCCGCTGCTGTAGACAGGTATTTTGATCCTATTATCAGTGGAGCATTACAACAGACAGCGCACCACCAGCTTCAGGTTATCCAAGGGAAGTACAGAAATCATGATACGGATGAAGATGATCTGCACACCTTGATGGCCCTCAAACAAGACCTTATTGGTAGCGACTCTGAAGCAGCGACATCTCTAAGGACAGAGATAGACAAAATGGCAAGCAGGGTGGCTATACGTAACAATAACGCACCCATGTTTAAAGAGGTTAATGAAGCTACCTATAGGAGTGGCATTGTTGACATGGCGTTTGCTGATTTTCGGGCAGGAGTAAGCGGAAAGGAGTTCGCCACAATAGATGCGCTGGCTAATACAACTGTAAAGTTCCTTGATGAAAGCGGTGACTGGAACGACATGGTTCCTCCTATGCTTCGGGATGCTGCAAAGGAAGCGGTGTCTTGGTTCAAGAATGAATTCTATGACCAGCAGGCAGACGCGGCCATGTCAGCTACGTTAGACCAAGTTGATCCTAATATAAATAAGGAGACATGGTGGGCTAGTAAGGGTCTTGCGCTCTACAAGAAAGACCTGTCGGATCGACTCATTGCTGGAAAGGAACAGCTGTTACAGAGGTATAAGGATAACTCTGAGTTTGCGAGGGCGTTAAAGGAAAGTGGAACCCCAAGGCAACAGGCAGAACGAACGTTCCTTACTCCAGAAGATACTGGAAGAGTAACCAAGCTGAATCAGATTGTTGATGAGCTTCAGGGGTTCTGGAACGAAAAGAAAATGTCATCAGAGATGGCAGTCAAGAACACAACTGCTGGACGTGACCACCCTATGCTGGAGACCTTTTTTGCAGGCCCTAAAGGAAACAAATTTTGGAGGGATGTAAAGGCAGTTAACGCAGCAGCCAAGGAGGCGTTCGAGGATAAGCTGGATACATACGCGGGTGCAGTAACTGACCTTAAGCAGGCTGAAGCTGGTAAGGGTGGCTACTTTCAGAGCCAAGAGAATGCAATTAAGCAGGCCAACGAGAACCTAACATCGGCTAAAATGGCTATTAAGGATCACGTCAAAGCCTTTCAGGTGATTCCTTGGGAAGAGCTTGTTGATAATAATTTCAACCTAAGTGTTGATAATGCGTTTGGGGAACCAATAAAGATCAAGATGACTACGAGTGATCTTAATCTCAATGAGGTTCTTATCTTTGGCAGTCTTGAGGATATTGGCGGGATTACTGAGGAGTGGAATACCCTCACGGAAGGCTTCACGAAGGACAACCCAGACGCACTGCTTGACCCCACCAAGGCTTCTGAAAAACTACAGAAAGTTGCTGGTATCATAAAGGCAGTACACGGGATTGATATTCTTCACCCTGCGTACAAGCAACGTTCTAAGGCAGAAGAAGTCTTAGAGGGTTTGTGGGCCAACCAATCCAATATGCTGATGGCGAAATTCCCTGAGAGAGTTCCGTCAGAGGTATTCAAAGGTTTAGAACACCGCGCTCTTGAGGACTTTATCAACAGTGACCGCACTAAGTTTCAGAATGAAGACATCTTACGCACTGACAAGCAGTGGGTGTCTGGAGTTTTCAGGCAGCGCAGAGACATGCTTGACGGGAAGTATAACGTAGATGACGGCATCACTTACGAGCAGTTTATTAAGCTATACAGACAGTCAGTAGGCAACACGCTCCCTATGTCTCCTTCTAACCTCACCCGCCGGTTGACGTGGACGCCAGCGAGAGAAAAGTGGTATGACAATAACATATCTCTGAGGAAGAAAGGAAAACATCCAAAGGGAGAGAGATGGATTTCATTTAAAGACAGCGTGCGTAACGGAATATCAGACGAGATCGCTAGGGGATCGATGGGGGTTCCTAATCCACACGACAGAAGCAAGGAAGCAAACCGAGTGGACGTTATGCAAAGCCGTGCTGGGAAGTATGGTGAAGAGTGGAACTGGGGGCTTCACAAAGCTCAACAGAAATACATCGGCATCTTGAAGAGAGCGTCTCAATATCCTGAGTCACCGTCACCTGAACTTGCAGAAGCCTTTAACGATCTAGTAATCTCCCTCGGCTCTCAGCGTTACTTGAGGCCTGAAACTAATGACTTAGTACCTAACAAATGGGGTATCACACCTATGTTAATACCGCACAAGCCACCGCCACTTCCATCAGTGATGGATGATCCAACTCCTGATAAACCACAGAAGGAGGAAAAACCATTCGGCGTGGACTCATACCTTAAGCCAAAAGATAAAAAGTAATGCCACTAGGAGATAAAATTTTCGGAGAACAAACCGACAGCTTTAACAGGCTTCAGGATCAGTACAAGAGCTACGAAGGTAGAATCCAAGGTTTAGAGAACCACAAGGTTTACCAGAAGAGACAGCAAGGATGGGGTACAAACCTATTCCAAGGTATGGGCCACGGGATACTTAACGCTGCAGAGAGTACAGCCAACCTGATCCCAGACATTCTGGGAGAAGAGGATCGTTACTTCAGGTTTGCAGATGCTATGCCTGAGAATACGGAATCTGGTCTCAGCACCTTCACTTCTGATATCTTCCAATTCCTTTCAGGAATAGCTATGGGAGGGCCTGTAAAAAGTCTAGGGCAGGGTACTCTTAGATACGGGCTTAAGAAGGTTGGTCGTAAAGCCGCGAAACCAAAGGAACTGGCTGATAAACTAGCACGTAAGAATGCTAAGCGCGGTTCTGTAACAGCTAAGAAATTCTGGGAGATAACCAGAGAAGGCGCACTGACGGGTGGTATCGCAGAGTTCATTGCTTTTCGAGGCCAAGACGAGGGCCTCATTCTTGGTAGTTTCTTCGATTCATATCCTGAAATGGCAGATCACTTTGATTATGCCACTGATAATCCTAATTGGATGTTCGAGCCAACAGCGGTCATAGCAAACAGGATGCAAGCAAGCTGGTTGCAGACTGCAGGCCAGAACATGAAGGGACGCGCACTGTTTGCTGCGGAAGGCGCACTGATTGGAGCTATCTTTAACCACGTTATCAATCTAGGTAAACTGGCAATTGGGAAAACCATCAGGAAAAAAGACCCCCGCACGCTGAAAGCTGGAGCAGGACTTGATGAAAAAGGCGAGGTCAAGGCTGACATTCAAGAAGCCAAGGCGAACAAGAAGGCACAGGAAGCAGAGGAAACAGACTCCGTAGAGGACTTGGCATTCAAGAGATCAGCGGTTCAGAAATCAAGGGAAGCACTGGCTGACGCACAGCAGGAAGCCACTGCCGAGGCCGCTGCCCGTAACAAGCCTGCCAGAGAGGATATAAACGATGTAGAGCATGGTGATACCGTTTATCCTTTAGACCCAGCGGATGACGTTGAACTTAGAGTAGGGCATCCCGGCGAGCCTAACCCAAAATTTAATCACCCTCCTCATCCAAGGGATAAGCCTACAGATGTGGAGTATTTTTCAGAACCTACTAAAGACAAGATTCCGTTAGATATTCCTAGGGCAGTAGATGTAGTATCAAACTGGGCGCTCAGGGCTGCTCATGGAGAGCTTGCAGATGCTGCTGGAAAGAAGCTGGATATAGCGGCAGCTGATAAGGAGCTAAATGATTATCTGTTTGGAGGGGAAGGCAGGCGTTCACCTGTAGATTCGTTTGAAGCTGATGCCTTCCTTGATAAGTTCAACATCTCTAAGGAAGAAAAAGAAGCTTTCGCACAGGTTAAAGAAGTGGTGAGCGACTTCGGTTTTAAGGACAGTGAATTACGGGTTCTGGGACGGTTGGGCGCTGACGGCTTTGATCTTCCACTCTTTAGGTTTCTCAAGGACGTTGGTAAGGCGATCAATAACAAAGACCTGATCGACACTGAGGATTTGGTAGCTGAGTTGCTTCAGGCCGCTGAGAGGAACGTCTTTGATGTGTTAGATGAGGATGTGTTCTATAACATGAAGGGGTGGGACACCGAAGAGGCCGCCGCTCTCATTCGCAAACACGGCGGTAAAAATTTAAGTGAACGCGGTTTGGAGTTCGTTGACAACCTTACGGAGATTGCTCCCAAACTGATGGACGAAATTAAAATCAACCCTAAGCGTTTCGATACTCCTGAAAGCCTCTCTAAGAGCTACAACGAAGGCAACTTTCATCACGGTAGTAAGGCCTTAATCATGGTCTCACGCATCAACGCCCAGAAGTTTTGGGACAGCTGGACTGATGGTCTATACATGTCTGATGGATCGTCAAGAACAGCCCTGCCAAAAGATGTCTTCAACAGTTATGATGAGTTTGAAGCCTTCCTAGTAGAGCTTGAAAGGGCCAAGCTAGAGTATCCTCTGAAGGGTGGAGAGGCGCAGATATTCGATAGAGCGGTTCGCAACGCTAAACGTAAAGGTATAGGTAACTTCTTTAAGTATGAGTTTGGCGCACCAAAGATGTTAAAACATCTTGAGCTAAACACTGAGCAGCAAGCAAGAGTGTTAATGGATGATGCTCTCGATGCTAGCGGGAAGGTGAAGCCTGAGAAGGTTCAAGAGTTAAAGGATATAACAGGTAGGCTCTCTGGTAGGATAAAAAAGGCAGGGGAAACCATGCACGATATCTGGGAGCAGGCTATTAAGGTACTCCGTCCAGACACTGCGTTCAGCGATGTGGGCATGAAGTATTTCTCTGGTCGTGTCTTCGCTTTCTTCTACAAAAACCTGCAGAAGGGCATGGGCCAGATGAAGGATGCGGAAACGTTTGCCAAAGCAATGGAGATGCAAGGCAAGCCTACCGGATTAAAAGAGGCTCTTGAAGAACACTGGCTAAACAACGTGGATGACTTTGCGGAATCCATGCAGATGGACACCATGACTATGGGTCATCGTATGGCCAAGGGTAGAGGAGACTTCATCCACAACTATAGTAGCATGGGGGATCAAGCTGCCTTCAATGCGGAGATGGACGTAGCGGCGATGGTGGAGATGAACGTGCGTATCATGGCTTATCGCTTAGAACAGGCGGTAGGCATGAAAGCCTTCAAGGGGCTAACTGACGAGATTGACCGAATGACTCCTGACGAGTTAGCCAAGCAACCTCTGAAGGTTAAGGAGTACATGCTTGAGTTGCAGAAGCAGGAGCAACGCATCACTAGAATGCAAAAACTGAGGCAGGCGTCTGGAAGGATTCTCAGGGCGTGGCATGGTCTCGGAGGGGGGATGGATTTCAACCCCAATCAGATGGAGTCGTTGGGTAACAAGACGAAGAACATGGGTTCCGATATCTCTGGAATCAAGCGACACGCTGCGCGTATGAATGCAATCTTTCAAGGCGCGGGGAATAGAACACTGGACGGAGCGGCTGCTGCTTCTGACTACTTAGGGAAAACCAGTAAGTGGATAGATGTCCACAACGAGTATTGGATTAACTCAATCCTCAGTGGAACAAAAACCCAGATGGTCAATACGATATCTACTGGTATCCACATGTATTTTAAGCCTTTGGAGGCTATAAGCGGAACCCTGTCTCCCTTTGAGGCCTTATCTCCTGAAAAGAGGTTAGCTAGGAAGCAGCTGGCTCAAGTGTTGATGAATACTGCTATGATTAACCTCCAAGCTGTAAGAGCTATGAGCGTCTTAGGCTTGCAGAACCTTCGCCACTTAGGAGGGCTTCTGGATAACAAAGGTTTTCAAGAGGCACGAAAGTCACTCTACAGGAAGGGTCAGGGAGAGGGTACATACGCACAGGGTATCCAATCACTGGCAGGCGCAAAGAAATCATGGCGCAGTGGAAGAGGGACTCTTTCTGAAGGAGCCGACCTATTTGACGTTGCTCCCCCTCATTCTATCTCGTCAGGAAACTTGCTAAGCGATGCAGCCGGTAAGAAAGCAAAGAACACCCTTGACTGGGTTGGCAATCTGATTCGTGTGCCTAGCCGCTTCATGATTGGTACGGACGAGTTGTTCAAGCAAATCTCTTACAGAGCTAATGTAATGGGGAGACTGGCTGGTGAAGCGGTAGAGAAAGGTTATGAGGGAGCAGACATGGCCAACTACATTGCCGAGGGTTTCAGCGGAATGGTACGTGAGTCTGGTCGCCGCCACACCAAGAAAGCTATTAGCGACGAGGGTCACAAGAGGTATGATCAGATTTCAAGGGGTGATAACTCAGCTGAACTACGGCAGTTCCGAAACAAACAAGACTACGTAGAGGACTACGTGGACAAGAATTTTGACGCTGATAAATCTGATCTATCTCAGCTAGGCATGGACTGGGCTGAAGATGTTACTTTCACTAGAGGGCTTGATAAGGATTTGTTAGACCTCCAAGAGATGGGGAAGGCGTCTAAAAATCGCACCTCATGGATGAAGGACATGCAAGACACTGTCCACCGTCACCCGTGGATGCGCCTTATAATGCCTTTCATACGGACTCCAGTTAACATTCTAAAGTTCCCACTACAGCGTACCCCATTTATAATGTCATCTAATGGTAAGATGATGGGTTATGAGCTGCAGTGGCTCAAGGATTTACATCTGAGGTATCAAGCAGATATGGCTAGCGGTGATGCTATTAAAGCGGCTGAAGCCAGTGGGCGTGTCTATGCAGGCAACTTCTACTGGATGTCGATGATGGCTGCAGCAGGGTCTGGGATTATTACAGGAGGAGGCCCATCCAATCCCCGCGAACGCGCCAATATGATGGCCACAGGGTGGAGGCCATACTCATTCCACATAAAGGATTACTACGTATCGTATGCCAGACTTGATCCATTTTCTTCGGTTCTGGGACTGGCGGCTGATGTTTATGAGAAGTTCACTATTCTTGGAAGAGACGGAGACGTAGAGGAAAACTGGCTTCAAGCTACGATGCTGGCAGGGGCCTACTCTATCTCGAACAACATTGCTGATAAGAGCTACCTTGCGGGAATCAACAACGTTCTTAAGGCCCTAATTGATCCAGAAAAGGAGATGAAGGGTCTGATGAAGAAACAGCTGACGTCCTACATCCCTAAAATCATCTCACAGTGGACACCTCTAACGGATGATGCCTACATGAAGAAGACCTATGGCATGCTGGACGCTGTGATGAATCGCATCCCCGGCCTAGCTGAAGGTGTGGAGCCGCTGAGAAATTACTTAGGGGAACCCCTGATGGCTATGTACGAGCCGACTGTCTGGGCAGCTGGGTTCAACCCCTTCCTCATATCGAAAGATTTAAATGATCCAATTCTGGATGAACTAGCCTCTCTGGGCTACGGGTTTGGCGCTCCTACGCCTAGATTAAACGGTGTACGTCACTTGGATATGCGGAAGTTCTACGATGAGGACGGACGATCTGCTTTTGATTTCTTTCAGGAAGCTGTCGGAACAGTAAAAGTTAGGGGCAGCAACATAAGAGAAATGCTCACAATGCTTTTTGACAGTGATGTGTACAAAACTGCTTCCCACATGGGCGAAAAAGGGTTATTACAGTTCCCCGGTCACCACCGTGATCCTCGCGTAAAATACATTAAAAGTGTCATGGGAGAATTTAGAGATGCTGCTAGAATACTCACGAAAAGAGAACATCCTGAGCTTCAGAAAGCATACAACGCCTTCAAGCAGACGGAATGGATGGAGAAACTGGCGATCAAAGGGCTGGACGTAAACGATTATATTTAAAATGAGCTACTCTAGGTACATCACATCAGGAACGACTACCGGAGGCGGGGGATTAGTACATACTGTTTCCAACTCAGGAAACTCTACTTTTGACTGGCTTTCCCCTGACCACATGAAGATTTATCTAAGCACAGCAGGGCAGAGTCAGGTTGATTTCACGGCTGCTATTGCTGCTGGAACAGTCAATGAATTTACCCCTCAAATGGGCTATACGCTGGTAGGGGTGACGCTGACATTCTCAGGATTGAACGCATTGTCTTCCTACTTCTTTCAGGTAAAGCGAGTAACGCCCAAGCTGAGCCACTTTGTGGATTTCTCAGCAGGATCACCTCTTACTGAAGTAGACCTTGACAACTCTAATAAATATGCTTTATTTCGTTCGCAGGAGCTTGAAGATGATCTTGAGACGCTAAACGCAGCTGCCTCTTCATCAACATACACTCTGACTCTCGCTGAAATGAAATCTGTAGCAAGCGTAACAGGAGCTTTTGTTGGTCATACCGACACGCAGAGCCTATCGAACAAGACTTTCGCTGCAGGGACAGGAAACACTTACGACTGCGGTGGTCGCAGCTGGGCAGAATAATTTTTCACATATACATACCCCTAAAACATAATGGCTAATAAAGTTAAAATCGCACGATCTGGTGGAGCATCTGGCCATACGGCTGTAACTGCCCCATCAAATGGAGACTTGGAATACGGAGAGTTGGGCTGGTTAAATGGCACAAACCGACTTTTCATTGGGCGAGCTACGGCTAATCCCGTTACAGACCCAGAGGAGGCAACTTATGAAATCACCCGTACCGCTACTGCTACCAAAACTGGTATGGCAGGGTTTGACTCTGGTGAGTTCGATATCTCTGCATTCGACGCATCAGACGGAACAGGTGGTATCGTCTCGATAAAGGACAGCGGTGTAGCCAATGCTCATCTGGCTGGCAGCATAGCAAACGGTAAGCTGGCTAATAGCTCGCTCACTATAGGTAGCACTCAGATGGCTCTTGGTGGTACGACTACCTCATTTGCCGGTCTAGAGAATCTGGACATCACTGCAGGAGATAGACAGTGGGCAGCTTCTTTGGGGGCGAACACGCTTACTCTTGGTCATGTCGATGGAACGGTTGCTATTGCGGGTGACTTAACAGTCGCTGGTACAACCACTACGATTAGTTCCACTAACCTTGAGATAACAGATAAGAAACTCGAACTTGGTAAAGGCTCTGCTAACCAAGCTGCTTTAGATGGCATAGGTATTTATTGCGATCCCACTACGGGAACGGATGTTCAACTCTTGGTGTCTACTAGCGGCACAAAATGGACATCTAATGTACCAATAGTCGCCACAGGGTTTGAAGGCCCACTAACTGGTAACGCCTCCTCGGCCACAACCGCTGCTGCCTTAACTGGCACACAGGCGTCTGCTATTACTGCTAATACAGCTAAGGTTGGTACTGAAGGTCTAGCTACTAGCCGAATGCTGGGTAACTTTGATCCCGGTGCGGGAGCAGTAGCCGTCACGGCGGCACAGGTTCGTACCTTTCTTAATGTTGCTGACGGAGCTACTAATACGACTGACACCAACACATGGCGTCCAATTACAGCGGGAGGTAACACCCTAACAGGCGCAGAGACTCTAGCCTTCACAGCTGGCAGTAACGTTACTATTGCAGAGGCTTCTGGTGCGGTAACTATTACGGCAGCAAACGATAACACTTGGCGTGGAGTTACAGCAGGAGGTAACACCCTAACAGCCTCGGAGACTCTGGCCTTTACCGCAGGAAGTAACATTACTATTGCAGAGGCTGGCGGTGCGGTAACCATTACTGCAACAGATACCGACACACAGCCTAGGTCTGATGAATATATTCAGGATGTCGTGGGAGCGATGTTCTCGTCCAACACCGAGACTCGGATAACTGCCACATATCAGGATGGTGATGGAACCATTGATCTTGCAGTAGATGCCTTCCCAACTGGGGATATTACGTCAGTCGTTGCTGGTGCTGGTCTGACGGGAGGAGCAACTTCTGGAGACGCCACAGTAAACTGCGTAGGTGGAACGGGCATTACGGTGACTGCTGACAGCATAGACATTGATGGGACTGTCCTTACGACTGCTTCAGTATTAGACGGTGGTACTCCAACGTGGTCATAAGAGGAGAGAAGATGACACATGGCACATGTAATAAAACTAGGACAGAGCCACGTCAGCGGTGCAGCCCCAAACGGGCTAGATGCTGGTGAGGTAGCAACTAATACTAATAACCGTAAGATATGGGTAGGAAACGGGTCTGGTAACACCCTAGTCTTCAGCCATGCCGACTATGCCCCAGCGAGTGCAAACGCCTCGCAATCGTGGGTATCATCTAACTTCTCCAACAACGCAGGGGATATAACCTCAGTCACCGCTGGGACAGGAATGACCGGCGGTGGGACGAGTGGGGCTGTTACCCTTAATTGCTCCATAACTGACACGAATACGTGGAGGGGTCTTGGGGGTACTTCCTCTCTGGGTCACCGTGGTGATCACGGTGTAACTGCTTATAACCATAGTCAAGCGGCTCATGCTCCTAGTAATGCAAATTACATCACTAACAACAATCAGCTTACCAATGGGGCTGGTTATATCACCTCTTACACCAACACACATCGAACTGTAGAGGCAGGCGGCAACACTCTAGGGTCTTCTGAAACGCTTGAGTTTAAGGCTGGGAGTAATGTTTCCATTTCAGAGTCTGGAGGAGAAGTTACCTTTACTTCCACAGACACGAATACCAACACATGGCGAGCTTTAGGAGGTAACTCAGACCAAGCCATGCGGGGTGATCATGGAACTACAGCTTACAACCACAGCCAAGCGGCCCATGCACCAAGTAATGCTAACTATATTACTAACAATAATCAGTTATCCAACGGTGCAGGCTATGCTACTTCAGCCTCTGTCACCTCCGCAATCAACGCTGTTATTGACTCTGCTCCCGGTGCGCTTAACACCCTGAACGAGTTGGCTGCTTCTCTTGGTGATGATGCCAACTATGCCACTACGGTAACCAACGCTCTTGCGGGGAAATCCTCAACGAGCCATACCCACTCTGTAACGGCTGGTCAGTTTTCACAGCAAAACTTCACGACTACCCTTAAGAATAAACTGGATGGGATCGCAGCGAGTGCTAACAACTACTCCTTCCCCTATACGGTTAGTGCAAGCGCAGGGAACAGCACGGTGGTGCAGCGGCATTCCTCTGGGTATATCTTTGCCAACTACATCAACACTACTGCTAATGTCAGTACCAGTCTAGAGGCTTTCGCGGGGAGGGGGCATGGCGATACTTACATGCGGTGGTACTCAGCGGCTACGGCTAGGGGCTTCCTGAATGTTGCTGATGGGGCTACGAATGTTACCAATAACAATCAGTTAACTAACGGTGCTGGTTATACAACCGCCGTTGGAGACATAACGAATGTAATTGCCGGGACAGGAATGACGGGTGGTGGATCATCAGGCTCAGTCACCCTCAACTGTAGCATTACAGACACCAACACTTGGCGCGGTCTCGGTGGTACATCCTCTTTAGGTCACCGAGGAGATCATGGTGTCACCGCCTATAACCATAGTCAGGCGGCACACGCCCCATCTAACGCTAACTATAGTGTTGATACAGATACA
>Ga0315318_10000502_pt1 | contig 15938 bp, 10 predicted proteins | sample M1200m3416metaG_FD_203703 | JGI IMG/M metagenome (GOLD analysis project Ga0315318, IMG submission 203703) | Ammonia-oxidizing marine archaeal communities from Monterey Bay, California, United States - M1 200m 3416 | ecosystem: Environmental > Aquatic > Marine > Coastal | place: USA: California... | reverse complement strand
CGATGGTGTCCATCTTTTCGTGGCAGACCGCGCATTCGGGATTCTGCCGATGCAGCTTCATGCGCGCGCGGAGGGTCAACCCCTCCTCCGTAGCCTTGCCGACAAAATTATCCGCTCCCGGGGGAGGAGGAGGAGGAGGGCTTCCGAGGATCTGTTCGAGGACCCATTTCCCCCGCTTCACCGGAGAGGTCCGGGTGGGATCGGAGGTGATCGTAAGAACAGTGCCCTGGGTGAGAACTCCGCCGCGGCGCCCGTCCTTCAGGGCGACACGTTGATGCTTCGCGCCGCTCACCCCGCGAATACCGTAATGCTCGGCAAGACGCTGGTTGAGAAAGGTGAAGTCCGAGTCGATAAAGAGAAGAACGCTGAGGTCCTTCTTCATGATCTCCTCGAAGAAGAGCTCGGTCTCCCTGCACATGGCATCTCGAAGCTGCTGATCGAAATCGGGAAAGGTTCCCTCATCGGGAGTGACCAGCTTCATCGTCCGGATGCCAAGCCAGTGGGCGGCGAAGGTTTTAACCAGTGCCTGCGATCTCTTGTCCGCAATCATCCGCACGACCTGTTTTTCAAGCACGCTGCGCTTTCGAAGGCTTCTCGTGCGGGCGAGCTCGAACAATTCATCGTCCGGCATGCTGCTCCAGAGAAAATAGGACAGCCGAGAGGCGAGCTCGTAATCGTTGAGGGTGCGTATCACCTCGGGATCGTCAGGCCTGGTGTCGATCTCTACCCGGAAGAGGAAATGGGGAGACACCAGCATGGCCTGGACCGCCAACTGGATACCTTTGTCAAACCCATCGTCGTTCTTCACCGCGAGCTCGACGAGGCTGATCAGGGCCGCTGTCTCGCTGGAGGTCAGGGGACGCCGAAAGGCTCTGAGCCCGAAGGCCTGGATGATTTTCCTGGCGCAGGTCTTCGTCTCGCTCTTTTTTTTCGGCGAGCAGATCAGGATCCGCTCGCGGGATTCAGCTTTGGACCAGGCCGCCTCCACAATCTTCTCGCCAGCCTTGAGATATTTCTCCATCAACAGCGGCGGTATCGAGAGCAGGTCGCTGATGTTGTCGAATCCATAGCCGATCTCATCGGCGGGAAAAGCATCGGCCAGGTCGAGGTCGACACCGACAAGATCATGGACCGTATAGTTGTACTCGAGCTTGTTGAGCCTCCTCATGGTGACCCGGCCGGGATCGTTCCCTTTGCCCTCGTTGAGCCCGAAGACTGCCGCGTCAATCCAGGCGATGACCTTGGAGATCTCATCTTCTGTGGGCCGCCGGCTTCTCTTCGGAGGCATCTCGGCCGCCTTGACATTCTTGGCTACAGCCTCCCATACCTGCTTGTCCTTAACCGCCTCGGAAGCGACAAGATAGCCATTGAGTACCAGCTCGCCCTTCTTCTTCTCCTGGTTGTGACATGAGTTGCAGTACTTTGAGAGAAAGGGGACGACGTGGGCCTCGAAGTAGGCCTCCTCGGCATTCTTCGGAACCACCGGTCTCACGATAACGGGCCTCGGAACCGGCGGCTTTTCTTTCTTCGCCCTGGGAGCCGGGGTCTCTACGGCAACGGCGCCCCGTCCGCCGGCCTCCGGCTCGGGCTTCGCTTCAGCCGGAGGCGGCCTCGCGGCCGGGTTCACCACGACCGGGTTCACCACGGCCGGCTTCGGCCTGGTGACTTCTGGCACCTTGGGATACTTCGAACGGCTCTCCTTCCGGGCCGGCTGACCCCGATGGACGAGGAGGTTCGTATTCGCACTGGCGGGTGGCTGTTGCGGAGGAGCATCCCTGAGAAGAAAAATCGCCAGGATGGTCCCCATCAGCACAGCGGTCGCGACCATCATGGGCAGACCGGATGACCTGGTTTTAGCTTTATAGGAATCGGAAACACGCCTGCGCGGAGCGATGCCGCCAGCCTTTGCCGGCGGCCGCGCCGCCAGGGCGGCGCCGGAATGAAACTCCAGGCGCGAGTGCCCCATTTTCAAAATATCGCCATCCCGCAGCTCCCTGCCATGAGCGGGACTGGAGCCAATGAGGGTAATGTTCCTGTCTCCAAGATCCTCGTAGCGAACCACAGCTCCCTGGCGCAGCACCCGGCCATGCTCGCGCGAAACGGCCGAATCCTTGAGAATGATATCGTTTTCCTGCGAACGGCCGAGCAGGGTCTCCCCCTCGGAAAGAATCACCAGGCGCGGCTGAGAATCCTCACCGGGAATCGTGAGCAGAAAATGGGGGCCTCTTACTTGTTTTGGCACAGAGAAATTATACTCCGCAAATGACCTGGAGAATAAATTTCCGGCGCTCGCCGCCAGGAGACCCTGCTCCAGCCAGGATGCGAGCTTCCGCAGAGAGAAGTCGGCACCGCCGCAGGCTGATGGAAAGAGTCCCGGCCCCGGCCTTCCAGTACAGCTCCACCCGAGCCAGCCAAAGCTACCCGGCCCTTGGCGTCCCCCATGCAATCAAGCTCGCCTATGTCTTCAACACACTCAAGGCAGGCCGCGCCGGAAAAGGTGGCCGGGAGCTTGCCCGGAAGCTCATGAAGTACTGGGTTCGATTCGCTGAGACGAGGAATCCCAACTCCGAAGATCTACCCGCCTGGCCAGAATACGATTCGAAAAAATCCTCGTACCTGGAGCTCGGAGATGAGCTGAAGACCGGCGCGGGACTGGGGAAGAGGACCTGCGACGCCCTTGACCGTTTCACCTCCAGAGCCTACTCCACCATGAAAGCAGAAGACTGAGCAAATCCGCAAACGCGCGCCTGCCCGATGCTGGGAAGGTAAAATGGGGTGGGCGAGGGGACTTGAACCCCCGACCTCCTGGACCACAACCAAGCGCTCTAGCCACCTGAGCTACGCCCACCACAATGGATCCTTCCTGGGAAGCCTCCCATCGGAAAGCTTCCTGAAAATCGAAACACGATTTTACGAACCCCGGGGTTTATTTCAAGCACTAACCCTCGCGAGAGAGAGCAGCCGGAAGAGCTGGAGCGCTCGAATCAGGACTCGTCCTTCTTTGAAATGACCGTCTCGAGACCCGAGATAATTCCCTCGAGCTTCCCGGACAGGTTGTCGAATTCTTCCGCAGAGAGCTTCAGGCCGGGATCCTTGTTCCCCCTGAGCTTGTTCCACAGCCCCTTCTGCTCACCTTCAACCTGGAAATTGAAATCATTCAGCTGGTCCCTGAGTGAGTCGCGGAGCCGGCTCAGTCTCTCTGCCATCGCCGACTGGTCGCTCTCCCACCTGGAGACAACATCCTTCAGGGCCAGCTCGAGTTCATCGAGACGTCCACCAAGGGTGCTCCTGATTTCCGCGACCCCCTCGCTGTTGCGGCCCATCTCTTCCTGGGCCGCGGCTGTCTGCTCACGCAGCTCCCTGAAGCGCGCTCCCATGCTCTCAATCTCGGGAGTGGTCGAGTCGATATGCTCGACCTGGACGGAGACCTTCGAGAAGGTCTCCTCGATACGGCCGAGACGCTGACCAACCTCTTCTCCGAGGCTCTCGACCATTCCCCTGGAGGGAGCCGATTCCTCTACGCGACCCAGCATTTCCTTCAGCTCACCGATTTGAGCGGTCAATTGTTCCATCATCTCAGAGATCTCCTTACCCAGGCGAACTTCCAGCTCACCCATCACGGTCTTTGCCGTTCCCGGAATGGACTGCTTGAGCTGCACGAGTCCTTCCTCGATATCCATAATCATTTCACTGATGACCTCGAGCTCATCGTTGACCTGCCGGCCAGTACCAGCGACCACCGACCGCACCTCGTTGACATCGAGCTGCAGAGCGCCAAGACCATCGTCAAGAGAGGTGCCCAGCTCCCCCGCCCTTGCCTCGATTGAATCGAGCCGGGCGCGGAGCTCATCCACGGACGCTCTCACCCCCGCGACACCGGCAGACGAAGCCGCCGTTGAACCCTGCCCTGCATCCACCTGCGTCAGTCTGCCCCGCAAATCCTTGAGTTCAGGGAAGAGCTCGTCGCCTCTTTCCTCGATAAGAGACACGACGACCTCCCTCACCGCCTCCTTGAGGGTTGTCCTGGTAACCGAGGCCTGGCACATCGTATGAAGGGCCGTACGAACATCCTTCACCTTTTGAGCCACCGCCTCCAGCTGCTGTCCCTCAGGGCTTCCGACCCGGTCGACGTCCTTCTCCACACCATCCCATTGATCAGAGATCTTCTGTATCATGAGCCCACCATTTCACTTCTTCTCTGCGGCGACGAAGCTTAATTCCAGCACGAAACCGACTTCAGTTGTAAAAGTAAGACAGACGCTAAGGAAGAGAGATGGCTGACCCGGGAAACTCCACCACGAGCCTGGGGCCGAATCAGCGCCGGTATATTATCAGCACGTTTTAATATAAGCAAGGCGCTCAGAACCGTCCTGGCTAAGTTTGCGGGACTATTCTCTCCACCCCTATGCCTCACCTCCCGATGAGAACAAAGTTCAAGGCAACGGCGTAATCGCCCTGCCGGTTCACCTCCGCCTCAAGCTCAGCGGTCAGCATCTCACGCCCGAGGATTTTTGACAGCCAGTCGATGCTGACCGACACGCCGTAGCTATCGAGCATGCCGACCACATCTCCTTCTTCAATAAGCTGACCGAGGTCAAAACGCAGCCTCAGGTTGGTGTCCACGCGATAATGATCGGACACAAGGAAGCCCTCACGGCCCGGGTTTTTCGTCTCGGGTTCCCCCAGCCGAGGGAGGGAATCTTCCGCATTGAAAAGCTTCTCGAAATGAACCTTCATGGACCCCGAGTCCATGATCGTGAATGGTCCCCATCCCAGGAGCTGGATATCTCTCTCGCCGCCTTCGTAGCCCTCCTCAAAAAGAGCTCCCTTGAGCTGGCTTGAATAGTAATCTCCAACCAGCAGGTTGTACTCATGGGCCTCCCTGCCGATCTCATTGATGCGCAGCATCTGCTCCTGGTATTTATCGTAGGCCAGCCCCGAGCTGTTCTCGTAGTTCTTCTGCCACTCCCTCTTCAGATTACGCCTGAGCTCAACATAGAATTTTTTCTCGGCCAATCTCCTCGCAGCCCTGGCAAACCGGGTCTCGGCAGGAGGCTCGAGTCTGAACATGGGATCGGGATCATAGTTGACGTAGGCCGGAGGCTCATCAAAGACAGGCCTGTCGAAATCGTTCTCCAGGCTCCTGGTCGTGAACTTCTCGAGCTCACGGGATTCTCTGAAAAAATCATCCTGTTCGAAGGTCGGAGGCTTGAGCGCCCTGATAGCGACCCATGGAGCTCTTGCTCCGCGCTGGCCCGCCCGCGAACCGCGCCGGACAGCGCGCCTTATTTTCCTCGCCTCCGGAACCGGCGAAACCCCGGCACTCCGATTGCCGCGCTCAAGCTCAGTCCGCGCCGCGAAAACTGCGGCACCGGGACCGCTGTCCACCACCTCTGAAACGGTTACCGACTCCTGGGCTGAAAGGGAAGACCTCATCAGCCGAACCCCAAACGCCATCGCCGCCATCAGGACAAGGAACGCGCCAGCCGCTGTCTTTCCAACTCGACCGCAGCGTCCAGGACCCTGGCTACAGCTGCCCAGATTCATTTGTTCCCCTCTCTCGGCTGACCGGAAACCTCCCGGAACCGCTCAAAAAGCTGGTCGGCCGAATGATCTTCGCACTTCTTCAAATCCGGTATTTCCCGGAACCCACTCCCGGAAGGCCTGCCAGCAAACCAAAGTCCTCTTTACGAACACCTCACGCCAGCGGACAAAGAAAACCCACAAACAGATTACAAAACTGGCTTCAGTACCCTGAAACCCGGCATCCACAGACAAGCCGCCAAGTCACACACAGACCGCTATAAGAACCGTGCAATCACAGCCGTAAGCAGTCCTGAGAGAGAAAAGTAGAGACTCTGATCTTTTCCTCTAAAGGCAACTATAATAGGGAGATGGGCGCTTTCAAGCCGGGATCGGAGGTTCTTTATCTGAAGTGACTTACGGAAGCTCCAAAGACTCCTGGCAGCAAAAAAACCGCCCTAGATCCCAACCTGCTAACCAAACCGCGGTCAGGCTCAGGAGCTCTCGAGAACGACCCGGATGATCTCTTCAGCTTCACTGGGAGCGCTCGCCGGGGAATCGGACCCTGACAGTTTCTGACAGGCCGCCTCCACCCGTTTGCGGGCATCCTTAAGCGAAAAGCCGAGCTGTTCCACCAGCACGGTAATCGCGATTTCGGATACCCGGCCTCCCCCGCCTTCCGGTAGCTGCTCAGCCCCGCTGCCAGGCTCGCCCAGCTGCAGGACTCCTGCCTTGTCCCGAAGTTCCAGCACCATCCGCTCGGCAAGCTTCTTCCCCACACCCTTGATGCGTTTGAGCGAATCAACATCGCCGGATCCGAGATCGCGTATGAGCTCCTTGACCGAAAAAGCCGAGAGCGCCTGCAACGCGATCTTGGGTCCCGTTCCCGAAACCGAGAGAAGAAGCCTGAAGAGCTCCCGCTCCTCCAGGGTGGAAAAGCCGAAGAGCTTGAGTACATCTTCCCTGACCAGGAGATGAGTATAGAGCAGCACCTCTTCCCCAAGGCGATCACCGACCAACGACCTGGTCGAGAGAGGAACCTGCACATGCCAACCGACACCGGAGGTCTCCACGACAGCGCTCAGGGAACCCAACTCGATCAGCTTACCCCTAAGATGGTGATACAAAGGACACCTCGAACTTTCAGGATCTACCTGAAAATCAGCCGCGCAACGACAAGCCTTTCTCGTTGAGCTGCTGCTTGATCTCAGTAAGAGAGGTCATACCAAAGTTCTTGGCCGACATGAGCTCGACCTCGGTCTTGTTGATGAGATCTCTCACCAACCGGACGTTCAAACGCTCCATGCAACGCCGGCTGCGAACAGACAGGTTCAGTGAATCGATCGGGGTATCGAGTACCTGCGGATCGGCGGAAGCCTCAAGCGGATTCCTGGGCGAGAGCGGCTCGCTGTCCAGCTCGTCAAGTCCCTGTCCGAGACGCAACTTCTTCTGCACCAGCATCTCCTTGATCTCGGTAAGAGAGGTCTCTCCGAAATTCTTGTAGGCGAGCAGTTCCTGCTCCGTCCGCATGATCAGGTCACCAAGAGTGTCTATGTTCATCTTGTGCAGACAGTTGCGGCTTCTGACCGAGAGCTCGAAATCACTGACCGGGATCCTGAGCACCTGGCTTTGACGGTCCGCCTTCTTCTCCTGCTCCTTATCGTAGAACATGGTGGTAGAGGCGACGGCGTCATCGAGAAAAAGCTTTGCCCTGGCGTGGTTCGGATGATGCTTCAGGACGGCCTGGAAGCACTGGATGGCATCGTGATATCGCTCACAATCCTCATAGAGGATGCCGAGGTTCATCACCACGTTGGTATTGATGGGGCGAGCCTGGAGACATTTCTCATAGTATTCGAGGGCGAGACCGCTCTGCTCCTCTTCTTCTGTAGCATGGAAGCCCAGCAGGTAGCCCAGGCGAAAATAGGCATCGTAATTTTCTTCGTCAAGCGAGGTGGCTCGATGGTAAAAATCGATCGCCTCCCTGTAATCTCCGTCTGTCTCACTGCAGCGTCCGCTGGCATAGGCAAACTGGCTGGATTCACTCTGGCCCGTCTTCAGCGAGTCGAGAATCGAACGAGCCTCGTCAATGTTGCCGCTCTGCAAAAGAGCCTCAACAGCCAGGTAAGCAAAATCTACCGAAGCTGGAGATCCGCCCTGGAACTTCTTCGCAATCGCCAGGGCTTCTCCGGGCATCTTCTTCTCCAGGAGAACCCGGCAGAGCCAGTAGGAACCCCAATCCGAACCGCTGTTCGACTCCAGGGTGGCCTGGGCCGCGTCCAGATCACCAAGGATCATCTGAAAATACCCGAGAATGGCGCCCGCATCGGCGGTCGAAGGAATCGAGCCGGCTACGACACCCCAATCGGAAACGAGAGAGCGGAGCTTGTCGGACCCGTTAACCGCGGAATAGGCCTCGTAGGAGAGACGGTAAAAAGACTGCTTCTGAAGACCCTCTGCGGCGATCTCACCGACGATGGCGCTGAGATCCTGATCCGGTTGGTCACTTGTCTGGTCTAAAACTATATTTTCCAAGAGATCCTCTCCGTGTCACTTAAACGGGAGAAAAAAAGTAAGGCTCCGAAACCCCTGTCGGCGACCTTTGTTAAACGGACTAAATTAGTCCCAAGATACTGTTTTGTCAACACCTGAGAGAATTCAGATGGCCATCTCGATATTTTTTCCACCAATGGGTTTTCCCCGGGACCAAGATGCCGATAATGCGTTCTGCTGGGCCTATCAGCCCGGGGGCGGTCTCTTTGAGGTTTCTGCTTACCGCTCCACTGGAACAAAGTTATCTTAAGCAGGTTAGGTGTGACCCGTACACTCCGGTGATCTGACGGAAAACGATGGAAAAAACACGATTCGACGACCTGCTGGCCGAGCTCAATCCGGCCCAACTAAAAGCGGTAACCCATGTTGATGGAGCGCTGATGGTCCTTGCCGGGCCCGGCAGCGGCAAGACCCGTGTCATCACCCATCGCATAGCCCACCTGCTGCGCACGGGAATCCCGCACGACAATGTTCTGGCCATCACCTTTACCAATAAGGCAGCCAGCGAGATGAAGGCGCGAACGGAGCAACTCTGCGGCTCGAGCAGTCCCTGGGTTTCGACCTTCCACAGCTTCTCCGCGAAGCTGCTTCGCCGCCACGCCTACCGCATCGAGCCCTACGATTCTTCCTTCACGATCTGCGACCGGGCCGACTGCAAGGCCCTCGTCAAGACGATCCTCAAGGAACAGAATATCGACTCGCAGCTCTGGGATCCGAACAGCCTGCTGTCCTCGATCAGCAAGCTCAAGAACGTCGGCCATGGAGACGACGCCTCCCTGGGCTCAGACTACAAGCATGGCCAGGTGCTCCGGGACCTCTACAACCGCTACACCGATGCGATGCGGGAGCGCAACCTGCTCGACTTCGATGATCTCCTGCTGCTCTCGGTGCAGCTGCTGGAGGAAAACGAGGACCTGCTCGCGCGCTACCGCGAGCAGTTCCAGTACATTCTCATCGACGAATACCAGGACACCAACTCTGTACAGTACAAGATCGGCTCGCTGCTGGCGCAGAGCCATGGAAACCTGTGCATCACCGGCGACCCCGACCAGTCGATCTATCACTGGCGCGGCGCGGATATCAACAACATCCTGAATTTCGAGAAGGACTACCCCGGAGCGCAGGTCATCCTGCTGGAACAGAACTACCGCTCGACAGGAAACGTTCTCGCCACGGCCAATGCGCTGATCTCCAGGAACCTCGAGCGTAAGCCCAAGGACCTCTGGACCGAGAACCCCGGCGGAGATCCGGTGCGCGTCTACAGGTTCCTGAACGAGCTGGAGGAGGCACGAGAGATCTCCACCCTCATCAGGGGTCTCATCGACGCGGGAACACCCTGTGGAGACATAGCCATCTTCTACCGCCTGAACTCGTTCTCAAGGGCCCTCGAACAGGAGCTGATCTACTCCAATGTCCCCTATACCATCGTCGGCGGCGTCGAGTTCTTCCTGCGCAAGGAGGTCAAGGACCTGCTCAGCTTTCTGCGGATCCTTGACAATCCCCGGGACAGCGAGAGCCTCAAGCGAATCATCAACGTGCCGCCGAGAGGCATGGGCAAGGGAACGATCGCCCGGCTGGAGAGCGTCGCGAGTGAGCTTGGCAGGGGACTTCTCGACGTCGTCCTCGACGAGGAGCTCAACGACCTCTTCACCACCCGTCAGCGCAAGGCTCTCGACAGCTTCCGAAAGGTCTACCTAAAACTCAGCGAGGCGCGGGAGGAATCTGTCGAGAGCGTCCTTCGCTCCATATTGCGGGAGACCGGCTACGAGGGCCTGCTCGAGAAAACGGGCTACGAAGAAGCGCAGGAGCGCAAGGCGAACATCGGCGAGCTGCTTGGAGCCGCAGTTGAATACGATCGAAACCATCCTGAGGGCTCGCTGACCGACTTCCTGGAACTGACCGCGATCCTCGGAGACGTCGATCGCTGGGACCAGAAGGAAGACCGGGTCTGCATGATGACACTGCACTCGGCCAAGGGCCTGGAGTTTCCCGTGGTGATCATCGCCGGGATCGAAGATGGGGTGCTGCCCCTGCTGCGAGCAGATGATGATGAACCTGACATCGAAGAAGAGAGGCGCCTGCTCTTCGTCGGAATCACTCGCGCCGAGAGGCTGCTCTACATGACACACACCAACAGCAGGCAGCGCTTCGGACAGATACACTCATCCATCCCCTCCCGCTTCCTCGGCGAGCTCACGCGGCCGAAGGATGAGAACACCGATCATCTCGAGCTCGATGCCGAGACCCGGGCGAGCCTGCAGGGCCAGGGACTGAGACGGCCCGGCTTCGGACGCGCGCAGGAAGAAGACCTCGATGACCCCTTCGGCGATGACCCCTACGCCGACGATGATCCCTTCGGCGATTTTTTCGATATCGATGAGGATCCCTATCCGGCAGGCGCCCGGGTCGCCCACGATGTTTACGGCGAAGGCGAGGTCGTCAGGACCAACGGCTTCGGGGAGCGCCGCAGGATCACCGTCAGGTTCGAGGAGGCCGGAGAAAAACAATTTGTGATCGCCCACGCCAACCTGCGAGTCATCCGTTAGTATGCCCGGCTCTCTCTCCTGCCGGGTAACCAGCCATGAAACGAGTCATTACCGCCTGCCTTCTTCTCAATGCCCTGGGAGCCTGCCTGTCCCCGGCAGCCCTCGCCCACGTCCCCCGCCACCTCGCTGGCAGCCAGTGCCGGGTCCTCTTCTTTGAGGATCGAATTGAGATCTCGATCGACCTGGGCTTCAGGGGATCCTGGGCGCAGGCGGAGATGCTCGAGGCCGACTCCGACAGGAACTCGGTGGTCAACAAGACCGAGGCCGATGCCTACCTCGCGCGGGGCTGGAAAAATAGAGTCCTGCGGCACGAAACAGGAGAGGAGGGCCCCGCCATCTCCTGCCGGGTGGATGGAAAGAAGATCGAACTGGAGCTCGTCAAGTCACTGCATGAAGGTCTCGTCGGCCAGGTTGCGCCGACTCCCTTCAGCCTCTACTTCACCGTTATCGCCCGCCTGGGGAGAACCTCCATGAAAACCGGGAGCACCCACAAGGTTGAAATCACCAACCGGATCCTGGAGGGCGCTGTTCCCGGCCTGCCCCTCTTCCTGGTCCCCTTCTCGGGCCATGGCCTGGACCCCTCGAAGGCGCGCCTCCGGCATCGCCTGGTGGTGCCGGGGCCGGAGGAGCAGATCATCGACGCCCAGGGCCATCGGATTCTCATCGAGAACCGGGAGCTTGCGGCCGAGCTCAGCATAGAACCCCCGAGGTCCGAGGCGGCCTCCGTGCCCCCGCCCTTCGATGTGGAGATCAACCTGCAGGCCCCCCGGGCTTCAGTCCGGACCGAAAACTTCCCCCGGTCACGGGAAGAAAAGGAAAACTCTTTCTTCTCCTCTCTTCTCGACCAGGATCTCTCGGAGAAAGACACATCCTGGATCCTCGGCTTCCTCCTCCTGGCCTTCACACTCGGAGCTGGCCACTCCCTGGCCCCCGGCCACGGCAAGACCATGGTCGCAGCCTACCTGGCTGGCTCGAGATGCCGCTACCGCGATGCAATCCTGCTGGGGGTCACCACAACCTTCACCCACACCCTTACCTTTATCATCGTCGGCGCGGCCCTCCTGGCTATCATCAGCAACCTGGCAATGGGGGTTCTCCAGGAGCGGCTCATCACCGTCTGTATGCTGTTATCGAGCCTCCTCCTTACCATCATGGGCCTGGTGATCTTTCTCAAGCGGGCCGGAGGGGAGGCGGATGACCGGAACGAAGAGTCCCGCGATCATTCCGCTGACTCCGATAAGCGAGGAAGTCACCTCCGGGAGCTGCTCGGCCTTGGAATCTCCAGCGGGCTCCTGCCCTGCACTCCGGGCATCATGGTGATCCTCATTGGCCTGCATCAACCCGGCAAGCTCTTCTTCTCCATTCTCCTGCTTCTATCCTTCAGCCTGGGGGTGGGCTTCGTCCTGGTGCTGATCGGGATTCTCACAATCAGCGGCAGGCAACTGCTGGCGACCCATCGCATGCTCGCTCCACTGCGCCGGAACCTGCCCGGGTTTTCTCGCGCCTTCTCCCTGGTCTCAGCTCTGGCCATCCTGGCCCTCGGAGCGTTTCTTCTCTCCCGCACGGTCCTCTCGAGACCGACTGAGATCGGTGAGCTCTTCGCCTGGTTGAGGTTCTGAAAAAGCGGGCCCCCGGATATTTTATCGGCACATAACAGGCCTGAACTGAACCCCCTGTTGCACCACTATTTGTGCCCCCTTTTCGCATGAATACCCCATTTCTTGGCGTCCGGAAATATTCATCAAGGAAATAGCGGTCGAACTGCCGATATTCCAAAAGTGATATTTACGGACTCTCTGGCGGCCGTTTCGTGGCCCCCGGCGAATTCTCAGGACGGGTTTCGGGAACAGAATAACCAGGAAGGAACTGTTCAGGGAAATGTCTGAGAGCGTCAACAAAACGACCTTCGTAATCAAGGAGGGGCAGGAGTACTGCTTCCTCTCCAACGACGAGGATCCGTTCGAGATCTTCCGCGCGCTCATGGAGCAATCGGGGGAAAAGGACTCGGGACTGACGCGCGGGGAGGCATACGAAATCATGGAAGGGATGATTCCAGAACGGCTCAGGTCGATTTGAACCTGACCACGAAGAATCACAGCTAAGGAGCTTTTATCGGTCACCAAAGACCGGGAGAAGGAACAAAGGAAATGGAAGACCACACTCAAACCTATCAGCCGACTCAGCCTGAGCCGGACCCAATGCCGGAACAGTCCCAGGGAGAAACTGGCCCCATGCCGATGGATACGCCAGCCGCGACACCGCCGCCAGCGATGCAGCCCGCCGTGGTGCCACCGGCCGCTCCCGCCAGTGACGACAATCTCGCCGCCGAGACAGACGCCCCTCCCGCTACGGAGTCTGCCGAAGCCGGCGGCACCGCCCCGGGCGGAGCCGACATTGATTACGAACAGGAATTCGTGAAGTACCTCCGCTACGAGCGAAACATGTCTCCTGAGACGATCCGCGCCTACGAAAAGGATCTCCACCAGTTCATGCGCTTCTTCTGCAAGGAGACGCCTGAGATTCCTCATCCCGCCAGCATCACCACCATGCAGGTGCGTGAATTCCTGGCCGAGTTGAAAGAGCGCAACTACAAGCCCACGACGATCGTTCGAAAGCTGGCGACCATCCGCAGCTTCTACAAGTTCCTGATGCGCAAAAGGCACATCACGACCAACCCGCTGACCACGATCGAGACTCCGAAGGTCGAAAAGAAGCTCCCCCTCTCCCTCAGCGTCGACGAGGTAGAGAAGCTCCTGAGCGCTCCCCAGGGCACCGCCTTCCAGCCTGCCCGCGACAGGGCGATCCTCGAGACCCTCTACTCGACAGGCCTGCGGGTCAGCGAGTTGACCGCTCTCAACGTGGCCTCCCTCGACTTCAGCGCCGAGGTGATCAAGGCGCGCGGCAAGGGCTCCAAGGAGCGGGTCGTGCCGGTTGGAAGTTTCGCCCTCCAGGCGATCAAGCGGTATGTCCACTCCCGTGAACAGACCCACACGCCTGACGAGAACGATCCTGACGCTCTCTTCCTGAATCGCTTCGGCAAGCGGCTCTCCAGCCGGAGCATTCGGAAGATTCTCGACAAGTACATCAAGGTCACCGGGCTCAACAAGAAGACCTCGCCGCATACGCTGCGTCACAGCTTCGCGACCCATCTTCTTGACCGCGGCGCCAACCTGAGAATGGTCCAGGAACTCCTGGGACACAAGCACCTCTCGACGACCCAGATCTACGCCCAGGTCGCCAAGGAGAAGATCAAGGAAAGTTACGCGGACGCCCACCAGCGTCCATAAGCTCTTGGAAAAGAGACCGAAGAGAAAGAGCGGCGACCTCACCGGTCGCCGCTTTTTTTTTGTTGCGGGCTCCCTCCGGCGCCCGTGAATGAAATGCCCGTATTGACAGGACTCGAGGAGCCTTCTATCCTTCGCTTGGCCCCTGCGGGGGGAGAACATGGCAAACAAGAGAGGATGCCGGCGCGATGAGCTCACTCGAGACCCTGAAAAAACTTGTAGAGATTGACTCCCCCACCGGCTTTACCGAGCAGGCCTGTAAATACGCGGCCGAGGTTCTCGAGGGCTACGGCTACTCGCCGGAGCTGAGCAATAAGGGCGCCGTACGCTGCTCGCTTGGACCGGCTCCGAAGCTCGCGATCGCCGCGCACACCGACACCCTGGGAGCAATGGTCAGCGGCATCAACTCCAACGGAAGCCTCGCCATCTCCTCCATCGGCGGACTGTCGCTGAACATGGCGGAGGGTGAGTACGTGAAGGTCTACACCATGGCGGGAGAAATCATCACCGGCACCTTCCTGCTCGACAACCCCTCCTCGCACGCCAACCGGGAGCTGAACAAGACCCGGCGCGATGTCTCGAATATGCACATTCGCCTCGACGAGGAGGTCTATACGGAAGCCGACACCAGGAAGCTGGGGATCCGCCCCGGCGACATCGTCTGCTTCGATCCGCGCTACCAGGAGCTGCCATCCGGCTACGTGAAAGGCCGCTTCATGGACAACAAGGCCGGCTGCTTCGTCCTCTTCGAAATCGCGCGGCGGCTGCCGCCTACGGACAAGGGGCTCCCGGTAGAGCTCTTCTTCTCAAACTACGAGGAGGTTGGACACGGCGGGACCTGCGGCTACTCCGACACCATCGAGGAACTGCTCGTCATCGATATGGGAGTGCTCGGGGACCCCTGCGAGGGAAGCGAAGTGCGCTGCTCGATCTGCGCCAAGGACACCAGCGGTCCCTACGACTACGCCATGCGAAAGAAGCTCGTCGACCTGGCGGACAGGAGCTCCATCCCCCACTCCGTCGACGTCTACCCCTACTACGGCTCCGATGGATCCGCCGCCCTGAGGGCGGGAAACGACTTCCGGGTCGGCCTCATCGGTCCGGGCGTTGCCGCCTCCCATGGAGTTGAGAGGACCCACGTCAAGGGCATCGAGGCAACGATCGAACTCTGCCTCGCCTACATCGCCAGCCTCGAAGACTCCTGATGAAATGGCTCTACCTGGCCGCCTGTCTTGGGCTGGCATCAACCAATGCGGCCGGAACCCCCGCCACAGACGGGAAGAAGGGCCGCCGCCCCAACGTGGTGATACTCTTCACCGACGACCAGGGCACTCTGGATGCCAGGTGTTTCGGCTCGCGGGACCTCCGGACACCGAACATCGACAAGCTGGCGAAGACCGGGGTGCGGTTTACCCAGGCCTACGCGCACACCGTCTGCTGCCCCTCGCGGGCCGCTCTTCTAACCGGCCGCCACCCCCAGCGTTCAGGGGTCAACACCTGGATGCAGGGAGACATGAAGGGCAAGGCCGGACGCAACATGGCTCTCGAAGAGATCACCCTGGCCGAGACGCTGAAGGCCGCAGGCTACCGCACGGCGCTCTTCGGAAAATGGCATCTCGGCGCCCATCGCGACCACGGTCCCATGAAGCAGGGCTTCGACGAATTCTTCGGTATCCGCGACGGCTTCATCGACAACTTCAACCACTACTTCCTCCACGGCGACAAGGGCTATCACGACCTCTACGAGGGAACCACCGAGGTCACGCACAAAGGCGACTACTTCCCGGAGATGGTCGTCAGCCGCTCCCTCGAGTTCATCGAACGCAACCGTGACCGGCCTTTCTTTCTTTACCTGGGCTTCAACATCCCCCACTACCCCGAGCAGGCGCTGAAGGAACATGCCGCTCTCTACCGGGAGCTGCCCATGCCGCGGCGATCCTACGCCGCGGTCGTCACGACAACGGATCACTACATCGGAAAGATCCTCGACCGGCTCGAAAAGCTCGGCCTGCGCAAGGACACGATCGTGATC
>Ga0315318_10000500_pt1 | contig 15940 bp, 9 predicted proteins | sample M1200m3416metaG_FD_203703 | JGI IMG/M metagenome (GOLD analysis project Ga0315318, IMG submission 203703) | Ammonia-oxidizing marine archaeal communities from Monterey Bay, California, United States - M1 200m 3416 | ecosystem: Environmental > Aquatic > Marine > Coastal | place: USA: California... | reverse complement strand
GGCGCGAAAGTGCGCTGGCGCAACATCCTCGTCCGCGAACTCTAGCGCGGCACCTACAGGTTGGCTTTGACTTGCTCGGCGAGCGCCTGGCCAAGCGCCTGGCTTTTGTTGAGTTCGCCGGTGACGACTGCTTCGCTGTATTGGGTGCCGTCGCCGAATGAGAGGCCGCGCAAATAGATTTCCTCGCGGCGCACCTCGGCGTGTGCGGCGAGCGGGCTTTGGCAGCCGCCACCCATTGTGCTGAGAAACGACCGCTCGGCCTCGGCAGAGACCTGCGTATTGAAGTGGTTCAGCCGCTGGCAGAGCTTGGCCAGGCGCTCGTCGTTTTCGCGAATCTCGATGCCGAGCGCTCCCTGGCCAACGCATGGCAGCATTTCGGTTGTCTCGACGATTGTTGCGCAGGTGCCGTCCGGCACGGCGTCGCCCCGGAGCAGGCCGTCTTTGCCGACAGCGAAGTCGAGCCGCCGTAGCCCGGCGTGCGCCAAAACGGTGGCGTCGATCTTGGGATCGATGGCGAGTTTATCGAGGCGAGTGGGAACGTTGCCGCGAATCTCGATGACGTTCCAGTCTGGCCGCAGCTTGAGGAGTTGCGCTTTGCGGCGCGGGCTGCTGGTGGCGACAGTGAGGTCGGTCGGCAGTTGGGCAATCGTCAGGCCGGGAGCAAAGCCACGACGATCCGAGGGGTCGCGGTAAAGCAGGACTTCGCGCGGATCCTCGCGCTTGGTGATCGAGCCGAGCGTGAGGCCGGCCGGCAACTCGGTCGGCAGATCCTTCAGGCTGTGCACGGCGAGGTCGGCGCGATTTTTCACCAGTGCGACCTCGAGTTCCTTGGTGAAGAGACCCTTGGGCAAGATTTGGCCCGGCTTGACGCCCTTGCTTTGCAGTTTGTCGCCTGTGGTCTTCAAGACCTTAATCTCGAAGCTGAGCCCCGGGAACGTCTTGCGGCACTGGGCAAAAATCATGTTTGCCTGTGCGAGTGCAAGTGCGCTGCCACGGGTGCCAATGCGGATGGTGTTCGTGTCGGGCAAAGTAAGGGTTTTTAGTCAGCTGCCGACCTGCTTTTCGCGGAGGCCAAGGTTCGTTTGGCCGGGATGCGCCTTCAGGCTGTCGAGCAGTTCGTTTCTTTTCCCGGCGATAAGGCGTTTGCACAGGTCGAGTTCGGCCTTGCGTTGCTCGATGTATTGGCCGGCGATGCTTTGTAGGTCGTCGATGTTGTAAACGTACACGTTCTCGAGCTGGTTGCAGTCGGGATCGATGTCGCGTGGAACAGCAATGTCCACAAGCAACAGTGGCCGATGTCCGCGCTGCCGCAGCAGGCTCTCGAGTTTGTCGCGGGTGAGCATGTAGTGGGGCGCAGTGGTGCTGCTGATGATGATGTCCACACGCTGAAACTCCTCCAACCAAGTGTCGAAGCCGATGGCGCGGCCTCCGAGTTCGGCAGCCAGCGCGGCCGCCTTGTCGTGCGAACGGTTGGAGACGAGTATGCTTTGCGCGCCGCGACTCCTGAGGGCGCGAGCAGCCTTCTCGCTCGTGTCACCGGCACCGATGACGAGCACTTGCTGCGACTTAAGCGAGTCGAAAATCGACTCCGCCAACTCCACCGCTACCGAACTGACGGAGATGCTGCCGCGCTGGATCTGTGTCTCCGAGCGGACGAGCTTGGCTACGTTGAATGCCTTTTGGAATGTCTTATTCAACTGTGCGGCGGTTGCCTTCTCGGCGTGGGCGAGCCTGTAGGCCTGCTTGAGCTGGCCAAGGATTTCTGTCTCGCCGAGCACCATCGAGTCGATGCCGCACGATACGCGGAAGAGGTGGTCGACACTCTGCGGTTCTAGGTGCGTGTACAACGCATGGGCGGGAGCCGGGGCAATGCCGTGAAAGTCGCACAAGAACTGTTCCAGCGCTTGGCCAAGCACAGGATTGCTCTCCCGAGTCGCGGCGTAAATCTCCACGCGGTTGCAGGTGGAGAGGATCACGGCCTCATCAGCGATGCCGCGCTGGCACACTTGGCTAAGCGCGTCGGCGACCTGTGTGTTGGAAAAGGAAAATCGCTCCCGCATCTCGACCGGTGAGGAGTGATGGCTCAAACCTGTGACGACAATCGGCATGGCCTATGGGGTGGGGGGGTTGTGAATGCCCGAGAGAAGGTTCGTCCCCCAGAACGTGAGAATCACAAAGCCGAACGCAACGATGGCCGACCAAGCGTAGCGGCGGCCGCGTTGGTCGAATTTCAGGTGCGAAACCAGCAATCCGCAGTACAGCGTCCATACCAGAAAGGACCAAATGGTTTTTGAATCACTCCAAAACGCCGTGTCCTCCTCCACAAACGCTGCGCCAATGCCAACACCAGCAGTGAGCAGCGCCAGGCCGATGAAAAGTGTGTAAGTGATTATTTTCTCCAGACGTTGGATGGGCGGAAGGATGGCGAACAGTGCTCTTGCCCGGTGGGATTTTAAATTTCTTTCCTGCGTCAAAAACATACTCGCGGCGGTAGCACTTAAACCAAATGCACCATATCCAAGTAAAATGACAGGAACGTGAAGTTTGAACCAGTCACTGGCAAAATTGGGTTTGTTATCAATGTACTCCGCGTCAAGGCCTGGCCAGAGGGCAAAAAGGCCAACACAAAACAGCAATGGAGCCGTGAACACGCCGAGGAAACGAAGCTTGGGCAGGAGGGCAAGCGCGAGGCTGCCGGCGGCGATCGTCCACAGGACAAATGTGGTGGCCTCGTACAGGTTGTTCACCGGGCAGTGATGCAGCGTGAAGCCGCGCTTGGCCATGGCGAGGGTGTGGAGCACGAAGGCGGCAGCGAGCAGTCCGAAGTTGATCCAGTTGTCTCGCTGAAAGCCGCGCCGCCACAGGAAAGTGGAGTAAAGCATGCTCGCGCCGTACACAATGACGGCGAACAAAAACAACTGGCGTGCAGGATCCAAAGCAAATTGCGGCTTGGTTAAGCCGCGTAAGGCGGGCCAGTCTAGGCGAAAACCCCGCTGCATCAAATGAAAGATACGGGCTACAGGATGAGGTTTTTCGCGAGGACAGTCGAAAAGCCCCCTAGCTGGCCGTTGCCTGGTTAAGCCCTTGACTTACCTCAGCCGCAGCATTTCTTGTGTTTTTTGCCGCTACCGCAGGGGCAGGGGTCGTTGCGGCCGACCTTGACAGCGGTACGCACCGGTTCGGCCTTGGAGACCATGTCGGAGGCCTCGTCCACCATGTCGGAGGCCTCGTTGGCGGCACGTCGCTCCTCCGCGCCGAATGCGCTCGAGCTTTGGTGCACTTCCTGCACCGGGAGGTTCCGGAGGAAACTCTGGAAGGCATCGACACTGGAGGCGCTTCGGAAGATGTTCTGGCAGATTTCAGTCCAGATGTTGACCTGTAGTTCCTGGAACATGTGGTAGCCCTCGGCCTTGTACTCCAGAATGGGATCGCGCTGTCCATAGGCGCGCAAGCCAATGCTGTGACGCAGGCTGTCCATTTCGTAGAGGTGCTCCTGCCAAAGTCGGTCAATGGAGTTGAGGATTGTGTAGCGCTCCACAGCCACAAGCGCGTCGGAATCCTCGAAGCTGATCTTGAGTTGGTACGCCTCCTTGGCCTTGATGGAGATGTTATCGAACAAAAGTCGTTGGTGCGGGGTCATCTCCCGCTCGTTGTCGGTTCCGGCTGCGGCTTTGCCCTCGACCAGGCCGGCCAGCAAGTCGGCGGAGACACCAACGGGGAAGGTGAGGTTGGCCCAGTCCGAGAGTGACTTGAAATCCCAGTTCACCGGATCCAGCTCTGGGTCGCAGAATTCCTGCACCTTGTTGGCGATGACCTCGTCCATGATGTTGATCAGCTTGTCCTGCACCTGCTCGGAGTGCATGACGTCGTTGCGGAAACCGTAGATTTCCTCGCGCTGCTTGTTCATCACATCGTCGTACTCGAGGGTGCGTTTGCGGATCTGAAAGTGGTGCTTCTCGACGTTCTTTTGCGCGGTCTGGATGGAGCGGTCGAGCAGGCCGCTGTCGCCGATGGCTTCGCCCTCGCCGATGCCTTTCTCGACGAATTTGAATAGGCGGTTGCCGGTGGCGAAGAGCCGAAGCAGGTCGTCCTCGAGGGAGAGAAAAAAACGGGTGGAGCCGGCGTCGCCCTGGCGCGCGCAGCGTCCACGCAATTGGCGGTCGATGCGGCGTGACTCGTGCCGCTCGGTGCCCATGACGTGCAGGCCGCCGATCGGCTCCACGCCTTGGCCAAGCTTGATGTCGGTGCCGCGCCCGGCCATGTTTGTGGCGATGGTCACGGAGCCTTTCTGGCCGGCGCGGGTGATGATCTCGGCCTCCTGCTCGTGGTACTTGGCGTTGAGCACGCTGTGGATGATGCCGTTCTTCTTGAGCAACCGTGAGATGTACTCGCTGACCTCCACCGAGACGGTGCCGACGAGGATCGGGCGGCCCTGTCGGTGCACCTCTTTGACCTCGTCGAGCACGGCGTTGTATTTCTCGCGGCGCGTCTTGTAGACGGAGTCGTTGGCATCGTCGCGGATGCACGGCTCGTGGGTGGGAATGGAGAGGACTCCCAACTTGTAGATGTCGAACAACTCCTGGGCCTCTGTGGCGGCGGTACCGGTCATGCCGGCTAGCTTGGTGTAGAGGCGGAAATAATTCTGAATGGTGATGGTGGCCAGTGTCTGGGTTTCCTTCTCGATGGTGACGCCTTCCTTGGCCTCGACGGCCTGGTGCAGGCCGTCGCTCCAGCGGCGGCCCGGCATGGCGCGGCCGGTGTGTTCGTCCACGATGATCACCTTGTTTTCCTGCACCACGTAGGCGATGTCCTTCACGTACAGGCTGTACGCCTTGAGCAACTGGCCGGTGATGTGGATGTTTTCGGCCTTGGCCTTGAACTCGTCCTGCAGCTTGGTCTTGGCCGCCAACCGGCTCTGGGCGTCGAGACTCTCGTCGTGGTCAATGTCGTGCTGTTCCACGGAGAGGTCCGGCAGCATGAACGCCTCGGTATCGTTCGGGTTGAGGTAGCTGCGGCCCTTCTCGGTGAGGTCGGCGTCGTGGCTCTTTTCCTCCATGCCGAAATAGAGTTCCTCTTTTTGGGCGTAAAGCTCCTTTTTGGACTGGTCTGCGTGCAGGGAGAGCTCGGCCTTGTCGATTAGCTTTTGATTCTGCGTCTCCTCCATGAGCCGTAGCAGGCGCTCGCCCTTCGGTTGGCCAAGCCGGGCCTTGTAGAGCAGCAAGCCAAGCTCCAACTCCAGTTCATCCGCGTTCTCGGGGCGGTTTTCAGACAACAGTTTCTTGTTGATTTTCTCGGCCTCGATCAGGTAGCCGGCGACGAGTTTATGCTGGGCCTGTACGAGGCTTTTGATCTTGGGATTGGCCTTTCGGTATTCCTTGTCGAGGCTGGCTGCTGCGGGGCCGCTGATGATCAACGGCGTCCGGGCCTCGTCGATGAGAATAGAGTCCACCTCGTCCACGATGGCAAAATAGTGCCCGCGTTGCACCTGATCATCGGCTCGACTGGCCATACCGTTGTCGCGGAGGTAGTCGAAACCAAACTCTGAGTTGGTCCCGTAGGTGACGTCCCGGTTGTACTGCTCTCGCCGCTCTGCCGGGTTCATGTCGTGAACGATGCAGCCGACGCTAAGCCCGAGAAACTTGTAGATGGCACCCATCCACTCGCCGTCTCGTTGGGCGAGGTAGTCATTGACGGTCACGAGGTGCACACCGCGCCCGGACAGGGCGTTCAGGTAAACCGGCAGCGTGGCGACGAGCGTCTTGCCTTCGCCGGTGGCCATCTCGGCAATGTTGCCCTCGTGCAGCGCCATGCCGCCGACGAGCTGCACATCGTACGGGATCATCTCCCACTTGAGGTCGTGCCCGCGCACATGCACATCGGTGCTGTAAAGCCGGCGGCAGGCATTTTTCACCACCGCGAACGCTTCCGGCAGGATAGCCGCCAGTTCCTGTTTGAGCTCCCTGTCATCGTGGATGGCTGAGAGTCGTTCCTTCCACTCCTGCGTCTTTTGGCGCAGGACATCCGGCGAGGCAGCCTGTAGCTCCTCCTCCAGCCGGTTGATTTCACCTACGTGGGCTGTGAGCTTTTTGACAAGCCGCTCGTTTTTATTCGGAAAAAGTTTGCTCAGAAAACTCAACATGATCCTCAAACAAAGGCGGGGGACGCTACGGCATGCCTGCTGGCGCGTCAAAGTTTTACCAAACGCCAGCACTTGGGCACGCGCGGTGGGGGTTTTTGTTGGAAAGAGCACCGACCTGCCGTAAAACCTCCTGCCGGATGAAAAAAGCATCGCCAGTGTCGCGGAGCGGGCGGTTCAGCAGCGGACCGAGCGGGGACGCGGCAAAGTTCACCGAGTCGATCTCGTTCGATCGCCGGTTGTGGCGGCATGATCTCATGGGCTCCATTGCCCATGCCACCATGCTGGGCGGCATCAGCGTGCTCACCAAGGTCGAGGCCAAACGCATCATCCGTGCGCTGGAGGCCATCGGTGAGGATATCGAGGCAGGCCGGTTCGATTGGGACGAGTCGCTCGAGGACGTTCACATGAACCTCGAGGCCGAGTTGACCCGGCGCGAGCCGGCTGGGGCCAAGCTGCATGCCGGCCGGTCGCGCAATGACCAGGTCGCGCTCGACACACGGATGTGGCTGCGCGACGAGATTGTCGATCTGGAGGAGGAACTGCGTTCGTTGCAACAAGCGCTCGTCGTGCTTGCACAGGCGAACGACGATGTCATCATCCCTGGCTACACGCATCTGCAACGGGCACAGCCGGTTTACTTCGCGCACCACTTGCTGGCATACGTCGAGATGGTTGAGAGGGATCGGGAACGGTTGCTTGACGCATTCTCGCGCGTGAATGTGTGTCCGCTGGGGAGCGGTGCGTTGGCTGGTTCCACTCTGCCGCTCGACCGCAAAAAGGTCGCCGTAATATTGGGCTTCGAGGATCGGCAGGGTAGGCCGGTGGTTTCACAGAACTCGATGGACGCTGTAAGCGACCGCGACTTCGCAGTGGAGTTTTGTTTTGTTGTGTCGCTGTTGGGCGTCCACTTGTCGCGCTTGGCCGAGGATATCATCCTGTGGTCGAGCAGTGAGTTTGATTTCATTCGCATCGCCGATGCGTACACCACCGGCTCGTCGTTGATGCCGCAGAAGAAAAATCCGGACATCGCCGAGCTTGCCCGGGGCAAGAGCGCTCGACTTGTCGGCAACCTTGTCTCGCTGCTGACACTGCTGAAAGGATTGCCGATGACGTACAACCGCGATTTGCAGGAGGACAAGGAACCGTTGTTCGGCAGCGCCGACACCATCCGCGCCACTGTGCGGCTGACCGATGCGATGTTGCGGCACACGAGTGTGAATGCTGCGGCGTGCGCCACTGCGGCCTCTGACGCCGCGTTGCTGGCGACCGATCTGGCCGACTATCTCGTCGGGCAAAAAGTGCCGTTCCGGGAGGCTCATCACCTCGTTGGCGAGGTTGTCGCCTTGGCTGAGAAAACGACCAAGCCGCTGGATCAGTTGACGCTCAAGGAGTTGCAGGGCGTCAGCCGGAAATTCAAGCCCGACGCACTGGAGGTTTTTGACCTGAAACAGGCATTGGCCAAGCGCACCGCGATCGGTTCGCCCGGTACGAAAGAGGTCAAAAAACAGCTTAGACGCTGGGCCAAGCGCTTGGACTGATAATCACAAAGTGGAGGGTTGCAGAGCTTATTCATGAAGCGTAGTTTTCTTTGTCGAAACTAATCGGATTTATTGTGAAAATAAGCCCATTACCATTGGTCAAACGATCAGGATGCCGTCACGGTTTTACGCTGATTGAGCTACTTGTCGTCATCGCAATTATTGCCATTCTGGCGGCCATGCTGCTGCCGGCACTCGCCAAGGCTAAGAGCCAAGCCCAGCGCACAAACTGTCTAAACAACCAAAAACAGCTGCTACTGGCCGTCCACATGTATTCTGACGATCACGACGACTACATGACATATCCAAACTGGGGCGTGCAGACCTACGGCTGGGCTTACGACTATTCCACGCGTTCTGTACCAAAGGGCGAGTCACGCTTTCGCCCAGAGCTAGGGCAACTGTGGAAATATGTCAGCAATAAGGGATCTTTCATCTGTGTTGCTGAAAAAATGAAGGATCTCAAGCAACGACGGCAGAGTGGCTACCAGGACTGTAGCAGTTACGTCATGAACGGTGTCGTGACCAGATTTACGACTTATGGGGCGATTAGGACCGGTAACAAAACGGTCTCATTCAAGCGCAATCAGTTTAGGTCTGACGATATTTTGTTCTGGGAACCGGATGAAAGGCGGATTGGTAATTTCAATGATGCCTCAAGCACACCCGGGGTAATTTTCATGCAAGGTGGCCTGGAAATTTATTCCGAGGGAATCAGCAAACGCCACAGCGAGGGGGCGATCACCGGCATGTTTGGTGGGAGCGCAGAATTCATGACTTTTGATTGGTACAAAAAGGAGAATAAGAAACCGGGACGCAACCGTTTGTGGTGCGTGCCCAACCCGCCATCGAAGAACGGTCACTGATTTTTTAGTTCTAATTTTTAAAAGTGTTGAATTGATGAAAAAAATTACAAAAAAAAATAATGGTTTTACGTTGATTGAGTTGCTGGTGGTGATCGCCATCATCGCCATTTTGGCCAGCATGTTGTTGCCGGCCCTGGCCAAGGCCAAGACCAAGGCCCACGGCATCTACTGCATGAACAACAACAAGCAGCTCATGATGGCCTGGTCATTTTACGCCGATGACAGCGATGACACTATCACCTGGGCATACGGTGATGGTTGCCGGAAGTGCAGCCCGACTGCCGGCAAACCCATGTTCAGGCACGGCTGGATGGGCAACACGAGCGTGAATTACAGTAGTCCTAGTAGCTGGGACTATACGAAGGATATCGTACGAAGTCCGCTCTGGGAGCATGTCGGAAAAAGCCCTCAGGTTTTTCGATGCCCAGCCGACACGAGTACCGTCAAGGCCGGGAAACTCGGCATTAAACCTCGGGTCCGTAGTATGTCCATGAATAGTTGGGTCGGAGGAGATGGCCAGAACGGTGCAAACAACGGTCATCACACATGGTTCGGTGGTCCCAATGACGGAACCATTTACCTAAAGCGCGGTGACATGGTGGCTCCTGGTCCATCCGAGACTTGGGTGCTAATTGACGAACGAATGGACAGTATTAATGACGGTTTTTTTGTGGTTTGGATGCCCGGTTACCCTAACCTGTCTTCCACCAAGATGGTCGACTATCCTGCCAGCTATCACAATAATGCCGCTGGCTTCTCCTTCGCCGATGGGCACGCTGAAATCCACAAATGGCTCGACAAACGAACCACTCCTCCGGTACGTCATAATGGCAACATTTCACTGAATGTTCCTCAACCCAATAATTTGGACGTCAAGTGGATGCAGGATAAAACCACTCGCCCCAGACGCCGGTAGAACGTGCTGAATGGCGGATTTGAACTGGTATTGGCGGCGCCTCCGGGCGATGGGACCGGTTGAGGTTGCACTGAGACTCCGCAAGAAGTGGTTCGAATTCCAAGATAACGGGCGTGACCACTGGCCAGCGGCCGACCTGTCGCCGAGCTTGGCATTTCCAAAACTCCCCGACCCTGCCGCCGCGTCCGAGCCGCTTCGCGAGTCGCTGCAGCGTGACGCCGAGCGATTGGCTGCCGGCCGCCTGCGATTCTTCGGCCACCTTGGTGTGCAGGCTGACACGCCGCCCAACTGGCAGTGTGACTACATTGCCGGTGTGGATGTTTCCACCGACCAGTCTGCGTTCAAGCTGAACCCCCGCGAGTTGACTGACGGCGCGGCGATCAAGTCGGTCTGGGAACCTAGCCGCTGGTATGGGCCGGTGCGCATGGCGCAGGCTTGTTGGTTGCTCGGCAACCGTCGGAGCGGTGAGCTCTGTCTCGACTGGCTTGAAGACTGGGTCGCGAATAACCCGCCGTACACCGGCTGGCACTGGACGAGCGCGCTCGAGAGCGGCATGCGCCTGGTTGCCTTCACGTGGATCGACGCATTTTTGATGGCGTTCGAGGGACGGGAACCGGGCGACTTGGCCAAGCGCCTGACCAAGCTGCGCGCTGACATCCTGCCGGCTCACGCTTGGTTCACTTGGCGGCACCGCAGTTTCGGCTCGTCGGCGAACAACCACTTGCTTGGCGAGTTGTGCGGCCTCGCCTTGGCCAACGCGCGTTGGCCCGGCTTGGCCAAGCTCGGCACCGGCTTGGCCAAGCTCGGCACGCTACTTGAGCGCGAGACGCTGCGGCAGTTTCACCGCGACGGCGGCAACTTCGAGCAGGCGCTCAACTACCAGTTTTTCGCGTGGGAATTCTGCTGGGAAGCCCGGCAGGCGCTCGCCGCCGTCGGTGCGCTGCCTCCGGTCCGCCGCGATCGCATCGACGCGCGGCTCGGCCAGGCGGCCCGGTTCTTTCGCGAGGTGCAGGTGCCGTCCGCTCCGTGGGATTACGGCGACTCAGACGATGCCTTTGTCATGCCGTGGTTCGCGGACGAGTCGCGGGCCACCGCCGAGTGGTGGCAGTGGATCGCCGGCAATGCCGCGCAGTCGCCGTTTCTGCACCTCATGCGCGGTGCATTTGATACGCATCTGAAGAGTGACGAGCCGAAAACAGAGCAGGGCGGCTGGCGGGTTTTCCCGGATACCGGTATCGCCGTGAATGTACTGGGCCATTGGAAGGCGCGGCTCGATTTCTCGCCGCTCGGCTCCGGCTCAATGGCGCCTCATGGCCACCTCGACGCCCATCAACTATCGCTCTGGCTGAAGGGCCGCGCGATGGTGATCGATCCCGGCACCGGCGACTACCACGCTACGCCCGAGCTTCGAAACTGGCTTGCCTCGCGCGAGGCGCACAATGGCCCGTGCTCGGGCAAAGCGCCCTTGGCTAGGCGCGAGGGGCCGTTTCTTTGGGGGGCGATTCATCCGAAACCGTTGTGGAGTCTCGACGGGGATATTTTTGAGATCGAGTTGCGCCTGGCTGGCGGTTCTTTGGCGCGGACGATCAAGCCGCTGGCCGGAGAGAAGCAGGAGTGGCTTGTTACCGACACGTTCGAGCCGCGGGTTGGTCAGGCGGGTGAGTTCACGGTTCGCTGGCAGTTTGCTCCCGGTTGCGAGGTAGAGCGGATCCGTGAGCGGGTTTTCCGGGTGACGAGTGAGTCCGCGATGATGGAAATTAACCTGGGTCAAGGCTGGTCGCTGGCCGAGCTATGGTTGCCAAGCGGCGACGAGACAACGGAGCAACTCGACGGCATCGTCTCACCGCGCTTTATGAAAACAGGGCATGCGCCGTATCTGAAACTGACCGCCAAGCCGGGCGGTAACACTGAATTCACGACGAAGTTCACTGCGGGGTGACTTTCTTTAGACTGTGTCGCTTGCTGCCAACGGAAATTATTCATAATTCGATAGTCCCACTTGCCGTTGCCCAAGCGTTGCGGCTAAGTTGAGCCCGTGCCGAAACCAGAATTCGTTCACCTGCATTGCCACACCGAGTTCTCCATGCTCGACGGAGCATGCCGTGTGGACCGCTTGATCGACAAGGCGAGCGAACTGGGCTTTAAGTCACTTGCGATCACCGACCACGGGGCGATGTTCGGCGCGATCAATTTTTACCGGGCGGCTCGCGCCAAGGATATCAAGCCGATCATCGGGTGCGAGGTGTACGTCGCGCCCGGCAGCCGGCACGAGAAAAAGTCCGGCGCACGCGGCAAGCAGGCGTACTACCATCTCGTGCTCTTGGCCAAGGACGAGACTGGCTACCACAATCTCGTGCGCTTGGCTACCGCCGCGCAGTTGGAGGGTTACTACTACAAGCCGCGCATCGACAAGGAACTGCTTGTGCAGCACAGCGAGGGGTTGATCTGCCTGAGCGGTTGCTTGGCCAGCGAGATTCCCCGGCTGATTCTGGCGGAGGAATTCGAAAAGGCGCGCGACCAGATAGACTGGTTTAAGCAGACTTTCGGACCGGAGAACTATTACCTCGAGCTGCACAACCATGGCATCGCTGAGCAGGCCAAGGTCAATCGCCAGCTCATCCCGTGGGCCGCCGACATGGGGCTCAAGCTGGTGGCGACCAACGATGTCCACTACGTCGAGAAAAGCGACTCGCACGCGCACGACTCGCTGATCTGCATCGGCACGCAGGCGTTGCTCTCGGACACGAACCGAATGCGCTACGTACAGGAGCAGTTTTACCTGCGATCAGCGGACGAGATGGCGGCGCTGTTCACCGAGGTGCCGGACGCGGTGCGTAACTCGATGGAGATTGCCGCGAAGTGCAACGTCGAGATCGAGTTCGGCAAACTGAACTACCCGGTGTTTAACCCGCCGCAAGGGAACACTCGCGAGGGTTATTTGCGGCAGTTTCTGGCGGAGGGCTTTGTGGAGCGTTACGGCATGCAGGTTCGTGTCGATGGCGACGCATTCGTGGTGGAGTCGCTCGCCGATGTCGGCCAATTGCCCAACTACTCGCCGCCTGAGAATGTCGATCCGGAGGCTAAGCCTGGGCTGGGCGATCCAGCCGTGGCCAAGGCGGTTGGCGAACTTATTGAGCGGGTCGATTACGAGTTGCGGATCATGCAGCAGATGGACTACATCAGCTACTTCCTCATCGTCGGTGACTTCGTGCGGTATGGCCGCGAGCAGGGCATCACCTGCGTGGCGCGCGGCTCGGCGGCGGGATCGCTGGTGGCCTATCTGCTGGAAATCTCCAACGTCGATCCGTTGCGTTACGGGCTGATCTTCGAGCGGTTCCTTAACCCGGAACGGGTCAGTCCGCCGGACATCGACATCGACTTTGCCGACGACCGTCGCGAGGAGGTGATCCAGTACGTGCGCGAAAAATACGGGAACGACTCGGTGGCACAGATTATCACCTTCGGCACGATGGGGGCCAAGTCGGTGATCCGCGACGTGGCCCGGGTGATGGGGTTGAGCTTCGGCGAGGGGGATCGTCTGGCCAAGATGGTGCCTACCGAGCTAAAAATCACCCTCAAGAATGCGCTGCGAAAGTCGCCCGACCTCAAGGCAGCCTATGACAACGAGGAGGTCACACGCGAGTTGATCGACACTGCATTCGTGCTGGAGGATCTCACCCGCAACTCCTCCGTACACGCCGCGGGCGTGGTCATCGGCGCCGAGCCGCTGGTCAATATTTTGCCGCTTAAAAAGGAGGAGGACGGTGCCATCACCACCCAGTACCCGATGGGCCCGGTGGAGGATCTTGGCCTGTTAAAAATGGATTTTCTCGGGCTTAAGACGCTGACGGTCATTCGCAATACATGCGAGATGGTGAAACAATGGCAGGATATTGAGGTCGATGTGGATCGTGTGCCGACCGATGATGCAAAAACCTACGACCAGCTGAACAGTGGTCATACCGTCGGTGTGTTTCAGCTGGAATCGGGTGGTATGCGCGACTTGTGCCGTAAGTTCAGGCTTGGATCGATCGAGCATATCACGGCGCTCGTGGCGCTCTACCGCCCAGGACCGATGGACCTGATCCCGGACTTTATCCGCCGCCGACATGGCGAGGTGGAGATCAACTACCCGCACCCGCTGCTCGAGCCGATCGCCAAGGAGACCTACGGCATCCTGATTTATCAAGAGCAGGTCATGCAGGCCGCACAGGTGCTCGCCGGTTACACGCTTGGCGCCGCCGATGTGCTGCGCCGTGTGATGGGTAAAAAGAAGGTCGAGGAAATGAAGGAACAGCGCGTCCAGTTCGTGCAGGGCTGCGCCGAGCACAACAACATTTCCAAGCGCAAGGCCAACGAGATTTTCGACCTGCTCGAGAAGTTCGCCGGCTACGGATTCAACAAGTCGCACGCGGCGGCCTACGCCGTGGTGGCCTACCAGACGGCCTACCTGAAGGCGCACTTTCCGGTTGAGTTCCTCGCGGCTAACATGACCAACGACATGGCCGACACGGCCAAGCTGGGCGTGTTGACCGACGAGGCCCGGTCGCTCGGCACTGAGGTGCTGCCGCCGGATGTCAACGAAAGTCAGGTGCTGTTCGCCCCGGCTCGGGACGGCTCGGTCATCCGCTTTGGCATGGCTGCGATCAAGGGTGTCGGCAGCATTGCGGTGGAGGAGATCATTAGGGCCCGCGAGAGCGGTGATCCGTTCGCTGACCTGTTCGACCTTTGCGATCGCTGCGATACGCGGACAGTGAATCGCAAGGTGCTCGAGGCGCTCATCAAGAGCGGCGCGTGCGATAGCCTTGACGGCACGCGCGCGGGGCAGTTCTCGGTGATCGACCGTGCCCTGGCAAAGGCGTCCAGCCAGGCGCGCGACCGTGAGTCCGGACAGACGTCACTCTTCGGCGCGTTCGAGGAGAGTAGTAAATCAATGCAAGACAAGGTGCCCGACCTCGCCGAGTGGGAGAGCAGTGACATCCTCGCCGCCGAGAAGGAGCTGCTCGGCTTTTACGTCAGCGGCCATCCGCTCGATCCGTACCGCGAACTGCTCGGGCAGTACTGCCTGCACGACAGCGAGACTGTCAAGGCGCTCGAGAGCCGGAAAGTGACGCGCGTGGGCGGGCTGATCGCCGCCGTGCAGCGCGGCATCTCCCGACGTACCAACAAGCCGTATGCCATCGCCACGGTCGAGGACCTGAAGGGCTCGTTTCAAGTCCTGTGTATGAACGAGAATTACGACAAGTACCAGGGCCTTCTTGAAGCGAATAAAACAGTACTGATTATTGGTGAGGCGAACAACAATGAGAACACGCCCAAGATATTCCCACAGGAAATTATCGCGCTCGATGAGGCCCCGGCCAAGTTCACGCGGCAGGTGCATTTCCGGCTAAACAGCCCCGAGCTTGACCTGGGAAAGATGGATGAAATCCTCGACCTCGCCACGAGCCATCCCGGCCGGTGCCCGTTGTATTTGTGTTTCAAACAGCAGGATCGCCGCCTGGTTTTCGTCGAGACAAGCGAGCAACTTTTCGTGCGGCCATCGGAGCAGCTGCGAAACGAGGTGAACGAGATGCTCGGTCCGGACAGTTATTATGCCCAGGTGGACACCTCGTTGCCGGAGCCGGCCAAGCGCCAGTGGCAGCGAAAAGAAACAACTGACAACGGCAAGTAGCGTTTGGTTCAGATTGGCCAACGCGTCTGGCTCAATCGACGATCCAGCGCCTGGCTTTGAGTTCGAAGCGGGGCAGGGCACCGGGCTCGACAATATTCACCGGCACACGCAGCGCGAGCGTTTCCTGGAACACCTTGGCCAAGCGCGTGGCCAAACTGCTGTCGTCCCCGTCGTTCGGTTCCACCTCGACGTTCATTTCGACCAGGGCATCGTCACGACTTATATGTACGCGATACTCGGCAACACCGCCGGCGCTGCGGAGGATTTCCTCGACGGCACTGGGGTACACATTCACGCCGCGCACCACGATCATGTCATCGGCCCGGCCAAGGATGCCGCCTTGCAGCGCCAAGTCGCGGCTGCCACAGCGGCACGGCGACTCGACGGCCGTGGTGACGAGGTCGCCGGTGCGGTAGCGGATGAGTGGCGAGCCGTGGCGACCAAGCGTGGTCAGCACCAGTTCGCCAGTCTCGCCAGTGGGAACCGCTTCGGTGGTTTGTTGGTCGATGATTTCTGGCAAGTACGCCTCCTTAAGCACGTGTAGCACGCCGGCTTGGGCGGGGCATTGATAGGTCACCGGGCCGACCTCGGTCATGCCGTGATGGTCGAAAACCGTTGCGCCGGGCCAGGCTTCCTCGAGGCGTTTGCGCGTGGCGGGGATGCTGCCGCCCGGCTCACCGGCGACGACGATCGTGCGCACCGGCGATTTGGCAAGATCGATATTTTCCTCCTTGGCCACCTCGGCCAGGCGTAGGGCGTACGTCGGCGTGGAGCAGAGCACGTTGGTGTCGTGAGTGAATATGGCCT
>Ga0315318_10000499_pt1 | contig 15952 bp, 8 predicted proteins | sample M1200m3416metaG_FD_203703 | JGI IMG/M metagenome (GOLD analysis project Ga0315318, IMG submission 203703) | Ammonia-oxidizing marine archaeal communities from Monterey Bay, California, United States - M1 200m 3416 | ecosystem: Environmental > Aquatic > Marine > Coastal | place: USA: California... | reverse complement strand
AGGTTCATAATCAAGGATGCCTTCGTTGCACTCGGCCAATTGCGCAGCAACCAGGCTAGGTTTGGCCTTATCATGGCCGACCCGCCCTACGGCGACAAAAACATTAGCAAACGATCCGAGTCCTCTGCCCAGCGGATGCTAGACGATGAAAACTTACCAGCACTACTGGAGCCAGACGGCCTGTTCGTCCTTGGGCACACTAAGCGCGACACGCTGGAAATCCCCGTGCCGTGGGTTTTGAAAAATACCCTCAAACACGGCGATACTCACATCGAAATCCTCCACTTGCCCAAAGGCTAGGGTAAAAACAAAACGAGCAGTCTTGCAATGCGCCACAATACGTCAAACTATCCGCGCCTGTGATTAGCGAGACGCCCCTGTTACCTGAACCAAAATTCCTCCCGGAACTGCACCCCACCTATCGGCCAGCGATCCTGGCGAACCAAGCATTCAGGCAGGCCGTACACGAAACCAGCTCGGGCGTTGATGTTGGGATCGCCCTGGAGCAGGCTGACGGCTCAGTATTCCACCATCAGACGGCGCTTTTTCGCCCCGATCACGGATTGGCCGAAAACAACTTCCGTCATGTCGAGCGCATCGTGAAGTTTTTGCTATGGCAGCGCGGTGGCTGGAAAATCCACCTGAGCGGGGCTGACGATCTTGTACCGCAGCTGCAGGATTATTATAGAACAAACACTTTCGGGAAATTCGATGATGACGTGATCGGCGTAAAGAATAACGGCCACTCAATCGAGGTCGTAGGCTGCGTCGAATTACCTGAGGAACATTCCGAGGAGCGCTCGATCGGCCGAAACCTAAACGGATGCCGAATAGGCTTTGACCTTGGTGGTAGTGACAGGAAAGCCGCCGCGGTTGTCGACGGCAAAGTAAAGTTCAGTGAGGAAATTGTATGGGACCCCTATTTTGAACCAGATCCGGACTACCATTACCAAGGCATCATGAACTCCCTAAAGCGCGCCGCCGAACACCTGCCTCGCGTGGACGCGATCGGGGGGAGTGCTGCCGGTTGCTACTCTCACAACCGTGTGACGTGGGCCTCTCTCTTTCGCGGTGTTGAACCAAAGCTGTTCGACGAGAAAGTCCGGGACATGTTTCTCAACATCGGTCGGGAATGGAATGTGCCGCTTGAGGTGCTCAACGACGGCGAAGTCACGGCGTTGGCTGGTTCCATGGCTATGGGTAAAAATGGTGTACTCGGCATCGCTATGGGCACCAGTCAAGGCGGCGGCTATATTGACATGAACGGCAACATTACCACTTGGCTAAGTGAACTCGCTTTCGCGCCTGTTGATATGCACCCAAACGCACCTGCCGATGAATGGAGCGGTGACCTCGGCTGCGGCGCTCAGTACTTCTCACAGCAGGCAGTGGGCCGTCTGCTGCCGGCCTCTGGCATCGAGTACGACAGCACACTCAAACTACCGGAACAGTTAAAGGTCGTGCAGGCGCTCATGGAACAGGGCGACGAGCGAGCGCTAAAGATTTACGACGCCATCGGTATTTACCTCGGCTACTCGTTGGCGCATTACGCGGAGTTTTATGATTATGAGTACGTGCTGCTGCTTGGCCGCGTGACCACTGGCCCCGGCGGTGAGCACATTATCGAACGCTCCAAGGAGGTGATAGAGGCCGAGTTCCCCGACTTGGCCAAGCGCGTCAAGTTCCATATTCCGGACGAGACCGAGAAACGCCACGGCCAGGCCATCGCTGCAGCAAGCCTGCCAAGGGTTGATTGAGCTACGCTGTCTCGCTGCGGCTTTTCAGGAAACTTTCCAGAACCTCTGGGTTTTTCTCAAAAAACGAGGCCAAGTCCTCGAGAGCGCGGACCGTGTCGCGGCTCAAGTGGTGCTCCATCCCCTCAATATCCCGGCGCTGCGTTTCGCTGTCCAACTCGAGCAGGGAGAAGAACCGTGACAAGGTGGCGTGTCGCCGCTGAATCCTCTGCGCAACACCCCTGCCCTCCTCGGTCAACACAAGGCCACGCTTGTATTTTTCGTGTTCCACGAACCCAAGCTCGCAGAGCTTCTTAACCATGTTAGTAACTGAGGCCTGACGAATATTGAGTGAGTTAGCGATATCAACCACCCTCGCCTGGCCCGTTTTCTGAACCAGTTCAAGAATGCGCTCGAGGTAATCTTCCGCGCTTTGAGTCGGTGTGTTTTCCATCCAAAAGGTCTACTTCGGTTATTTGCCCCGGCGAAACCAGCCCCGCGGCGCCGCGGGCTTCTCGGGCTCGGCCGGCTTAGCACGGCGCGACCTGGACGGGGATGATGGCGCGACTTGACTGCGGAGCAACTGGCTGCGTGCCGCTGTTAGCGCCATGATGAACTCATCATAGGACTGATAGCGGTTGGCCGGCTTCTTGTCCATGGCACGAACGATGGTATCGCTGGTTGGGCCGGTGATAGACGGAACTCGTTTCCGTGCTGGGATCAGAGGGGTATTCAGGTGAGCGAGAACCACGTCGTCGATCTCGGGCGCCTCGAAGGGCGTGTGGCCGGTTATGGAGTGGTAGAGTGTCCCTGCCAAGCTGTACATGTCGGCGAGAAATGTTTCCGGTTCCCGTCGCAACTTCTCCGGCGCAATATAGTAAGGCGTGCCCCAGATCTGCTCAGAGTAATCCACCCCGGCCTCCGATTTACAGACAAGCCCGAAGTCAACCAGCTTGGGCTCGTTATCCACATTAAACAGGATGTTGCCAGGTTTGATATCGCGGTGCAGAAGCTTGTGCTTGAGGGCGGCGTCCAGCGCCGAGGCTATCTTGATGCCAACGTCGAGCACCTGCAGTTCCGAGACGGTACGGTGCTGGTCGATCAACTGGTCTAGGCTGCCGGCCAATGCAAGTTCCATCACCAGGTAAAGCTGATCCTTCAGTTGGCCAAACTGGTAAATGTGAATAATGTTAGTATGATTGAGTCTCGCCATCGCACGCGCCTCGGCGTAGAACGCCTCCAGCCCCTCCTTATCTTCAACCAGTTGAGGCTGCATCAGTTTGATGGCGACATCCCGTTTGAGCACGCTGTCAGTGGCCCTGTAAACAGTACCCATCCCACCCGCGGCGATCCTTGAGTTCAGTTCGAAATGCTCAAGCATCATCGGCATCATCAACTCGCCGCCGCACTTGGAGCATGATGTAATCTCCAATGGCCCAAGTTCACCAGGAATGAAGGCGTTACCCCCGCATGACATGCAGTTCACCAGTTTAAGCGGCTTGTCTGGAGTCTCCTCGACTTCTGAACTCACCCGCGCAGTCTAGCATGCCGCCCCTCCCGTTGCCAATGCCAGCAGGTTCAGCGAGTGCGCAGCGGCAAAGCGCTCTGCTCATAGATTGGTTTGACTTAGAGCTTTTCTTTGATATTGTCCGCGCTCTCTTGCCGGGACTTCCCGTCCGGCGCCCCCAATTAAAACAAACTTTATGGCAGCAAAAAAGGCTACTAAATACGTCTATCACTTCGGTAAAAAAACCGACGGCAACGGCAAAATGAAGGCACTTCTCGGCGGCAAGGGAGCGAACCTCGCCGAGATGACCCGCATCGGTTTACCAGTGCCACCAGGCTGCACCATCACCACCGAGGTCTGCACTTACTATTACGACCACAAAAAGACCTACCCCAAGGTGCTCAAGGCTCAGATGGAGGAAGGTGTCACCCGGATGGAGAGGCAGCTTGGTAAAAAATTCGGTGATCGAAAAAACCCACTGCTGCTTTCGGTGCGATCCGGCGCTCGCGAGTCGATGCCAGGCATGATGGATACGATCCTCAACCTTGGCCTGAACGACGAGTCGGTCAACGCCCTGGCAGAGTCTAGTGGTAACGCCCGTTTCGCTTGGGATAGTTATCGCCGTTTCATCCAGATGTACGGTGACGTAGTCATGGGCGTTCAAAAACTGCCCAGCGAGGATGAAGAGCCGTTTGAGATCATCATCGAGAAAGTTAAAAAGAAACTCCTCGGCAATGCTCACGCAGAAGACACCGATCTTTCCACCGGGGATCTCCAAGTGCTTGTTGCTGAGTTCAAAAAGCTCGTGAAGAGCCGAACCGGAAAGGCGTTCCCGAGTAATCCTTGGGACCAGCTCCACGGCGCCGTCGGCGCCGTATTCAGTTCATGGATGAATGATCGCGCGATTGTTTATCGCCGCAAGTACAACATACCAGCCGAATGGGGCACAGCCGTGAACGTGCAGTCCATGGTCTTCGGTAACAGCGGGGATAGCTCCGGCTCCGGCGTCGCCTTCACCCGTGACCCTGCGACCGGTGAAAATGCTTTCTGGGGCGAGTTCATGATGAATGCTCAAGGCGAGGATGTCGTGGCCGGTGTCCGCACGCCCGACCCTGTTGTCAAACTTAAGAAGGTTCTGCCAAGCGCACACAAGGAACTGCTCCGCATCTGCAAGGTGCTGGAGAAGCATTTTCGAGATGTACAGGATTTCGAGTTCACCATTGAGGAGGAAAAGGTCTTCATGCTCCAGACTCGGAACGGCAAACGAACCGGCCTGGCTGCTGTGCGCATCGCCTGCGAGATGGTCAAGGAAAGGCTCATCAGTTGGAAAGACGCCGTGAAGCGAATCCCTGCTGAAGATCTGGACCAGTTACTCGCGCCGGTGTTCGACCGCGCAGCCGTTAAGAAGGTTTCAGCCATCGCTAAAGGTCTTCCGGCAGGACCGGGCGCGGCTACAGGCAAAGTTTATTTCAACGCCGACCGGGCCGAGGCAGCCAAGGCCAAGGGTGAGGAAGTGTTGCTCGTTCGCCTCGAGACTTCACCTGAGGATTTGCGTGGCATGATCGCTGCCAACGGCATCCTTACGGCTCGCGGTGGTGTCAGTTCGCACGCGGCGCTGGTCGCCCGCCAGATGGGCAAGATCTGCGTCTGCGGGGCTGCCGACGTCCAGATTAACTACACCAAGCGCACCATGAAGATTGGAAGGCTTAACTTCAAAGAGGGCGACTTTCTTTCAATTGATGGTACTACCGGCGAGATTTTTCACGGCGAAGTGAAAACAGCCGCGTCAGAAGTTGTGCAGGGCCTTCTAAATAACAGGGCCGCCGCCAAGCGCAGTCGCACTTATAAGGACTTTGCGCAGATCATGAAATGGTGCGCCAAGGTCTCCAAAATGGAGATTCGGACTAACGCGGACTCACCAGGGCAGGTGAAAAACGCTATCGCATTCGGCGCCACCGGTATTGGCTTGTGCCGTACCGAGCATATGTTTTTCGAAGGCAACCGTATTGACGCCGTGCGTCAGATGATCCTCGCCGAGGACGAAAATGATCGTCGCAAGGCACTAAAGAAACTCTTGCCTTACCAACGCAAGGATTTTGAGGGTATCTTCAAATCCCTCAACGGCCTGCCGGGTACCATTCGATTGCTCGACCCTCCGTTGCATGAGTTCCTGCCACACGACGGCAGACAAATTAACGACCTAGCGAAAAAACTAAAGGTCAAACCTGCTGAGATTAAGCAGCGTGTCAGTGAACTGCACGAGTTCAACCCGATGCTTGGGCACCGCGGCTGCCGCCTAGCGATCTCCTATCCTGAGATTGCTGAAATGCAGGTGCGGGCCATCTTCGAGGCAGCCGCCAACGTGCAGAAAAAGAAGATCAAGGTTAAGCCTGAGATCATGGTTCCGCTCGTAGGTTTCAAGAAGGAACTCGAATTGCAAGCCGAGATCGTCCATCGCGTGGCTAGGGAGGTCAGCAGTGAAAAAGGCGTGAAGCTTAATTACCTTCTCGGAACAATGATCGAGGTGCCACGCGGTGCCTTGACTGCCGACGAGATCGCCGAAGTGGCCGAGTTTTTCAGTTTCGGAACCAACGATCTCACACAAACCACCATGGGAATGAGCCGTGACGACTCAGGCTCATTCCTGCCTAACTACGAGGAAGAGGAAATCGTGACGGACAACCCGTTCGCGGTGGTGGACCAGGCTGGTGTTGGTCAGTTAATGGAGATCGCTGTTAGAAAGGGCCGCAGCACCCGTAAGAACATTAAGCTTGGCATCTGCGGCGAGCACGGTGGTGAACCTAGTAGCGTGAAGTTCTGCCACAGCCTTGGCCTAAATTACGTGAGTTGCTCACCGTTCCGCGTGCCAGTAGCCCGCTTGGCCGCAGCCCAGGCTGCCTTAGCTTAAAACAAGGCGCTTGACCAAGTACAAAACGAACCGAAAACGCCTGTTTTTGCCGGACGTTTTTCTTTGCCCTTGACCCTCCGCAGGTTGGCCAGCAATTTTCCTCCGTGAGGATAATCTTTGCGACCGTGCTTTTTGCCTGTTTGGTCAGCCTTACTTCGGCGGCGGATATGGGGCGTTCCGTGGTTCAGGTATTGCTTTATAGCCAGACGCCGGTCTGGGATGCGCCATGGCGCAGCAACCCAGTGGCCAGCTCCAGCGGTTCCGGCTTTGTGATCGACGGTGAGCGTGTCATGACAAACGCTCACGTGGTCAGTTGGGCCAAGCAAATCGTCCTGCGCCGCTTCCAGGATCCGCGCCCTTGGCAGGCGCAAGTGGAGCATATTTCTCATGAGTGTGACCTGGCGGTACTCAAACTAGCTGATCCCGGCTTTTTTGATGGTCTCGCCCCATTGCCGATCGGCGAATTGCCGAAGGTTCGTTCGACCGTGGTGACTTGTGGTTACCCCTCGGGTGGAGAGCAGATAAGCTACACCAGCGGCGTGGTGTCACGCATCGAGTTGCAGAACTACGTGCACATCGGCAACAAGGCCTTTCTCTCCGTGCAGACGGATGCCGCGATCAATCCCGGCAATAGCGGCGGTCCGGTGTTTCAAGATGACAAGGTAGCAGGCGTCGCTTTCATGGGAATTCCCGGCTTGGAAAACACCGGTTTCTTTATCCCACCCGCGGTCATTAATCATTTTTTGGAAGATATAAGTGATGGTCACAACGACGGTTTTCCCAAAGCGGGCATACGAATAGTCTCGTTACAAAACCCGGCATTCCGTCGCTATCTCGGGCTGGATCCCACCGGCGATGGCGCCCGGATCGACAGTTTGTCTAATTACGCACAAAAAGCTGGCTTACTCAAGAAAGACGATGTCGTCCTTGAGGTGGGCGGCAGCCGCGTCGGCAGTGATGGAACGATACTACTCGACGGGAATCGCGTTTACTGCACTGCAGTGCTACAGAACGCCCAAAAGGGTGAGCAGTTGAAGATAAAACTGTGGCGCGACCAAAAAGAAATCGAGGTCGCTGTACCAATGAATATTCACGTTGAGGATGCCAACACAGGAAACATCTACGACTCGTTGCCGCGTTACTTTGTTTATGCAGGGCTAGTGTTCACGCCGCTGACGCTGGATTACGTGAAAACATTTGGCCGCAACTGGCGGAGCGTGGCCAACCTTGAAATGGTTTACGAACTTTATTACCAGCGGAACGAAAAGCCTGAAAAGGTGCGGCCGGAGCCGATCGTGCTAGCTGCCACGATGGCCCACCCGGTCAACGCCGACCTGCGCTTGACCAACCGGGCCTTGATTGATGAGATCAACGGTCGGCGTATCGAGAGTCTTGAGGACGTCATCGCCGCGTTCAAAGACAATCCAAAGGACCAACACATGATCAAGTTCTCCTCCGGCACCGTGGAGTGCCTCGACAAGACTAGTGGCGACAGTGCCAACGCGCAAATCCTCTCCACCTACGGCATCCCCGCCGATCGACGCCTGTGAAAACCTACAGAATGGCTTTGCTCACGGCCGGCCTGCTTGCCACAGCGTTTTCGGGAGTTGGCGCAGACATCGGGCCATCTGCCTTCCAAGAAAGCATCGTTCGGTTTGATGTAACCCGCAATGAGCACAACTTTCGCGTCCCTTGGGACAAGAGAGCACAGTCTGTTTCGAAGCTGGGCGCCGTCATTGATGGCAAAGAGGTGTTAACCACCGCCCAAGGACTAGCCAATCATACGTTGGTGCGACTTCAGAAAGGCGGGCGAGGCCGCTGGTTTAACGGCGAAGTCAAGTGGGTGGACTTTCAGGCCAATCTTGCCGTGGTGGGGGTCAGTGACGAAACATTCTGGAACAACTTGACCCCCATTCAGTTCGCCGAGTCGGATGAACTTCGAGACAACCTGCAGGTTGTTCGCTGGCGAGCCGGCAACATCGAGCGAAGGGCGGCGGAATTCAGCCGCTTCACCGTTGCCGACGCCAACTTTAACCAGGCACCGCGCATTGAGCTCAAGGCCAGCTCTGAAATCGAAGGTGCCGGCCGGGGGGAGCTCATGGTCTCCGGCGCCAAAGTGGTCGGCTTGGTGGCCAGCAAGTCCGGCAGCACTTGCTCCGTGATCCCTGCCCCATTTATCACGGCAGCACTCAAGCTCAGAGCTGATGGCAATTATAGAGGTCTCGGGTACTTCGACTTTATTTGGCAACCGGCCTCCAATCCCGCCACGACGGAATACTTTCAACTCAATGGTCCCGCTCGCGGGGTTCTCGTCATCAAAACTTCCACGCGACCCGGAGCCAAATCTCCGCTTAACCTGCATGACATCATTTTAGAGTTGGACGGCTTTCCGATCGACATACAGGGCGACTACCTCGACCCAGACTACGGCCATGTCATCATGGAATACCTCGCCTGCCGGAACAAATGGGCGGGCGACATCGTGAAGCTCAAGGTATGGAGGGACGGCAAGACACAAGAAATTGATTACACACTCCCTAAGGCCGATTTCACTGATAATCTCGTGACGGATCGCCCTCAGGGAGCCGAGCCAACCTACTTGATCGCTGGCGGACTTGTTTTCGTCCCGCTCTCAGCCGAGTACCTCAGCAGTTGGGGGAAGGACTGGCAACGCAACGCGCCGTTTCGGCTGGTGTTTTACAATAATCAAAAGCCGGAAAAGGCTCAACGATCCCTAATTGTCCTCTCGCTGGTACTTCCTGACTTTTACAACATTGGTTATCAAGAGCGCAACGCGCAAAACCTGGTGCTGAACAAGGCGAACGGCCTGCGGATTGATACGCTCAAAAGCTTGGCCAACGCACTTAAATCACCTGAAAACGGCTTCCATGTTTTCGAGTTCAAGAAAGGAAGCGCGCTGCGGAAAATCATCCTCGATGCCGAAAAACTGGACGCGGCAAACCAGCGTATCGCCAAACGCTACCGAATCGCCCAGTTTCAAAAACTCAAATAACTCAAAATGAATTCTTGGGCCTCATCCGCTTCATCAGTGGCTGTTTTTGTACTAGCCCTAGCCCAGGCGTTTCCCCAAAGAACAAGAGTTCAGATTCCCTTCGAGTTAAACGATAAATCGCTGAAACTAACCCAGTGGGCGAAGCAACCCATGCTGAAAAATCCGGTTGCGTTGAGTTTCGACAATCAAGGCCGCCTGTTCGTTGTTGAAACGGCTCGGCGTGGAACCGTGGATGTAGATATTCGGAGTCACAAGGATTGGGTCATCGACGATTTGTCCAGTCAAACAATTGACGATATCCGGCGCTTGTTCCGCATCAAAATGGCCCCATCACTGAGCGAGCAAAACAAATCGTGGCTTCCGGACCGAAACCAGGATGGCTCTCACGATTGGCGTGATTTGACCACCGTCAAGGAGCGGATTCACCTGCTCCAGGACACCAACGATGACGGCAAGGCTGATGTGGCAAAAGTGTTCGCAGAAGGTTTCAATCAGGAGATTAACGGTGTCATGGCCGGTGTACTGCCTTACAGGGGCGACGTTTTTGCCACCATCTATCCCGACGTCTGGAAACTAAACGATCTTGACGGAGACGGATACGCCGATAAACAGGAAGTTTTCTTTCACGGATTTGGTGTTCACGCCGCCTTCGACGGACATGACCTTCATGGACTGACTGTTGGCCCCGACGGCAAACTGTACTTCTCAGTTGGCGACAACGGCTTCTCAGTTAGGACTAGAGAAGGCAAGATGTTGCATCATCCCAACACAGGCGGTGTCCTGCGTTGCAATTGGGACGGCAGTGATCTCGAGGTTTTTGCCGTCGGACTTCGCAATGTCCAGGAACTCGCCTTTGATGACTACGGAAACCTTTTCTCAGTGGATAACGACGGGGATATCCGTGAGGAGCGTGAACGTTTTGTTTATATTACCGAGGGCAGCGATTCTGGTTGGAGGCTCAATTGGCAGTTTAAAAAAGGAGGCTGGCCGGAACGAACCAAAACACCTCAATACTGCCCATGGGTAGACGAAAAACTTTGGTTGCCACATTGGAAGGGTCAGGCCGCCTACATTACCCCGCCGATGAGCGAGTTCTCCGTTGGCCCTGGAGGTTTCAAATACAACCCCGGCACCGCCTTGAACAACCGTTACAAGGGCTACTTTTTCCTCTGCGAGTTCCCAGTTCAGAAGATCACTGCGTTTGCAACCAAGCCGCGGGGTGCTTACTTTGAAATGTCAGATGAGCACATCTTCCTGTTCGGCATGATGGCCAGCGCAATTAGCTTTGGCCCCGACGGCTCAATGTACATCGCAGATTGGGATGGCAAGTGGCAGCCCAACGAACTTGGCAGCATTTGGTCGGTGGATGACCCAGCTCTTCGAAAATCCAAAACGCGCCTTGAGGTATCCAGACTCCTGCGGAACGGTTTCGCAAATCACACGGTTCCGTCTTTATCTAATCTCCTTAGTCATGCCGACCAGAGAATCCGACTAGAGGCCCAGTTTGAATTGGCCAAACGGAACAGATTTAACGAACTGCTTGACGTCTCAACCGACACCAAGGTGCAACTCCTGGCTAGAGTCCATGCCATGTGGGGCCTTGGTCAATTGACAATCAGCAATAGGCAGACCAAGCGCTTGGCCAGACAGCTTCCATTCGGTGACGCCAGCTTTGAAATTCGCGCACAAGCCGCAAAGCTTGTCGGCACTTTAAAGATCAGCCCAGCCGCCGAGAGCTTGGTTAAACTTCTAAAAGATAATAACGCACGAGTTAAATTCCATGCTGCCATGGCGCTTGGGCAGGTGGGGAGTCAATCAACCGTCCCTGCCCTACTAACACTACTCGAACGCAATAATAACGAGGACGCCTACATTCGCCATGCAGCAATCATGGGCCTCGTCGGCTCGGCAAGCCCTGGCCAGCTTGCTGAAAATGCGACGAACGCATCTTCGGCGGTTCGCGCCGCATCCGTGGTTGCCTTGCGCCGCCTCAAACATCCTTCGGCCGCCGCGTTTCTGAATGACACAGACGAAATGGTACAACGGGAGACCGTTAGCGCAATCCATGATGACACTTCCATCCCTGGCGCACTCACAGAAGTCGCGAATCTGCTCCCATCTAACACGAGTCATGACGAAGCGATCACCCGCCGTTTACTCAGTGCCAATCTTAGAGTAGGCAAAAGAGCCAATGCCCAGAACCTCGTTGACTATGCCCTCAACGAATCCAAGCCAGTTGCAATGCGAAAAGAAGCACTACTTTGCTTGGGTGACTGGAATCGCCACCCGTTTGTCGACCGGGTCGAAGGTCGAGTCCGCAAACTGTCCATACGCAACAAAGATTTGCCCAAGCGCTTGGTTGCCAACAACATGGAAAAGCTCTACCAAACTGCTGACGATGATTTACTCCCAGTTTTGATTCAACTCACGGAAAAATTAGGCATTGAGCAGGACATAAACCAACTATTTGCCATCGCCAGTTCCACTTCCCAGCCCCCTCTCGCACGCGTACAGGCTGTCCGCTCGATACAGGCAAAGCAGACTGCTGTGATTGCCAACAGATTGGTTGATTTACTCAAAACAAATCAGCCGGAAATTCAGATTGCCGTCATTGACAAAATAGCATCTACCGAACCCGATAATCTCGGCCCCCGACTCGACGAAAAATGGAACTTGCTAAGCCTCCGCGCTAGGCAACATTTCTTGCACACCCTCAGCAAAGCCGCCAGCCCCGCAGGTGACCGCATTCTCCTTCAATCTTTCGAAGCACTACTCAGCGGCAGACTAACGATGGAATTGGAGCTGGACATCGTCACGGCTGCGAAAACAAGAATGACTCCCGCCTTGGCCGAGTTGCTTAAAAAACACAAAGCCACACAAGACTCTAATGACACACTGGCTCCACACCGCCCCACCCTGATAGGTGGTGATGCCGCGACGGGCAAATTGGTTTACGAACAACACGTCGCCGGACAGTGTGTTCGCTGTCATGATGCCGGTGGCGAGAAGAACCAGGTTGGGCCGGTTCTCAAGGGAATCGGAAAACGATTTAACCGTGAGTATCTATTGCGTTCACTTGTTGAGCCAAGCGCTAATATAGCTGAGGGGTTTGATGTGACCGTTGCAGAGACGAGTGATGGCCAAACATTCGTCGGAAGAACAATGAATCAGACCGACAAAACGATCTCCCTTGTTTTGGTTGACGGAAAGTTAAAGAAACTAAAAACAGCATCGATCAAGAAACTAACAAAAACAAAAGCTTCAGCCATGCCCCCTATGGGGGCTATTCTCTCCCCGCATGAGACGCGGGACTTGGTCGCTTATCTTTCAACCCTCTAGCCCCCGGGTCAGCTTATAGGCAAACTTAACCGATGGCCTCCTTGAGCTGATCGAGCCATTCAGGCACTGCAATCCACGGGTTCGGTGCCGCTTCGTATTCGAGAGCAACAAAGCCCTGGTAACTGCCATCACGCAATATGCCGACCAACCGTTTGATGTCGGCCTGGCTTTTTTGCCTTGCACCTCGAGGCTGCACCTCAACCTTCAGCTGCACATTTACTGCATAGGGTATACAACGAGTGATGTCACCGTAAACATCAGCGGTGTGGAAGTTGCCGGTATCAAGATTAATCCCCACCCAATCGCTGCGGGTGGCCTTTACGATTTCAAGCAAGCTATCTGCCTCAGCCACGATACCGCCGTGATTTTCTATGCCGAGAAAGACACCACGTCTCCCGGCGTATTCACCTAGCTCCTCGAGCGCTTCGATACAGAGAGCTTGAGCCTCCTTCAAAGATTGACCGAGCGCACCACCAGCGAAGACTCGAACGTGCGGGGCCCCCATATGCGCGGCGTTATCGATCCACTTTTTGACGTGGATAATTTGCGCGTCCCTCTTCTCGCCCTTGGGTAAAGTGAACTCGTTACCAACCGCTGTACCGCTGATCGCAATGCCGCGAAGAAAGGCGTGGCGCTTGAGGGCTACCAGGCCAGCTTTGTCGATTTTCTGATCAATGTAGTAGCTGGTTAATTCAGCCCCTTCCAACTCTTGATCGGCGCAATAGTCAATAAAACCATGCATGTCTATGATTTTGCCGCCTTGAGGTCTTTTTTGAGCATGGGTAGCTGTATTAAAGTAATCACGAAAACTATACGCGGCCAAGCTTAGGTTTAATCGCGCCTTGCCTTTACGCTGCCTTGGAGGCGCACCAGGTAAACGAACAGGCAACGCGACACCAAGGCCGGCAACTGCGGAGACGGCACCAACGCTTTTGAGAAACTTACGCTTACTAAAACGCATGAGCAGAATTGAACAGCAATACCAGTTGACATCCAACCCAAAACACTCCCGTAAAAGCGTGCGTCTCGCACGCGTTACGCGGGATTTTCACACATCTACTTTTGGCAAAAATAAGTGAAATAAACTAAAAACGCGCAAGAACTAACTTTGACACTTGGCCCGCTCAATGCTACTTCAGGGGTTATGAATTATGGCTCGCGCAATGTTTTAAACACGTTCCGCTTAGCTCTGTGTACATGGTTCGGCTTGCTTGGTTGCACCACGCTAAAATCGGACAATCTTGAGCCATTTATCTACTCAACCGAAGTCAGCGGGGATCAAGTCGTCGTCAGCGTGCACGTGCCAGCGGGACACATGAGTGCTGTACTGGAGATCAGCAACGATGTTACGTCTGGCTGGAAACCGATTGTTGCAGGCAAACTTACCGGCGAGGAAGGGTTGGTGACATTCACGTTCCCCGACGACCAACCGATTAGATTCATGCGCATTCAAGCGGCGCCCACCACGGAGTTGCCGAAGGTGCCTTTTTCAAACCCCAGCCATTTTTCAGTTAAACCCGGTTTTTATTTATTTCCGGAGTACGAAGATGGCAAGGTGCCACCGTTTGGGCTCAACCCGGTCTGGAGTCTTGGCCAAGCGAAAAAAATAGGCCACCTTCTAAACCGGACTGCCTACGGACCAAGCTTGGCGGATGTCACAAAGGTGGAGGAACTTGGGGTGGAATCGTACATTGAGTCCCAGCTCAATCCGAACCCCGCAGACTGGCAGCATTCGACACGGCAAACTGAAAAAGAAGCCGATCTTTTTTACAGCCACGAACCAACTGCCGACAAGATTCATATGGAGGAGGGAGAAACCTGGCGATACTTCAAGGGCACCAAGCAGCCGCCAGCAAGCTGGAGGACAATGAGTTTTGACGATAGTGAGTGGGAAGCAGGTCCATCCGGTTTCGGCTACGGGGACAACGATGACATGACAAAGCTCTCGGACATGCGGTTTTATGAGAAAACCAATGATGAACCAGGGCAACCTGGTTACCTTAGCTTGTTCATTCGACGAACGTTCCAGATCAGAAACGCGGCTGAAATCAAACAGTTAATATTCCGGGTTGACTATGATGACGGTTTCATCGCCTACCTCAACGGGCGAGAAATTGCACGTGCGAACATTGACGGCGTTGCCCGTTACGACACCCAGGCAAAAAAAGGACACGAAGCTGGAGACCCTGTGGATTTCGATATCACCGAAAAACTAGATATTATGCGTGAGGGCGAGAACGTGCTCGCGATACAGGTTCACAACGACAAGCTTACCAGCAATGACCTGACCATGATCCCGAGACTGGTGCAGCGGACCAAGCTGGAATTACCCCCAGTAAAGCGGATCAAGGATATTGACTCCCTGCAGCAACTCATTCACTTGCGGGGCATCTACTCAAGGCGCCAACTCCAGGCCGTCCTGGCTGAGTTCTGGGAAAACCACTTCACAACAGATTATGACAAGTTGGTTGACTATTTTGAAGACCTTGAAAACTCGGATGGCCGAGAAGCCATGAGTTCCAAACAGGCCAAGCAGGAAGCCGCACAGATTGAGTGGCAGGAGTACGAGTTTTTCCATGACAACGCACTTGGAAATTTCGGAGATCTCCTGCTTTACAGCGCCAGCAGTCCCTCAATGCTCATTTACCTGGACAACGTTCTGAACGAAAAGGGAGAGGCAAACGAAAACTACTCAAGGGAAATTCTCGAGTTATTCGGATTCGGCGTGGATAACCGATACGATCAGAGCGACATCGAGGAATTATCCAGGGCATTCACTGGATGGAATGTGAGAAAAGCCTGGCCCGGCGATGTGAAATCTTTCCCGCAATCAGCCCGAACTCCCTTTACCAAAGAGAGCGCTCAATATAATGATGACAACAAGCTCAAGACCGGTCGGGTATGGCGCTATTTCAAGGGAACAGCAGAACCCTCCCCCAAGAAGGTCGGCAATGACATGATCCCCACTCTGGAATGGGCACAACCTGAATTCAACGACGCCAAGTGGGCTCAAGGCACGGTGAGTATTGGCTACGGTGACAATGACGACAAAACAACCCTTGGCGATATGCGCAACCGGTACACCTCCGTTTACCTGCGCCACACCTTTACTATTGGAGACCCGTACGAAATGGATAATCTGATGCTTCATGTGGAGTATGACGATGGGTTCATCGCCTACTTAAATGGCCAGGAAATTGGCCGGAGTGACACCATGAACTTCACGGGGTCTCCGCCTCCATTTGACAGCGAAGCCAATGCTGGGCATGAAGTCACCGCCAAGCCGGCGGCCATCAACCTGAAGGATTATTTTCAGTTACTCAAACCCAGCCCAAGCCAGAACGTCCTGGCGATCCAAGTGCACAACACCACCAAGAACAGCTCGGATCTTTCCATTAACCCCACCCTGATTGAGCGCAAGACGCTTGCTGGCAGTATTGAAAACGGAGATC
>Ga0315318_10000495_pt1 | contig 16015 bp, 13 predicted proteins | sample M1200m3416metaG_FD_203703 | JGI IMG/M metagenome (GOLD analysis project Ga0315318, IMG submission 203703) | Ammonia-oxidizing marine archaeal communities from Monterey Bay, California, United States - M1 200m 3416 | ecosystem: Environmental > Aquatic > Marine > Coastal | place: USA: California... | reverse complement strand
CGACGGAGCCCAAGAATAATAATAATCTCCATTCATAATCCACTTTGGTACATCAACCGAGGGTTCAATACCCCCGCCGGGAAGAAGCTGGATACCTTCCAGATATTCCAAGAATTCATCAGCCGGAACAAAATCAGTAATCAGCTTAGAATATCTTGTAAGGAGGGGCGTGCCGCCGCCAGTATTTTGACTGCCGATAATTGACAGTCCAAATCGAAAATTGCTGGTGATTGGATCATCTAAAAGTGGGGCGATCCCCTCTATCATCGATTGTATCTCGTCGTCAAATGAGCCGGAAATATCAATAACAAAAACAATATCTACCCCACGATTATCAAAGCCTTCATCAACTTCACCATCGCAATCATTATCTTTATTATCACAGACTTCGGGAACAGGAAGAATCTCCCCATCGCACGGACCATCAAAACCACCCTCTTGACAATACCGAACTCCTGCCCGGCATTCGCCCACAGCCATTGTTCCGGCAGGACCATCGTAACAAACAATCGCAGTAGAGTTGGCAACACCCTCATCTACGGTCCCGTTACAATTATTATCCAAGCCGTCACAAAGCTCTTCGGATGGTCCGATATGCCCTTCACAGCGAGTACCACCATTGTCACAGACCATCACGCCAGGAACACAGACTCCGACGCCATAATCAGCGCCCTCTACAAATCCACAGAGTTGGTGCTCTTCGGGATAGGTCTCGTCAATATATAAATCGCAGTCATTATCCAACCCGTCGCAGATTTCCTCCACAGGTCCTTGGGCTCCTACACAGTCAGACCAGCCGGAGCTTGAACAAGTCTGCGTGCCATATTTACACTCACCCACGGGCATCCGGGTACTTTCAGTGTCCCAAGAACACTCCCGAACATCACCGGGAGGACACGGAACCCTAATGAGTTCCTGCTCCTCACAGCCAAGGAAAAATAAGGGCACAAATAAAAAAAGAAGGCGCTTCATTTCATCGTCGCCTCAACACACTTCTCGTAAGTAGGGTAAAGCATCATTGTCATGGCGCTACTGTTGAAGACCTTAAATCTCATTGATTTCAGGGGAAGTTTCCTATCCCCATACTTAGAGGTCATCATAATAGGGGGAGATTTTTTAGTGGTCCCTGGTAGATTGAAGGCGAGGAGAAGCGTTTGGTTGGGTCCGTTCTCTAGGACACCCTCAATATAACCATGACCAGCGGCTTCGGGTATTCCAATTTGAATAGAAGTTACATCACCCGGAAAGGTGGTTAGATCATTGCTGGTGTGAACAACCCACTTGCAGTTATTTAACTGCCCTGGGGTATAATAAACTGTGTTTTTAGAAATAACGACTTGGTGTCGTTGGGATTCTTCAGCCTTAATATAGGCGTAATAAGAAATCGCGAGAGTAAAGGCGAGAAGTGATACTAGGGAGGGTCTTTTTCGTAACCACTTTGTCAAAATAGCCCCTCCTTACGGGAGAGGGTCTAGGTTGACAAGCTCTCCTTTTGGCCGATAAATAATGAACGGCATCTTCCTGATTTCATTAATAAGTAGATTTTTACTTTGGGTTTTCGTTTTTTTCTCTAGCCAAAAAAGAACCTGCGGCTTTTCTTTTACTTTGCCAACATAGGACCATTGACCGTCAATTTTCTCCCAAACCTTGGGGAAATCCATTTTTGGACTGGATAAAGCCATCACCCCAGCCAATATTACGCTGCTAACCATTTTCTTATTCCTGCCTTTCTAAGTATTTCTAATTTCAGTGGATTAGAATTGCTATGGTTAAATAGTCTTCAAATCCTATAGTTACTATACTATGATGAAAAAATATCCTGTTTACGCATTGTTTTTAATGTCAGTTTTCTTTATAACCAGTTGTACGAGCGGATGTGTTACTTTAAGCTCTTCTGGAATTATTCAAAATAGATTACCCCGCCAAGCTTTTGTACAGGTTCAACAGGCGGTAGAATTAGAGGGGTGCGGATTAGACCCTGATACGGAAAAGGAGAAATGTCAGCAAGTCACGATGCGGTCAGTTTCTTCCGGGGCTTATGTTTTTATAAGTGAAGTAGCCGATGATGTGGCATATGTTTTAACCGCTGGTCATTCCTGTACTAATAGAACCCCAAAAGAACAAAGGGTTGACGGATATAGAATTAGGAACCTGGGTTCTTCGTTTACTATTGTTGATCTAGACGGAACTTCCCACGAGGGAGAAGTAGTAAGTGTAACAACTCGTTATGACTTGTGCTTATTAAAGGTTCACAATGTTTTAGTAAAGCCTCCTGTTTTGAGACCAGCGCCAGAGCCGCCCCAGCCAGGCGATGAAGCCACCAATTTAGCCGCGCCGCACGGATTATATTGGCCCAACACTGTACTAATTTTTAAGGGAATATTTTCGGGGTACCACACAAGAGGGTATTCGATGTACACTATTCCCACCAAGCCGGGCTCCAGCGGCTCGCCGATTCTAAATAAAGAAAACAAATTAATAGGGGTCATCTTCGCTGGATATCCAGTGATGGAAAACATTGGATTATCCTCACCCCTGGTCGCCATAAAGATATTCCTCAAGAAGTCGATTGCTCGTGGAGAAATGAAATTATGGGAAGAAAATAATACTCCCAAAGTCGATACCACAATTATTCGCAATTGGGCAAAAGAAATGAAAACAAAACTTGAACAGACGTTTGGAGAAACCAAGTAGAAACCCTATGTAAAGCAGGGAGTAAATCTCCGGAGGACTCAGATGACGGCAACACAAGTTAATAATTATTTTAACACACTAATCAGCGGTAGCTCCCTCCCCCGACATTTAGCGGAAGTAGACAGCGGACACAATATTACAAGAGCCGTCAGGATTAAGGCTGAATATCCCGAAGATGTTTGTGGCTCTGTTCCTTTCCGAGTGACAAATAGGCATGCCGGCAACCTTTCTCAATGCCCGATAAGTGCATCTCATCACGTTATGGTTGGCGGAGACCCCATAAAAGGGGAAAATGAAGAGAGAAGAAATAAAGCTAGAAGAACCATTGGCGGCCCTCTCCCAACTGATAATCTTGTTTTGCATTTGATTGCCGAGGATCTTTATACAGACTATGCCCACAATGCGACCGTGACAGGAAGCTGGAAGGATAACAGCGGACAGGGCAATGATTTAACTGTTACAACGGAAGCTTCCGCTCGCCCGGTTTACAGAAGCGACTCGCCTAAAGAATATTCTAATGTTAAGTTCTTGGGTGATGAAAGTTATTTTTCGATTGAAGTTGGGGACTCTCATGCGCTCGCCTCAATGGTAAATAAAATTGTTTACGTTGTTTTTGATGCCGACGAGGACGCAGGTGTTGCAACCCCAGGCAACCAATTTACAGTGAAGACAGATTCGACCGCTCAGGGTTATGCACTAACTGTTTTTGCTGCTAGGAATATTAGCGGGAATATCGATATAAAAAAGATGACAACTCATGATATAGCCTCCGACATAAAGACAGGAAGCGAAGACACGGGGGACGATTTTGGTATAACGGCAGATGTACTGGCAACCACTTCCCTAGAAAATGAAATGTTAGCGGAGTTGCTCATATATGATTTTAGTAGCGGCACCCCACACACCGACGACGAAATGAAAAATAATATGAATGACTTATTCTGCAAGTACCTTGTGTCGTAACATTGAAATAGTAACTATTTATAGAGAAACTCAAGGAAAGTTTATAAATGACAAAATTCATTATTGGTGATATTTCCACCTTCCCAGTTACAGCAGACCCAGCAATTATTACTGGGAGTTTAAAAGTTTCCGGGTCTTCCGCTACTGCTAGAATTCATGTACACGGCGGCACAGGTGGTGATGCTCTTAGTGTTACAGGAAGTGTAAAGATTAGTGGAAATCTTGAAGTAACAGGTACAAGCACAACAGTAAGCTCAACCCACACTCTTATTAAAGATAAAATTGTTACTCTTAATGACGGCGGCGGCGCAGGTTCCGGGGGCGAATCAGGTATTGAAATAGAAGAAGATGGTAGTTCTGCTGGTTACATAGTAACTTCCGGTGATCGAGCGGCGTGGAAATTTAAGGTTCCCGCCGGCAACATTTTTACAATTACACCATCTGTTACCGGGAAGACAATATCACTTCATGATGATACAGCCCTCAATCAGAATCTAAGGACTACAGATTCTCCTCAATTCCTTGCTGTTAATGTTGTTGACGAACATCCAAGACTTAATATAAAAACAAATAGCGCCAACGGCGACGGACAAATTAAGTTTATTGCAAATGATAGTTCCGTCCTGGCAAATCTTCGTTGCGATAATACGGGAAATTCACTAAACCATCTTAGTATAAACGCTGGGACGAACGAAGATGATCTTGTTGTTCATAGCAGTGGCAAGATAGGTATTGGCACTACAACTCCCGATAATGCTCTAGAGGTATTATCTTCTACTGCTCCACAAATGAGGTTAACCCACACTGATGCCACAGACTACGCTACGTTCGCTGTGGATGGCGATGGTCAATTAGATATTACCACGGTTGATGGTGGAGGAACTGGTGGACATATTTGTTTGATGCCGGATGGTTATGTCGGTGTCGGGACAGGTGCCCCCGAAGGAAAACTCCATGTTCTAGCTTCCTCTGCCGGAAGCGTTACTGTCGCCGGACAACAAACGGATGGAATTATTGTAGAAAACGATGACGTTGCTTCGATAACTTTATTGGACACTAGCGGTGGGGTTATTTATTTTGGAGATGCAGCAGATACGGATATAGGAAGAATCGGCTATAGGCATGGTGGAGATTACGCCAATTCAATGTATTTTTGGACAAATAATGCTCAACGGATGACTATAGACTCTTCCGGCAGAGTTGGCGTTGGGTTGACTGAGCCCGACACGGCACTTCATGTTTCTTCTTCATCAACAACCGAAGCGGCTGTAACTATTGATGGCGGTATGGTTTATAAGCGGACAGCAAAGAACACCAGCGCCGCCTCGGTAACTTATACCATTTTGGAAAGTGATTATATTATAGGGTGTAATACTTCTACGCACGCTAGCAGAACAATCGCACTAACCCTTCCCACTGCTGCCTCTTGTCAGGCGGGACAACAATTTGTTGTCAAAGATGAAGGTGGAGCCGGCGGGGTGGGGGCAACAAAAATAACAATTGGTACTAATCAAGCTGGATCAGAAACTCTTGATGGCGCTGCACCGAGCAGTACCGGCAACCCCCTTGATCCGGGGACTCCTTACTTCGCCGCTACCTTCTATACAGACGGCGCAAATTGGTTTATCTACTAAGTCCAATAAGTTAGCATTTTCTCAAAAATAACGGTACTTTTTAGGCTCCAAGAGACTATATAACTCGACGGCAATTGCCGAGTTTCCTAACAGTCTGATAAGATTAGTTTCTATAAGCGATGGGCAAGTATGTCCTCGGGTTTCATGACAGAAGTTTTTTAAACTTTTACTTAGATGTTTCTCTTAAGGTTATTTTTTTAGAGTCAATTTCTATAGGAGGAAAATATTATGGCTTATAATATAGTGGCTGATTCAGCCATCACCAGGGCAAAAATCGCCGCTGATGCCATCGACGGAACAAAAATCGCAGACGATGCGGTTGATAGTGAACACCTTGCCGCTGCGGGGATCGATAATGAGCACTTGGCGGACGATGCCGTTGCGGCTGCCGAGTTGGCTTCTAGTGCTGTTGTTACAGCCAGCATTGTAGATAACGCTGTTACTTTAGCAAAAATGGACGGTCTGGCGGCCGCGAAATTTATTCTTGGTGATTCCAGCGGCGATCCCGCTGCTGTTTCTATGTCTGGCGGTGCAACAATAACCCACGCAGGCGTTGTAACTGTTACCGAGGCTGCCGGCGATTTTGAAGTCACAGGCGACCTCACTGTTAGCGGAGGGGATATCACGGCATCATCATCCGTCTCAGAAAAACCATTGATGACACTTACAAACACAAACGCCGATGCGGCTGGTGCGGCGATCAAGCTCCTTAAGGACAGTGCTACGATGGCGGCAAACGATGTTTTGGGCGAAGTTCAATTCTTCGGTTCTGACGATTCTGGTACCAACCAAGAGTTTGGTAATATTCAAGTGCAATCTTCAGCCGTTACCGCAACCAGCGAAACAGGTAAAATGCTCTTTGGTGTCGCTTGCTCTGACGATGGTGGTGTTGATACCATTATGACACTTGCCGGCGGTGCAGCGGGCGCTACGAGTACAGTAACGATTGCCGGCGACCTAACTGTTTCAGGTACAACCACTACGGTCAATCAGACAATCGTCAATAGTACGACGGACGTCTTGGTCTTCGAAGGAGCTTCGGCCGACGGGCATGAGACAACGCTTAAGGTTGTTGAACCAACTGCTGATTGTTCCTTCTCACTTCCAACACTGTCTGCGGGTAACTTCTTTATCCCGGCTATTGCTGGAACTGCTACTGACGCATCTGCGGCTGTAACCGCTGCGGAGTTCGCGCTCCTTGATGGCGCTTCAAGTGTAGGCACAACCGCTGTCGCTTCTGGTGACGGCATCGTTACAAATAACGGTGGCACGATGATGCACACCAATGTTGACACCTTCGATACTTATTTGTCTCAAACAGCCAAAACGCTCACCAACAAGACGTTGACAAGCCCTACGCTGACAACTCCGGCTCTTGGTACGCCAGCAAGTGGTGTTTTGACTAACTGCACTGGTACGGCGAGCAATCTGGTCGCCGGCGAGGCAACTGAAGCGGTCAACGTCACAGTCACAGCAAACAACGCCACCAATGAAACAGTCTATCCGACCTTCGTTGATGGAGCGACAGGTACTCAAGGTATCGAGACTGACACTGGCTTGACATATAATCCAAGCACTGGATTGTTATCGTCTACTGGTTTTTCTGGTAACTTAACTGGTACTTTGCAGACCGCTGCCCAGGGCAGCGTCACAAGCTTGGGCACTTTGACTGCTTTGACTGTTGATGACGTGGCTGTTGATGGCAAAATTATTACGATGACCGGTAGCACGAACGATACTGCCACTATGACAGTGGGTACTCATGGTACACTTGCCATCACGACAGTTGATACTGCGGCTGCTGCTGCCAATATGACATTAACTGCCGATGGTACATTTGAGGCTATTGGTACAACGATCACACTAGACTCTGGTGGAGCAATCAATCTTGAGCCTGCATCTGGTTCTGCTATTTTACTTGATGGTACGATCAGCGTTGATGCTGGTGTCGTTACTGGTGCTACTTCGATTACCTCAACTGCGTTCGCAGGCGACCTCACTGGTGATGTAACTGGTAATGCTGATACCGCAACGGTTGCAACAACTGTGACTATTACAGATAACGAAAGTACTAATGAAACTAATGCTATTATTTTTACAGCAGGTGGAGATGTTGATGGTGGTAATATTGGATTGGAAAGTGATGGTGATTTAACCTACAACCCAAGTTCAGGTACACTAACAGCAACAGTTTTAGCAGGTACATTATCTACAGCAGCACAAACCAGCGTTACAAGTTTAGGCACTTTGACAGCCTTGACTGTTGATGACGTCGCTATGAATGGCAAAGTTATTACCATGACCGGTAGCACGTCCGATACCGCTACTATGACAGTGGGCACTCATGGTACGTTGGAAATTACTACCACCGATGCTGCGGCCGCAGCGGCGAATATGACTCTAAGTGCTGATGGAACCTTTGAAGCTATCGGAACAACAATTACGCTGGACTCTGGTGGGGCAATCAACCTTGAGCCCGCATCTGGTTCTGCTATTCTTCTGGATGGCACCATCAGTGTCGATGCTGGCGTTGTAACCGGAGCTACTTCGATTACTTCGACAGCTTTTGTTGGGACTCTATCAACCGCAGCCCAAGCTAACATCACGAGCTTGGGTACATTGTCAGCTTTGACTGTTAGTGGTTTAGTCACACAATCAGGTGGACAGGTATGGAGTCATGATGTTCTCACCTCCAATACCACGCTCGATGGTACCAACTCGGTCGTCCTGTGTGATACAGAAACCACGGCGGCGTTTACTGTCACCTTACCAGCCTCGCCGACTGATGGACAGGTATATGTTATTAAGGATGTAGCGAGCAACTTCGCCTCGGCTAATCTGACGGTTAATCCGAACAGTCTGAAGATAGATAATGAATCAGCCAATCTAACGCTCGACGCTAATGACGCTGCGATCAGTTTGATATACAACAATGCCAAAGAAACTTGGTACGTTTTCTAAGAGAATCCAATCAAGGTTACGTTTGATACAATATCAGCAAAAGGGGTGGGCTTCGGCTCACCCCTTTTGTTTTATAGTGACTATTTAATATGTCAGTTTATTTGAGGAGCCATTTCATGACTTATTTTTCAACTAGAGCAGCCCAAGGCGACGCCTCTGACGGTATAGAGGATGGAGTAATAAATCTCTCCTTTTATCGTAGTCGTGTTGTCTATATTAAGCTCGACAAAAAGATGGTGGGCATCACCACAAATATAGAAGATCTTAAAGCTGGAGACACTTATTGTATAATCCTTCAGCAAGATAAGAAGGGTAAGCGGAAAGTTTTGTTTGATGCCCCATACGCCTCGGCTTCTTGGAGCAAACTTTCGAAAACTCCGGAGGCACAAACAGAACCATTCAGTTTTGCTACTGTGCCACAGGTATCCCCAGAACCTAATTCCTATACCATGGTATCTTGTCTTTGTGTAGATGGCACCAACGGAAAACAACTGCTTTGTAGTGTGGCTCCAGGGTTCCCAGGACGAGAATAAAATGGATTTGTCTCTTGTGGCACCTGCGTTTGTTGCTGGCGAGCAAAAACAAATCGCTTGCATCCAGGCTTATTGGGACAAGGGAAAAGCTTGGGAGTCTGCGGGGCTTGTTATTTATCGCCCACCAATAACAGTTAATTATCAGGAGGATCATCGGATTAATCTCTTTTATGATAAGGCAAAAGAAGGGAAATATTTTAAAATGTTTCTTGATCCCTTTTTAGAAGAGAAGGCTCCCAAGGGTTGGTATGGGACAATTATAGATGATACAATTCATTGCTTAGTAATCAACCCATATGGGTGGAACAAAGAGATGAAGGCAGATCCAAAACTAAATAAACTTGAGGTTTATGAGCAACCAGAAAAAGGACCAGACCCCTGCTTTATAAGATCGAAGGGAAAAAGTCAAATAGTTTTTTGTAAAAAATATAGCCCCCAGGTCGGAGACAGAATATATATTGATGCAATCGCAAACGGAAATCTCCCCCGAGGAGTCTACTGGATACAAGGGTCAGACGGATTAGGATACAAAGTTATCATTAATGGAGATCATGCGTCACACAGCAAAGTTACGGGGATTATTGAATGCGAAGATATTTTGGGAGACTAGAAAAAAATGGTATATAGAATTAATACACACCAGATTCACGGAGAAAGTGCAGACATAGAACTTGATGCCGAAAGCGGGAATATAATTCTTGAAGATAATGATGTAGAATTCGGTAGGTTTACAAACTCTTCAACTGATTTTGTAATCCAGTCCTCGGCGAACAATAAAGACCTGATCTTCAAGGGGAATAAGGGTGGCGCATCAACAGAAATTATGCGACTTGACGCATCGAGTGCCTACGTTGGCATAGGGACAAATAACCCCGGCGGAAATCTTGAAATTAATGATGAGCATCCAAAACTTCTTCTCCGGAGTAACACCGCTGCTGGCGATAGTCAAATATTGTTTAAAAGCGGCGATGGTTCGCAAATGTTTAATATGCGTTGTGATACCACATCAAACGCTCTAAATTATTTTGGAATGAGTGCTGGGTCCAGTGAAGATCATTTAGTAATTAAGGCAGGTGGAGCCATCGGTATAGGAACAACTAATCCACAAGAACTACTTCACATAAAAAGTGCAGGCACCTATAAGCCCGAAGTATTAATAGAAAATACTAACGCTGACGCAGTTCATTCAATATTAAGATTCTATAAGAATACTAGCAGCCCGGCAGCCGGGGATGATGTTGGTGCTATTTTCTTTACAGGTAAAGATGCAGGAGACTCTGATGCAGATATGGCTTGGATCTTGGGTGCTGCCAGTGCTGATATTACGGCAGGCGCAGAAGAGGGCGTTATACACATGGGTGTAGCCAGCGCCGGTGCCGCAGCAACCTCAACACTTACCCTTGTTGGACAAGGCACTGCAAATACTACATACGCCTATTTCGGAGATCCCGCATCGGGAGGCACCACGAAGGTTGGTATTGGTATCGTCAACCCTTCCACCGCCTTTCATATTTATGATGAACATCCGACGATAACAATCCAAAGCAGTGATGCGAACGGCGATGGTGGAATTAAATTTAAGAGCCTGGATGGGACTCAGTTAGTCAATTTCCGCTGTGATACTACATCCAACGCTTTGAACCATTTCGCAATTAGTGCTGGCAGTGGTGAAGACGATTTAGTTGTCGATGGAAACGGCAAAATCGGTATCGGGATGACCACACCCAGTACAGCACTTACGGTGGAGGGTGCTATTACCCTCAAGGAACAAGCTGAAGCTGATAGTGATACTGCTGCATACGGGCAAATATGGGTCAACACTGCCACCCCTAATGAACTTTATTATACAACAGATGCCGGGGACGACATTCAAATTACATCTGGGACCGCACTCGCTGGAGCGGGGTCGGCAACAGTAGCAACCAATGTTACCGTCTCAGCCAACAACTCCACCGATGAAACAGTTTACCCAGTTTTTGTTGATGGTGCAACAGGCACACAAGGTGCGGAGACTGATACTGGTCTAACTTATAATCCAGCCGATGGCGAGCTAACGGCTACTCTCTTCACTGGTGCTCTAACCGGCAACGTGACTGGCAATGCTTCCGGCACTGCTGCAACGGTAACTGGGGCTGCTCAAACTGCTATCACAAGCTTGGGTACATTAACAGCTTTGACAGTAGACGACGTGGGTGTTGATGGCAAAGTTATTACGATGACCGGTAGCACGAACGATACCGCAGTTATGACCGTTGGAACCCACGGTACGTTGACCATCGAAACCACCGATACCGCCGCGGCGGCCGCCAATATTCAAATAACCGCCGACGGAACATTTGAAGTTGATGCGACAACCATAACATTGGATTCGGTAGGGGATATTGTTCTTGACGCTGACGGTGATAATGTTACTTTTAAGGCTGGAAGTGCTGACAGTACTGGATTAGACTTCTCCCAATCAAGCACCGATTGGACAATAAAAGCCGGCACCTCAAACGCAGATTTAAAGTTTGATGTAAATGACGGTGGTTCAGCAGCGACAGTGATGACAATAGATGGCGGTGATTCAGCCGTCATCATGAATAAGGTGTTTGCACAGGCATCTACCGCGGTAACTCTTGATTCTGATGATGCCACAACTATTACAGCAACTACTCCGTATATTATACTTGATGCAACTAATATAACCTATGCTAGTTTGTATCATGATATAGGGCTCACAGCCGGCACCGTCGTCGGGCAAGAAGTGACCCTTATCGTTAACACAAAACAAAATTTAAATGAGGACGAAACGAGCAACGTCCGGATGCCTGGGTATATTAGGGTTGGACGCCAGCCGGCGAGAGCTTCGGGGGCAGTGATATCTCTCGATGGGTCGGGGTCGAACATTAATAATAAAACTCTTATAATTACGGACTCTTCTGGCACCTCCACCACATTTACGTTTACAACCGATACTTCCAACGCCGCTGCCCACGCAGTAGCGGACGCCGGCACTCGTGCTTGGTGGCTTGGTGTTAATGGTCTCAGTACCACCGCAAACGTGGGCAACGTGATCGAGAAGGGAATTAATCAGGCGTTTGATGCCGGCGATCTCGATGTTTTTGCAGCCCACGCCGGCGGGACAGTAGTTCTTACACAAGGGACCGGAGGGACGGATGGTAACGATACCGCCGCTGGCGGTGATGGGAGTATATCAGGTACCATCATCACCGACGGTGCTGGCGACGCAGGCGTCAGCGCCTTTACCAATGGTGCTGCTGCGCCATCGGGTGTAGATACTACTTCCCACCCCTTTGGTTGTATAGTCGGTGATACGACTCGGTGGAACCCGATGACGATGGCGAGCGTCACTGCGATGCAGAATAGTTGCACATGGAGGTGGAATGGATCTAAGTGGGATCTCGTATCTGGGGTAACCGTAACATCTTAATGAGCTATTTATAGAAAGGAGGCAATTCGATGCCATCATATGTAAAATGGATTAGACGTGCCAAAGAGGCACTACGCAACGGAGACAAGGAAAGGGCGGACGATATTAAAAACCGTCTTAGTCATACTCCCGAATTGTGGTCGTCTATCCTAAAAGAATTTGAAGAAGAAAAAAAAGCCAAAGTGGTAAAAAAAGCTCCCGCAAAGAAAGCTCCGGTTAAATCAGCACCGCAAAAAAAGAAGGCGAAAAATGAAAAATAAAAATATAGATTCAATAACCAAAGCTTTTATCCTTAACGAAAGATTTGTTCCTGATCATAAATCTTCAGTACAGGCACTAGAGGAAATCTTAACCACTTTGTCTCCGAGAAGTAGCCGGGACAGAGGAAAAGTTCAGTTGGCCAAAGAACAACTTAACAATATTAAGAAGCACTTTCGTGGCTTGAATGAAGAACTAGAAGAGTTGAGAGAGCAAGTTGCTGTTCTGGAAGAGTATCAGAACGATACTCGGAATAAGACCCTAAACAAAGCGAGAACATAAGATGGGTGGTGTCGCCGCACATATGGATCATCTCTATGATGACCGAGATTTAACCTTCGCAAAAATGAAAGAGATTGTCCTTGTGGCATCCAACGGTAAAATTAGAGCAGAAGAAAAAGTCGATGGTCAAAACCTTTTCTTATCTTATTCCATGGCGGACGGAACTGCAAAGGCGGCTAGAAATATAACAAATGTTAAAGAAGGCGGTATGGACGCAGCAAAGCTAGCAGAGAAGTTTGCTGGGCGAGGCGGACTTCTTGAGGCTTTCACTGAAGGATTCGCTACTTTTGCTCGCGCCATTGATGCGCTCTCAGACGAACAAAAACTTCAGATTTTTGGAAAAAACACAGATATATGGTATAACGCCGAAGTGATGTTTCCTTCCAATCCTAACGTCATAAACTATGATACAAAAACGTTAAAGATCCACGATGTGGGTCACAAGAGAAGGAACCCCGAAACAGGAAGACCAGAAGACGCTGATGTGTCCGACTCTTTGGCCATCTTGGACAAAAACTTTAAAACAATGCAACAAGCAGCAGCTTCCGGAGGGGACGTAAAGTTTGTTCGCTCGGCTGTGATCAAGCTTAAATCTCTAGAAGATGACACTGCTGCTAAGGCGGCAGTCAACGCTATCGATGCCGCTTTATCAGATATAGAGCTTCCCGATACTTCCACTATTTTAGATTATTTGAAGAAAAGAATAATCGGCTCAGAGTCCCTCGCCGGACTAGACGTTCCCCAAGAGAAAAAAGAAGATATCATGTCACGAGTATTAAAATTGGATGGGGCTCCTGACTTGAGACAAATTAAAAAAGGGCTCAACGATGAACAATTAGATCAAGTGCTTCCTGTAACTTCCAAGACCGGAGGGAAAGCTCTATTGAAAGGGGCAATACAGCCCATCGAATTGGCTGTTCATAACTTCGCCGTAGAGATGATGCGGGCAGTACAAAGCCTGTTTATTTTAAATCCCTCCAAAGAAGTGAAAAGATTACAAGGGCTACTCACCTCAACCGTAGAACAAATAACACAGATGGCAACAGATGGAGTTATTGGAGCGGAAGAGATGGATACCATGCGAGCGGAATTGCGGAAGATTAAAAATATTGACGATATCGCCACTCCAGCCGAAGGGATTGTTTTTGACTTCGATGGCCACACTTATAAATTTACAGGCAGCTTTGCTCCATTGAATCAAATCCTTGGTATTTTAACTTACAGTAAAAGGAAGGCGCAAGCTGCCCCTGCCCAACAAAACAGCCAAATGGAAGGGCTCTTGAACAAATATATTGATTCATTTCTCCTTTCTGAACTCTCCATAACCGGTATTATAACAGAAGAAGAGGACGGCAAAAAGGTTGCTCTTTTGCCAGGAGGGTTTAAGCCTCCGCACTCAGGACATTACGATTTAGCAAAACATCTTGCTAACATTTCAGATATAGATGAGGTTCGGGTTATCATTGGTAAAAACTCCCGATGCGAAGGTAAAACGTGCGTCACAGCGGAACAATCTAAAAAGATTTGGGAAACCTACACAGCGAAAGACCAGAATATAAAAATAAGCATTCAAACAGGAAAAACACCCGTGGCAGATGTTTATGATTTGATCGCCGACCCCAATGAGTTCTCAGAGGGAGATATAGTCGTAATGGGCAAGAGCGACAAGGATGAGGGGGATACTCGGTTTGACCGAGCGCAATCCTATGCTGAGAGACATAACCCCGGTGTAAAGGTTGAGCAAGTGATAACTCCGACCTTCGGTGGAAAGGGTATGGGTGGAACCGCCGTAAGAAAGCTAATAGATGCGGGAGATAAAAAGAAATTTCTTCCTAAACTACCAAAGCACCTCTCTGACGAGGAAAAAGAAGATATTTGGGAAATGGTTTCTGTAACGAACGAAGGACTAGATAGGGTGTTGGATGATACCATAGATGAAATCTCTTCCATGGGTGGCGGCGCAATAGAAGTGGGCGCAACGACTTCGGGGAGACTAAATACATATGATCCCTGGGCAAGCGCCAAGAAAAGATCAACAACTAGAAGACCCGTAAGAAAACGGGGGTCGGTTCAAAGGCGGAGAAAACCAAAATGATAGACCGAGACAAATTTATATCTGAGCTTCTTCTGCGGGAGCACATCAGAAATAGAATTTTAGAAAAGCACCAACAAAGAACTTTGGTGGAGAATAAAATTCGTGAAACCGTAAGAAAACTGTTGAGCGAAGCTGAAGGGGGAGAGTCTCCTGCGGCTTCTACTGGGATTAATGTTTTGGCAGATTTGCTAAAGAAAATCGTCCCAGTTCTAGAAGACGAATATAAAATGTTGACCTCAAGCCCGGAACAAAGACAATCTTTCCGGGCTCACATTATTCAAGCCGTTAAAAATTCCCTAGCCCCAGTTAGTGCGGCAATGGGCGCACCCACTGAGGATATAGAATACGATTTAGATTTTGATGTTCTTTTGGAAAAAATTACTATTGATGTGAGTGATGAAGAGGAGGATGCCGAGGAAGTTGAAGGCGAGTTTATCGATATTGAGGCTCCCGGCGGTGAAGGAGACGAGTTCGGCATTACCGGGCAAAACGAAACAGGTAGAAACTTTGCCGAGGATACCTTTAAAAAGATAGAGAAGCAAACTGTTGATGCTTACGCTAAGTTAAGCGACGACAATGATCGGAAACTTTTTTATGATTATCTTCTCACAAATCTAATGCTTTATTTCGATAAATTTGAAGATGAGCTTTCAGCCGAGCTTCCGGATACTTCTACCGCAGAATATGAGGAAGAGAAGGAGTCTGGTGAAGCAGCAGAAGAGGAAGTAGAAACAGGAGAAGAAGAACTTGGCGGCGAGGAAGAAGCAGCCGAGGAAGAAGAGCTTGAAATTTAATTCAAAAATAAATTTAACACTTGCGGCGTACCCTGTATAATAATTCTGTGGGGTTAATAAAGAAAGCTAATTAAACCCTTGCTAAATACTAAATACTGTGGTATAAAAGTAACATCTTATGGGGGTAATCGGTATCGATTGATGGGAAAGTAGAATAGGTGCAAGGGTGAGGGAAGCGTGGCTCAGTAAAAACGCTTAACAACATAATCGCAAACGACGATTTTGAAATGGAGATGGCAGCTTAAAAACCTGACCTCTCATGAGGCGGCAACAGCCAATAAACAGAAAGTTGTATTTTTGAGTATACCCAGTGCTTTTGATTGTTTTAGCCATAAATAAAATAATATAGTCAAGTGGTCTGTCCGACG
>Ga0315318_10000488_pt1 | contig 16100 bp, 16 predicted proteins | sample M1200m3416metaG_FD_203703 | JGI IMG/M metagenome (GOLD analysis project Ga0315318, IMG submission 203703) | Ammonia-oxidizing marine archaeal communities from Monterey Bay, California, United States - M1 200m 3416 | ecosystem: Environmental > Aquatic > Marine > Coastal | place: USA: California... | reverse complement strand
AACATCCGCTATGGTCGTTTGGATGCCAGTGATGACGATATAAAGAAAGCTGCTATAGCGGTTGGCGCTAGTAGTTTTATTGAGAACTTAGATCTTGGATATGACTCGATCCTTCATGAGCGCGGGCAAAACTTATCAGGTGGTCAGCGCCAGCTAATTTCGTTCGCGCGGGCGCTTGTAGCTGATCCAGCGATTCTAGTCCTTGATGAGGCAACTGCGAATATTGATACCGCAACGGAAAAAGTGATTCAGGACGCGTTGGCTACAATGTTGAAAGGAAGAACTTCTTTTGTTATAGCCCATCGTTTATCGACGATTCGCAATGCTGATCGAATTGTAATGATGTCCGAGGGGGAGATCCTTGAGATCGGTAATCACGAAGAGTTGATGACTTTAAATGCCAACTACGCAGATTTGTATCGTATGGGTTTTGAAGATGTATCTGGGGAAGATGCGCTATCTGAGACTACTCAGGGCTAGAGAGGATTTTGACTTTGGATTCATCTGATTTAAAAAGCCGACTTGAGTTGGACACGGTCGCATACTGGCAATTACTGGGCATAGAAATTCATGAAGTGTATGGTGCTGGAGATGTCTCGCTTGTGATTGATATGAGAGATCAGCTTGCTACTCGTCTTCCAGATATTATGCACGGAGGTGCAATATCTTCGCTAATTGACTCCGCCGCTGGAGCGGCGGTTTCGACGATACGTACTGAAGAAGATGCAACATGGCAGGGACAGGCGACTCTAGACTTGAACGTTACTTTTTTGCGAGCGGCTAAGGGTCGAGCGATCGCACGCGCGACAGTTTTGAAATCGTCACGTTCACTCGTATTCATATCAGTTGATGTCAAAGATGAATCTGATGACCTACTTGCGACCGGTCGCGCCACATATACGATTATTCGGTCTCGTTAGATTCGAGGTTCCCAGGAAAATCGTTTGATTGCAATTATTAGTCCTGTAATTCCCCAGATAACCACGATGACCATGTGTTTTAGTTCAAAACCGGATCCGACAACAAATGGGTCGAAGGCCGACAGAAACATCCGTGAAAGATGTTGCACTGGAAATATCGCACTTACGTAAACGATCCAGTCTGGAGCATTTTCTAGTGGAATAAAGACGTCTGATACGAAAAGTAAAGGGATTACTGATGCATTTACGATGGCCGGAGCTGCATTCGCGTTCGGGATCACTGTTGTGATTGCTAAGCCGAGCGCCGAAAACGTAAAGAGTCCAAGAATTACACTGCAGATTGCGGATGCAAGAGTATTACTTGGAAGAGTAACTCCGTAAAATACCGATCCAAAAAGAGTCACTATCGCTATAAGGATTAGACCAACGAAAGTCAGATGGATAATTTTCGAGACCAGAAAAAGCCAGACTGGCAAAGGTGTGCCGTAAACTCGTTTAAGAAATCCGCTATCTCTGAGAACAGTAACTTGCATTGCGAGTCCGGTGTAACTGCTGTTGATCACGGACAGAGTGATAATCGCCGGTATATAAAAGGTGGAACCACTCGCGGACATACCACTCGGTGTGCTGATGAGGTCGTTTCCAAACATCGAGGTAAATACCACTAAAAATATCAAAGGAAATGCAAATGTGAAGAAGGCCGCCGCCGGATTTCGCCAGAACGACCGATTGTCATATATCAGTTGAGATTGAATGCGATTAAGGGTCGACTTCATAGGCCAGCCTAATTTCTCTGATGTGTATCAAGTATTGATAGATAAATATCTTCCAGAGTAGCTTGACGAACAACTAAATTATTTAGCTGAAAATTGTTATCCTTGGCTACTGATGTGAGACGATACAGGGACGCTGTTGGGTCACTAGTTCGAAGGATAAAGGTGTCCTCTAGCAATTCTAAAGAATCATCTTCCACTGTTCGGAATTCACTAATAATCGAGTTGAATTCTCTATCTATTTGAAAACTTATTTGTGAACCGGTATATTTTCTCCGCAAATCTGAGGTGGTTTCTGAGGCTATGATTTGGCCATCGGCCATGATTGCAATTCTGTTTGCCAAGAATTCTGCTTCTTCCATATAGTGTGTGGTCAGAACTACCGTGCAGCCGAGTTCCTCCAGTCCGCGCACCATTTCCCAGGCAGCCCTTCGAGCTTGCGGATCAAACCCTGTAGTAGGTTCGTCGAGAAAGAGTATTTCTGGGTTTCCAATTAGCCCTACGGCAACATCTAGTCGCCTTTTTTGTCCACCTGATAATTTCCGGGAGAGAGACGCTTTCTGGCTCTCAAGCCCAACGAGCTCCAGAATTTCATCTGTATCTCTAGGTCGCGAATAATATGATCCGAATAAATCTACGGTTTCTCTAACCGTGAGATATCCATCTACCGTTGTTTCCTGGAGGACAATCCCTATGCGTTCTCTGAAATACTGGTCTCTGTGCGTAGGTACGAATCCTAAAACAGATACACTTCCGCTGGTAGGTGCCCGATGGCCCTCTAAAATCTCGATTGTTGTAGTTTTTCCGGCTCCATTAGGCCCTAAGAGAGCAAATATTTCGCCCGACTGAATCTCAAGATCGATGCCTTTGAGAACCTCTACGCTCCCATATGTTTTGCGTAGATTTTGTATGGTTATTGCGGGCGAAATGGGCATACGTATGTTTGCTGCTAGAAGAGTAAGGATGAAAGTCGTCGCGTGTACTCACGAGTGATTTCATGACTATTTCCCAAAACGTTAAACACGTCAAGTGCGCCGAGTCTGCCGCCGTCGTTTTGAACCGAACGATCGAGACGAACAGTACTAAGAAAATGTTCGAGCGCTGTCTGCCATTCTCCCTGCAATGCAGTTCGACAGCCGAGCACGTAATGTGCCTCTGCTTGTTGGCTGGGTTCATGTGTTTCAGACTCTAAGATTGTCAGCGCGTTGGCGACAGCTTCATCATCTGACCCATCTCGGATGAAATGAATTCGAGCGAGCTGGCGTGTAGCGCTTGGTTCTTTTGGAAACTGTTTCAGAATTGACTCGGCATCGTCAATTTTTCCTTCTTCAATAAGTAGGGCACCCATGCCAGCATTGGCTCTAGGGTGATTCGAGTCATGCGCGATTGCTTCCTCAAAGAAAAAACGTGCCTGTTCGAAGTCACGATTCTGCAGTGCCTCTGCGCCTTTCATCATAGATTCGTCAGCTGGCGAAGGAGCTAGTTTTGTAAAAAAGTCTCTAACCTGAGTTTCAGGGAGAGCTCCTGTAAACTTATCAACCGCCTGTCCATCCTTGAAGGCAAAGACCGCAGGGATAGAGCTGATTTCGAAGGCTTGTGCAACTTGTGGATTTTCATCTGAGTTTATTTTCGCTAGCCGTACTTTGCCGTTGAATTCAGTGGTAACTTTCTCTAAGACCGGACCCAATATTCGACACGGGCCGCACCAGGGAGCCCAGAAGTCTACGATAACAGGTACCTGCTTTGAAGCTTCTATTACATCAACCATGAAGGTTTGATCAGTGACTTCGACGGCAACACTAGGAGATGTTTGGTCGCCATCCAGTGAAATTGTTGTCATGCTTTTCATTCCTGTTCTATGGTTGGTATGGGTTTGGATTTGGACCAAGTTGGGTTGCTAGTACCCGTTGAGCTTCTTCCACGAATTCAACCAAAACTACTCGAGTGTCTCTGGGATCAATAATATCCTGTCCCGTCGCTTCAGCGGTCCGGAATGGCGAGGCGATAGCCTGTAATCGAGCCTCTATCTCGGCGGTTTTGGCGACTGGATCATCTGATTCACGAATTTCTCTCGCGTATGCTGCGGATGTTCCGCCCTGAATGTGCATAGATCCCCAGCGCGCACTTGGCCAAGCCCAGCGTTTGTACATTCCGGATGGTCGGTGATGGCTTTGTCCAGCGACTCCGTACATGCGCCCCATAACTACTTGCGCCCAAGGCATTCTACTGTCACAAGTGACCATAACTAAACGCGCTCCCGCACGCTCAATTCCGCGCTTTTCACTGTCTATTCCAACCATAAATCCAGGCTCATCAGTTAGCGTAATCATTGGTAAATGAAACGTGTCACATAGCCTTATCAACCGTATAACTTTCTCACCTGCATCCACGTCAGTAGTACCACCGAATATCTTAGTATTGTTCGCCATGATACCTACTGGATAGCCATTAATTCGTGCTAAACCAGTAATCCGTGCGCGACCATATTTTGGAGCAATTTCAAAGAAGGAATCTTCGTCAACGACGTCATTTATGATCTTGTAACTGTCATATGTCATTCGCGGATCGCGGGGTATGGCCGACAGCAAGTCTTCTTCACGACGTTCTGGGTCGTCAGTAGGTTCGGTGCGAGGTGCCATTTCGTTTACGTTTGACGGGAGGTAGGAGAGAAATTTCCTTATGATTTCAAAGGCTTCTTCTTCCGTGTTGGCGAGATTGTCTACAACTCCAGAAATACCGATGTGAATTCGATCGTCCCCAAGCTCTTCTTTTGTTACGTCATAACCGAGAGCTGCTTTTACTACAGGCGGGCCACCTGGGAACACCTGGCTTATTCCTTTCACCATGACGCTGAAGTGAGCTAAGCACGTTTCAACAGCTGGTAAGCCCGCGACAGATCCTAGTGCAGCTGAGACCACAGGCACGAGTCTGAGTAATTGCACGTCTCGCTGAGTGTTTATATTTCCGTCTGGTACGTACGTGCGTCCGAGCGCCTCAAATCCACGAACGGACCCCCCAGCGGCGTCCTGTAGCCGGATGTATGGAATTTGCCATTCAAGAGCTCTTTCCTTGGTACCTAGTTCACCGCCTAATCCGGACTCGGTTCCTCCGCCGGAGCCTCCTCGGACAGTAAAATCACCGGCGTCGACAGCCACCTGCCGACCGTTCACCTTTCCAAATCCTTTTACTGCACCTTTAGGTATAAAGCTTTCTAAGCTGAGACCATCCTCACTGTAGGATGCGGTACCCACAAGAGGCTGAATTTCTCGCCATGATCCTTCATCAATAAATTTTTCTACGCGCTCTCGAGCTGTGAGTTTTCCTCTGCGTCGCTGTTCTGTAACGCCTGCCTCACCGCCCATTTTCGCTGCGAGCTCTTTTCGGAGTTTGATTTCGTCGACTTCAGCTTTCCAAGACATGTTAATCCTCCATATAAGACAGGTATGATTTAGCAGCATACTTGCTCAAGTCTTCTATCGCCATATCATCAAGGTGTGGGTGCACACACCAAGCGCTATGGACACAACAACAGGTGCCGTAAAGGAATATTAAATGATTAGTTTAAAGAGAAACACCAAGGGCGAATTTGTTGAGGCAAAGGGCCGACGCGTTCAAAGGAAATCCATATATGAACCTTATCAGACGGATGAATTCAGACTCAGCCGTGGAAAATTTGAAGACTTCTTGAGCTGTGCACGGTGCTTTTATCTGGATCGCGTATGCGGTCTGACGTCACCAGGAACTCCGGGCTGGGCACTAAACTCGCTGACAGATGACCTGTTGAAGAAAGAGTTCGACAGTTGTCGCGAACAGGTTATTCCTCACAGACTGTTTGAAAAATTTGACCTTCAGAATATCGTGCCATTTAAACACGCGAATATGGATATATGGCGTGATTCACTTCGCCATGGTCTGGAATTTAGAATTGAAGGCTCAGGGATTCTACTTACAGGTGGGATCGACGATCTCTGGTTCAATCAAAAATCTGAGGAGGTAATTGTTCTTGATTACAAATCTCAAGCCAGTCCATACCCTGTACGTACCAGACCATATCTTGATGGGACATATCATCAGAGTTATAAACGTCAATTGGAGTTCTATGCTTTTTTACTGACCAAAATGGAATTTAAGGTAGCATCCGTGGGATATTTCTATGTTTGTAATGCGGATAAGCATGCATCCGGTTTCTACGGACAAATGAATTTTGAAGAAACGATAGTCCCGTATAGGCTTAATATCACATGGATTCCCTCAAAGATTAATGAGATGATATCGGTACTTAACGGCAACAAGCCTCCTGAGTCCAATCCAGCCTGTGAAAATTGTGCGTACTCGCGTGAACGTGCACTAATGGAGTCAGAGTGATGAATCACGATCACGATAAGTTATGTGCGACCCAGTATTTGGAGTGGAAGCAAAACCATAAGGTAGTGGTAGATATGCGGGGAGCACACACCCGCACTGAAATTTTGGCAGCTCGGGCAGCCCGGGACGCGCTCGAGCAGGTTATGAAGGCGAGAGGCTGCTCAGGCGAGGCCATTCGTAAAATCGAGAAGGAGCAGGAGATAGCGAAGAACGGCTACCCACTTTTGTAGTTACTATTAGTCGATGCTCCAGAAGTTGTTACCGACTGCCCCGGCGTTTAGCTACACCAATTACCGCTGGTGGACTATTACGAATGCGATGGGGCCTTTGGAGCGAGGTACTCAGCAGGGGATACTAGCATTTTATGTTTTAGAGGTAACTGGTTCGGCGAGCTTGATGGCGGTATCAGTGGCTCTCCAAGGAGTATCAGCGCTTTTCATGCTGCCCGCAGGGGTTTTGGCTGATCGTTTTGATCGAAAATCGTTACTCATTGGCTCGTTGGTGTTGGCGGCCGTCGTCACAATTGGATTTTGTGCGCTTATTGCTTTGGGAATTGAAAGCTACGGGTTTATTCTAACTTTTGTCGCTTTGTCAGGAATTTTGACCTCTGGACAGATGCCGATTTCCCGAGCGATTCTTCCGATGACTTTGCCGCGCGAGCACTTGCTAAATGGGATCTCGTTGGGAACGATAACGCAGAGTCTCCCGCGCGTACTCGGTCCTGGTATCGCCGCTTTACTCTATGATCTGTTCGGGCCGGAGGCGGCATTTATGGTTGGAGCGGTAGTCCTTCTTTTTGGAGCACTTGCTGTATTGCCCTTGCAGTTGGGAGAGATCGATCAATCTGACGGAAGAGTGGGTGAGACTTCAGGTGTAGATCGCTCCTTCCGATCGGACATGTCAGAAGCAGGTTATTTCTTGAGATCTAACCCGGTGATGCTTACTGTTATGGCGTTAATGTGTGTGGCTGGTCTAGTTATGATGGGGCCAGTTAATTATGGAGCTCCCATTATTTTCCGTGAAATTCATCAGACATCAGCCGCGTCGTTAGGGATTGCATGGGCCATGTTATCCGCAGGAATGGTCACAAGTTCGCTTTTTATTACCCGTGTAAAAGACATGCCGAATAAGGGAGGTTTTTTTGCAATGGCTATAATGGGTGGCGGAGTTTGCGTAGCCGGTATGGCATTGAGCCCGACTCCGGAGATAGTAATATTTTTCTTTTTTATCTGGGGTTGTGGCGGTGGTTTTTATATGAATATGAGTCAGGGGCTTCTACAGATGCGCACGCCAGATAGGTTTATGGGTCGCGTGATGTCTTTGAGTAGTTTGGCAACGTTAGGCCTTATGCCAATAGGTGTGGCTCAGGTAGCACTAATTGATAATGGACTTGGATTCGGGACTCAATCAGCCCTCGTTATATCAGGAATAATATGTTCGTCCGCTGCACTCGTGGCTCTGCTTGCCCATCGAGAATTCAGACAAGCCAGATAACTTAAGTTCGACGTCACTTATTGAATTCAGGCTCTCTTTTTTGAGTGAATGCTTCAATTGCTTCGTCGTGGTCTGGTAATCTTCGAGCCACTTGATCACGAATACTTTCACGTTCCATTACGGCTGAAAGATCTCGGTCCATGGGGTTCTTTTCCAACAACTCTTTAATCATCATCACCGCATCGGTGGGGTTGTTTGCAATTTCATTAGCTTTCTCAAGGGCTTTGTCGAACAGTTCGTCAGGTGAAGTAACGTCAGATACGAGTCCCATTCGAAGAGACTCGTCTGCTCCAACAATCCGACCGGTTAGACACATGTCAGTTGCGTGCCCTAGGCCAATCAATTCTGACAAGATTCTGGTGGATCCCAACTCTGGGATAAGACCCATTTTTATGAAACGCATACTTAGTTTGGCCTCAGTCGACGCTATTCGGATATCACATGGAAGAGTCATTGTTAATCCGACCCCAACGGCGTACCCGTTGATAGCGGCGATCGTGGGTTTGGATTTTCGCAACATAGTGGGTAATTCATATGTTTCAGGAATTAGCTGAACAACCTTTTCTCCCTCACCCTTTTTATTTGCTTGAGCACGATCTGCAAAATCACCCACATCTGCACCTGCACAGAATGCTCGTCCTTCACCAGTCAGAATGATTGCTCCTATGGAGTCATCAGCGTTCCAGGTAGCTATTTGACTTCTAATTTCACGAGCCATTTGATTGGTCCGTGCGTTTAGTTTTTCCGGGCGATTTAGGCGAATCACACCCACTCGACCGATAGTCTCAGTGAGTATCTGCTCATGTACCATAATTAAGTGACTCCTATGTTCTTCGAACTATTTAGTATTTGAGCTCAAAGGTAGGGCGCTCTAAGACCGAATTATCATGGGCCTCCCAAGCCAAACGCTCTTCCTCATAGGGAGCCTCTTCCACATAGGTGTGCTCGCCGATCATCATCGTCTCACGACTTTCACCGTACGCTGGCCAGGATCCTAAAGTCTCACTAGATGGATTACCGGTCTTGGCAAAGTTCGTCCAGGCGTCCATCACTGCATTCGCCAGCCCTGAAGCCGCCGGTCCATCCCCAAAAAACAACGCATGATCTTGATCAACTCCGTGAGTACCAAAGATTAATCCCACCTCGATACCATGATTCGCACCAGCGGCTCCATCGCCTGCTGGGGTCATCCAGGTCACGATGTAGTGATATGTCGATTGGTGCTGCCTCTGTGCTTCGATCAGCCGAATCGTAGGTATTCGCTGTTCCGCGTCAGTAGCAATCGCGTTCGCTACTTCGGCATCTCCCGCTCTGGCGAGGCGTTTCATTCTGGATTCACGGTAACGCTCAATCATCTCCTTCGTCTCGATACCGTAGGCAGTCCCACTAACGATACTTTCCAATTCTTCAGGAGAAGCTCCAGGCGGCACAGGCGCCGGTATCTCATCTCGTGTAGAGCCGGCCATGAGAATGACCTCGCTCGATGACCCCTCTGTAATTGAATCCAGAACCGACTCTGGCAAGATATCCCCATCGATTACAGGACGATGATATCGGTACGCTGAGCCAATTCCACTGAAAAAAGCTAGTAGGCTCCTGACAAAGGACGAGCCCGCCGAAAGTACCTTATCCGCAGGTATCGCACGCAAGGAGTCCGCATCAGTCGGGTCAATAGCGACATCGTTCAAAAACTCTTTTCCTAAATCAGCGGCATACTCTAAAGGTAACGCCCCTCTTGCAACTCCACTTTGTGCAATCGCCTTATGAAAGAGTCCTTTTGCCTTCGGCATCGCCATCAGTGCGGTAACCGCCCAGCCACCGGCAGACTGTCCAAAAATCGTGACATTATCCGGGTCTCCCCCGAAACCCGAGATATTATCTCGAACCCATTCCAACGCGGCGATTTGATCGAGAAAGCCTTCGTTACCCGTCGCCGGAATCGCTCCATTGGTTACGGTATCGAGGTGCAGGAATCCCAACGAGCCCATCCGATAATTAATCGTTACTACAACAACCCCTTTCCGTGCCAGGTGTTGCCCATCATAAACTGGTTGAGAGGCAGCACCCAAACCCAAACCACCGCCGTAAATCCAAAGCATCACAGGTCGCTTTTCACCTTCGCCATCTTGTGACCACACATTTAAATAGAGACAGTCCTCGCTCTGCGCTCCCGACACCACCATGACAGGAACGTCAACAGGCAGAGCCTCCTGAATACAAGCCGCGCTAAATTCGGTACAGGACCTGACGTCATCCCAACTTTCAGGTGGTTGAGGTGGGCACCAACGTAATTCCCCGGTAGGTGGTTTTGCATAGGGTATTCCCTTGAATACATTGAGATCTTTTTCTTTCGTCCCTTCGACGATCCCATATATCGTGTCTATTTGCGGACCCTGCATAACTCCCCCTTGTTCTTTTTCTTTACCACTCATGCAGGGAGTGTAACGTTTCCCCCAGTACTTTCCTTTAGAATTTCTATGTGTGTTTTATGCCAGCCCCTTCCCCTGGGACCCCTACCCGTGACTCCACAGAATTATCTAGAATCACCCCCCATCGTTAAGAGAGAAACGGGCAAAACTTCGACCCCAGGGGTCAGTTATGTGTATAGAGGGAGAAATCTTCAACTTTAATTCAAAAGATTAGCCCTTGAAAACAAATCTATCCGGACGATACGGGTCTAAATCACCATTGGGTATTCCCGTTACGATTTCTAATGCCGCCAAAGCACCCACTAGCGGGGCAAGTGTGACACCACTGTGCATCAGGGTCAGATAAATATTGTTATGCCCGGGTGAAAACCCGATTACCGGAAGACCGTCCTCTGGCATAGGCCTTAAACCGACAGGAACCCTTATTGCATCAACACCAGATAGCTGATCAAAATATAGAGCTGCTCTTTGAATAAGCTCATCAGCATGATCTTGCGAATCATCTTCCGTTTCACTTTCTTGATCGCCAGCACCAATCATCACCGCACCATCAAGGTCTTGCCTGATATGTATTTCTTTTTCTTTTTTGCTGATAGGTGGCAGATATATGGTGGCCAAATTATGGATGAAGGAGGGCAGTGGTTTTGTTTTTGCAACCACTCCAGGGCTCCTCCTCTGAGGCAAGTTTATACCTGCAGTTTTCGCCAATTTAGTTGAGTCTATTCCTGCAGCTATCACTACTTGGTCAAATTCCATTTCCTGGTCATCCAAGCGCAGAAAAGTTTTATCCCCATTTTGGGTAATGGAATCAACAAGAGTATTCAAATAGGCTTTTCCACCAGCCTCCTGAATTTTATGCATACAGGCCTCCACCACCTTGACAGGTAAGACATGTCCTTCGTCACGGGTGTAAATACCAGTATGAAATCGTCCAACTTTTAAGTTCGGCTCCAAAGTGGAGAGTTCCTCCGACGATATTAGCCTCGCTGAATATCCCCATGAGTTAAGTCGTTCAGACACGGAAGCCAATCTTCGACCCTCATCGGGATCTGAGCAGTAGGTGACATTTCCACCCCACCTAAGACCAATATCATCGTCCAATTGTTCGGCAAACCTAGACCACCGATCCATCGACCGATGGTTTAAATCGTAGTAGTGCCTGGGCTGTTTTGAAAATGCGTTCAGCCACGCAAATGAGTGGCTGCTTGCCCCCGATCCAGGCATATTTTTATCAAATACCGACACCTCGACCCCATGTTGAGACAAATGAAAAGCTACTGAAGCTCCCACAATCCCAGCGCCAATTACTGCGATTTTTTGGTTGGTCATATTTAAGCCCGCTCTCTTCCACTTATTGATAATCGTTGTAGATAAAGCTCGCTAATTGATCAGGTCTGTTGGAGTCAAAATATTTTTTGTCCTTTGGTCCCCAATCGGTATCCCAGCCACCTACAGTTTCTTCATCTGCTCCTTGTGAACGATCTCTGGCCTTCGCACGTTCGATGGCGAAATCTTGAGGACAATCAATCCATACACTTATGTCAAAATATTGACTAAATTTTGGCTGCAGTAGCCTTATTCCCTCGAAAATAACTATTTTGGGTAAATCTTCGTCAAAATATAGAACCTTTCCTTTATCATCTTTTCCTTGATATTTAATTCTCTTACCAGCACTTGAGTTTTTAAGAATATGCTCTATGAGATTCCAATCACTCTGATCAAATATGCTTGGTCCTTTAGGATTCGGTCCATATAAATTATCAATTCGAACAATCTGATTGTCATTAATACCAAAATGGTCTTTCAGTCTATCTGTTAAATGTGATTTACCCGATCCTCCGAACCCAGTAATTCCTATAATTATGTGCGGCTTATTTTTTGCGATTTGGTCAATTTTAGAAATTAATGCTTCAAAGTCATTCATAGAGGTATGTGTAGTAGATAATTGGTTCCATGTGACTTAATGTTTTCTATTCTTGATTCTTTCTCACTCGAGAATGAGGCATACCAGTGATGATTCAGTTTCAGATAGCCTTTTTCCAGAGAGATCTCCTAGTAATCGCAAGAAAAACGGCTGAAAGCATTACTACAAAACCTATGGATGCTAGTGAATCTCCCGCTGACCAGAAATTCCGAAGCACAAAAATTACCCCGGCCGATAATGGAGTTAAACCTGCTTGCGCGAAAGTATTCACGCTCATCACTCGTGCCATGACATCAGGCGGCGTACTTTCTTGCAGGAGAGTCCGCACAGTAGTCATTAGAACTCCGCCGCAAAGCCCCCACAACGGAAGGAACAGGAATGTAACTAGAGGGGATGTCGATAGACCGATGAACATCAGACCTGGGCCGAAACAATTGAGTGCACCTAAAAAGTAACGGCCCTTGTAGTCAAAGCGCTTGCGAGAGGCAATGAACAGAGTGGAAAGAATCATTCCTCCCGACATTAAAGCAAACATTACGGACGTTAATCCGGCGCTAAGTTCCAGTTGGAACCGACCAATTTCTGGAACTAAGGTACCGTACGCTCCTCCTCCGAACCCCATCACACAACCGGCTAGTGTCAGGCTCCTTAAGGGTTCAGTTGAAAAACAAACCCGTAGCCCAGCATAAATATCAGGGATTATCGTCGCCAGTGAATTACCTGACTGAGTCGAGCTAGTTTTTTCGTATCTCATCACAACGAACATCAAGGTGCCGATCGCCATAAGTCCTGACCATAATATAAAAGAGAAACCCATCCCCAGGAATTGAATCACCCCGCCCCCAAGCACCGCACCAATGACCATACTTGCCATCATCCCCAGGTTTTGTAGAGCTACCCCGGTGGGCAGTAGTTGCCGGCCGACAAGTTTGGGGACCATGGCCTGAAATACTGGCATTCCTGCGGCTTGGATCGCTCCTAATAGGAGCGACATCACAACTGCGAGGTAAATATTTAAGAGATCGGTTAGGAGTAATAAGCCGGTTAGTAGAAGTATGATTACCATCGTCGAGCTCAATAAGACGCAGAAAATACGGTGATTCATTCGATCGGCCACTGCGCCAGCGGGGAGTGACACCAAAAACGCGGGGAGAGCGGTGGTGATTCCAAACAATGGGACGGTCCAGGTAACATCTCCGAGACTCGGCGCATGCCAAAGGAAGGCGAATCGTAACGCACCTCCTATCAATTGCGCAATGAATTGCGCAACCCAGAAATACCTGTAATCTCTCTGTCTCAACACTGAGATCATTGGGTTCTGGTCGGAGGCCTCGGATGTTAGTGTGCCTGTAGTAGTCAATCGACTTGCCATTCCCGATTCAATTGAACGCTTGTCAGGAACGCTAACATAATGTTCCTTCAGGAACTAGCTCTTACTTGCCTACGGACCGAATATCTTATCCCCAAAGTTGATGAAAGCGTCTACCGCGTCGTTAATTCCATCCATGGAAATACCAAAAGGTCTGCCCTGTTCATCCGAAAACATCGTAACCGACACAATACAAACAGGAATAAAGAGTATAAGAAGCAGAACAGCCAAAAAAAATAGACTGCGAAGTATCTTAAATATCACTATGAAATAGTTCATTGGTCAAACATATAGCAGTAATAATCTTTTCATGCTGAGAGCGTAGCTGAATGTAGCGGGTTTTTTAGCCAATTCGTGACGAACGTGACGCAACATAGGTACGTCTATTTATGTTATAATTGTTGAATTGATTTCGAAAATATTGAAGCGCCTTACGAGGCGTTCTTTTTTTGCCCAATTTTTCCCAGTACTTTTTTTTGAGTATAGTTACAACGTTACTCACTAACGTAAAGGAAATTCATCATGAGGTTTATTGACATACCTGGTAAGAGTTGGAGAAGGTGGTATTGCGAAATGAGGGGTAAGGGAGAAACGATCGTCCTTACGCAAGTGCATACCAGCACGTTGCTCACCTCTATCGACACTGTGGATACTGCCCTATGGACATAGCCCTAACCGTTGAGAACGAGCGTTTAGCGGAACTGCTTACCGCCCTTCGTTTCGAGAACCGGCAGCAAAGTGGGTTGGCGTCCGACCTCGTTCCAGGAGATACGGATGCGGCGTATCGAGTGTCGCGTGAGGTGTCGCGCCGCCTTAGCTGGAACGTCGCTGGATGGAAAATTGCAGCGTTCAAGCCGGAGATGCAAAGGCGGTTGCGGGCGAACGCACCGATCTACGGTCCCGTCTACGAGCCGCAGATCCACCTCTCACCGATGCGACTCGAAGGCCGCAGGCTGCTTCACCCCCTCGTCGAGGTTGAACTCGTGGTTCGATTGTCAGCACCCTTGTCTCCTCGGTCGTCTCCCTATCTGCGTAACGATATCGAGGACGCCGTAGGATCGATCCATCCGGGCCTCGAGATCGCCGAGTGCCGTTTCGCGCACGATGACCGATTCCCGCCCTTGAATGCGATCCTTGCCGATGGAAGTGGATCGGGAACCCTCGTGCTCGGGGAAGCGATCGTCGGGTGGCGTTCCCACGATTTCAGCGCGGGCGATGCCGCTTTGCGCGTCAATGGCACTCAACGCCGTGAAGGGCGCATCTTCGACGCGGTGGAGCACCCGCTCGCGCCCCTCGTTTGGATCGCCAACGAACTGTCTCGAGTCGGGGTCGGACTGCCTGCGGGCATATACGTCAGCACCGGTAGCCTAACCGGTATGTACCTGGCGAAACCGGGAGACGAGCTCACCGGCGATCTGGGTCCCTTGGGAGAAGTGCACGCGTTCGTAGGGGAATAGCCCCGGTTTTGCCTGGAGCGACCTGCCCGGAAGATTTAAATACTTATTCAACATAAGGGACATGTTCGGTTTGTCTCAAAAGCTCAGGGATAATTTCTGCCTACTCACAAAGGATGAGGATGATCTACTCGACCCGTACAAAAAGAGCATGCCTGAAGACGGTCTAGACAGATATGACAAGGTCGGTATCGAGATAGTAGGTAAGGCTGATATTAGGTTTAGGCATAACCCAAGGATCGCATTCAAACAAAATCGGGAAATTAGCCTATCCCTTTGACCGCGAGTGAATAACTGCATGTATCAGGGCTATCGGGGATCTCATTAAATTATCTACGACCACTCCCCACCGGTAAGAGAGAGACGCGCAAACTTCGACCCGTAGGCCGGTTCTCCTGGTCTTGGTTGTATAGGTAAATCAATAACTTTTTTAAGAAATTGTGACACGTTTAGGGTTTTCAGTGCGTGGATCGGGGAAGTGTTATCACCGTTTCCCTTGCTATATATAAGGAAACTATGGTGGACCCGATCGGGATCGAACCGACGACCTCTGACTAAACAATACCGGCTATCGTATAGACCTATGGCTTGTGGATTTCTACACGGTGCAGATCATTGCCGAGTTCAATACTCCCAGAAAAATGTTGTGCGGCGATCTTCATCCAATCATCTCCTCCATCTGGCGGAAATGTGGGAATGTAGTGAGTCAATATGAGAGTATCCATCTCCGCGCGTGCTGCTGTCTGGGAAGCTTCCTCCACCGAGGAATGGTAGCTAAGGATATCCCGAGCCATAGGCTGATTCGGCAAGTTTCCGATGATGTCCTTGCGCATCGCTGTATGTACAAGAGCGTCTGCACCTTTACACAACTCATCCAATCCTGTACAAGGTACTGTGTCTCCCGCCACTACGACAGCTTCCTTCTCGTAATCAAAACGAAATCCTATAGTGGGTTCTACCGGACGGTGATCTGTGGCGGCAACCCTGATCCGAACTTGACCACCTAGGTTTACCGCGCCGTCCTCTATTTCTATGATATTTATCTCTGGTGGACCAGTCAAAACGTCGTGGTGGGCCATTCTGTAACTAATATCGAGACTGAGAGAACTGATAATCCCAGCAATGACCTCTCGTGTGCCGGGAGGTCCAACCACTTGCAAGGGCTTAGTCTGTGTTCGATCACCTGGACGATTCAGTATCCATGACGACGTGATTATGTCGTTCAGGTCGGTGATATGGTCACTGTGGAGATGGGTAAGCAGTACAGCACTGATGGTATTGATGGAGCCACCAACCGCTGCAAGTCGCATTAATACTCCCCTGCCGGCGTCAACAAGATAATTCTCTTTGCCGCCCTGGATAAGTGTTGCGG
>Ga0315318_10000484_pt1 | contig 16145 bp, 10 predicted proteins | sample M1200m3416metaG_FD_203703 | JGI IMG/M metagenome (GOLD analysis project Ga0315318, IMG submission 203703) | Ammonia-oxidizing marine archaeal communities from Monterey Bay, California, United States - M1 200m 3416 | ecosystem: Environmental > Aquatic > Marine > Coastal | place: USA: California... | reverse complement strand
AGCTCGCAAGCCCGAGCTTGCCGCCCGGCTGGGGAAACTCTGGCAGGCCTATGCCGAGCGCGCCAACGTCTTGCCGGTTTACCCGAGGGGTACGGGCAAGCCAAAGAGCTACAGCAGGAAGACGGTCTTTGAGCTGAAGGCGGGCGCCTCGTTGCAGGGCGCGGCCTCGCCCAACGTCAAGGGCAAGCGCCTCGAGGTCATCGCCCGGCTTGCCGCCGGCCATGGCGACGGGGTGCTCCTTGGTCACGGTGGAGTCACCGATGGCTATGCTCTCTTCATCAAGAATGGACAGCTGGCCCTGGCTGTGCGTCGCAGTGGCAAGCTGCAGACGGTCACGGCTGCGGGGAAACTCCCGGAGGGAGCGGTGGCGGTCGAGGCGGTGCTCGCGAAGAACGGCAAGGTCACTCTCAAGGAGGGCGGCAAGGTCATAGCCGAGGGCAAGACCGGCGGCTCGATGCGGCGGGTGCCTCTCGAGGGACTCCACGCAGGCAATGATGGAGAGGCTTCGGTGGGCGACTACAAGGCTCCGGGCGCGTTCAACGGCACGATCGAGAAGCTGACGCTTCGCCTGGGAAAGGTCCGCTGATGCCGCACAAGACCTTCGTGACCCACCTCGAATGCAGCTATACCGGCGAGACCTACGAGGCGGATCGGATCCACGGCCTGTCGCGCGAGGGCAAGCCTCTCCTGGTGCGTTACGACCTCGCCGCCCTTGGCGCGGGGCTCGACAGGGAGACCTTGTCGGCGAGGAGCGGCGGCCTCTGGAAGTACCTCGAGCTGCTGCCGGTTCGCCACAAAGAGAACATCATCTCCCTCGGCGAGGAGCTGACCCCGCTGGTTGACCTGCCCGATTTCCAGGCCGGCTCGGGCCGCCTGCTGGTCAAGGATGAGGGCCGCCTGCCGACGGGCTCCTTCAAGGCCCGGGGGCTTGCCCTGGCGGTTTCGATGGCGAAGGAGCTCGGGGTCACGAGCGTGGCGATGCCGACCAATGGCAACGCGGGGGCGGCGCTCGCGGCTTATGCCAGTCGTGCCGGGATCGAGTCCTGGGTGTTTTGCCCCGATGACACGCCTGAGATCAACGTGCGGGAGACCGCCCTGCAGGGGGCGAAGGTCTGGAGGGTGAACGGCCTGATCAACGATTGCGGCCGGCTGGTGGGGGAGGGCTGCGAAGAGATGGGCTGGTTCGATTTCTCCACTCTCAAGGAGCCGTACCGTATCGAGGGCAAGAAGACGATGGGCCTCGAGCTGGCCGAGCAGCTCGCCTGGCAATTGCCCGATGTGATCCTCTATCCGACCGGCGGCGGCACCGGGCTGATCGGCATGTGGAAGGCCTTCGCCGAGCTGCGGGAGCTGGGCTGGATCGGCGATCGGCTGCCGAGGATGGTCGCGGTGCAATCCTCCGGTTGCGCGCCGATGGTGCGCGCCTTCGAGGCGGGGCTCGAGCACGCCGAGCCCTGGGAGGATGCGGCCACCGTTGCTGCCGGGATCCGGGTTCCCGCCGCGGTAGGAGATTTTCTCATCCTGCGGGCCGTTCGCGAGAGCGGAGGGTTCGCTGTGGCGGTCAACGACGAGAGCATTATCGAGGCCCGGGACCGGGCCGCGGCGGACTCAGGTTTTCTCATGTGCCCGGAGGGGGCTGCGACCCTGGCCGCCTACCTGCAGGAGGTGGAGAGCGGGCGGATTCGACCCGATGAATCGGCCGTGCTTTTCAATTGCGCCACGGGCCTCAAATATCCGATGCCCACGGCCGCTGAACGTCTCGATTGCCAGGTCCCGCTCGACATCGATGCCCTGCGGCGGAGCTGACATTCTTGTTCAACGAATTGTCCATGCCGCCTTCGTGTTGCCGGGGACTGAATTGGTGTGGAGGTCTTTGGATGGGACGAGTATCGTGACCCCTTCTGAGAGGTTTTCCCCCCGCTATTGGAGGTGTCACTGGTGAGTCGTTTATTTGCTGCGGCAGTTTGCCTGGGAGTCCTGTGGTCCGCTTCGGAATTGGCGGCCGGGCAGCCGAACATACTCCTGATCATTTCTGATGACCAATCCTGGACCGATTTTGGCTTCATGGGGCACAAGGTGATCAAGACCCCTCACCTCGACCGGCTTGCGGCCGAGAGCGTCGTCTTTCCCCGCGGCTACGTCCCCACCAGTCTCTGCAGGCCGAGTCTCGCCAGCATGGTGTCCGGTCTCTACCCGCACCAGCACAAGATCACCGGGAATGATCCGCCAAAGGGCACGGACCGCAGGGAGATGCTTCGTCATATCAGGAGAATCCCATCCCTGCCGAGGCTGCTGGCGAAGAAGGGCTATCGTAGCCACCAGTCCGGCAAGTGGTGGGAGGGTCATTACGAGCTCGGCGGTTTCACCCACGGCATGACGACCACCGGGCGCCATGGAGGGCCGGGGCTTGCCATCGGGCGCAAGGGCCTGAAGCCGATCTTTGATTTCATCGATGCCTCAGCCGAGAAGCCCTTCTTCATCTGGTACGCTCCCTTCCTGCCCCACACTCCGCACAATCCTCCCGCGCGGTTGCTGTCGAAATACAAGGCGGAGGGCAAGTCAATTCATGTGGCTCGTTACCAGGCGATGTGCGAGTGGTTCGATGAGACCTGCGGCGAGCTGTTGGGCTACCTGGACAAGAAGAAGCTTCGCGACAATACGCTTGTCGTTTTCGTGGCCGACAACGGCTGGATCCAGAAGAAGAAGTCACGTGGCAGCGATGCGAGGTCCAAGCGTTCGCCTTTCGATGGCGGTACCAGGACCCCGATCATGCTGCGCTGGCCGGGCAAGCTGAAGGCTGCCCGCCACGACACGCTCGCCAGCAGCATCGACCTGGCGCCGACGATCCTGGCCGCGGCCGGTCTCGAGGCTCATCCCGAGATGCAGGGAGTCAACCTGCTGGATGTCTGCGCGGCCGGCGGGAAGAGCGCCCGGGACAAGATCTTCGGAGAGATCTTCGAGCATGATGTCGGGAAGATCGATGACCCGGTTCCAGGCCTTCTCTACCGCTGGTGCATTAGCGGGCAGTGGAAGCTGATCCTTCCACACCGCGGCAGCCCGGTTATTTCCCGTAAGCGGAAGTCTACCTACCGCGATCCCATCTGGGACGCTCCCCAGCTTTTCAATTTACTCAGTGATCCGCATGAAACGAAGGATGTCAAAGGGCAGGCTGCGCGGGTTGCCGCTATGAGTTCCGATATCGAGCGCTGGTGGAAGGTGGAGAAACCCTGAGATCGGCTGATTCTGCGGTCTCTCGCCTTCCGGTCCCCCGTCGCGGCGATTCCTCTGGAGCAGCTAAGTAGCGTCCCCGGACAATATGTCATAAGATAGCCTGATTATATGAATAACGGCTTTTCTCCAGAGGCCCCGCGGGGCTGGATTCGAATTCGTGGAACACATACGCAATTTCTGCATCATCGCTCATATCGATCATGGGAAGTCGACCCTGGCCGACCGTCTGATCCAGGCCTGCGGCGCGGTCGATGATCGAAAGTTCCGCGATCAGATCCTCGACAGCATGGATCTCGAGCGTGAGCGGGGCATCACGATCAAGAGCAATACGGTCACCCTCGAATACACAGCCGCCGGCGGGGAGACCTACCAGCTCAACCTGATCGACACACCCGGGCATGTCGATTTCTCACACGAGGTGCGGCGTTCGCTGATGTCGTGCGAGGGAGCGTTGTTGCTGGTTGACGCCTCCCAGGGAGTGGAGGCCCAGACGGTCGCCAATCTCTACCTGGCCACGGAGTACGAGCTGGAGCTGGTGCCGGTGATCAACAAGATCGATCTTCCGTCTGCGGACATCGACCGGGTGAGCGAGGAGATCGATGCAGACCTGGGTCTTGATCCCTTCGAGGCTATCCAGTGTTCAGCCAAGAACAATATCGGTATCGATGGTGTGCTTGAGGCGATTGTCGAGAGGCTGCCGCCCCCGGACGGAGATCCCGAGGCGTCCCTCAAGGCGCTGGTCTTTGACGCGCAATACGATAAGTACCGGGGCGTGGTCATGCTGGTGAGGGTGCAGGATGGCGTTATCAGGAAGGGACAGTCCATCCGGCTGATGCACACCGGGGCCGACCATGTCGTCGAGGAGGTGGGCTACCTGAAGCTCGAGAAGGTGGCGACCGGAACCCTCGAGACCGGCAGCGTTGGCTACGTGATCGCCGGAATCAAGACGATCCAGGACATCAACATCGGCGACACCATGACGGAGACCGAGCGTCCGGCGCAAGAACCGATCCCCGGCTACAGGGAGGCGAAGCCGGTCGTTTATTCCTCGATCTACCCGATGTCGAGCGAAGACTACAGCGATCTGACCAAGGCGCTCGATAAGCTCAAGCTCAACGACGCCGCCCTGACCTTCACCAAGGTGTCCTCCGCCGCGCTCGGCTTCGGCTTTCGCTGCGGCTTCCTCGGCCTGCTGCACCTCGACATTGTCCAGGAGAGGCTCGAGCGCGAGTTCGGCATGTCGCTGCTGCTGTCGGCGCCGACGGTGAAATACGATGTGACCCTCACCAATGGTGAAGAGGTCGTGGTGGACAATCCGAGCTTCTTTCCCGATGCCGGGGATGTCGAGCGTGTCGAGGAGCCCTACATCAAGGCCTCGATCATGATCCCGGAGAAGTTCCTTGGCGCGGTCATGGAACTCTGTCGGGAGCAGCGCGGCGAGAAGACCCAGTTCGACTACCTGGCCGTGGGCCGGGTGGAGGTTACCAGCGAGATGCCGCTGGCCGAGGTGCTCTTCGATTTTTACGACAGGCTCAAGACGGTAACCCGGGGCTACGGATCCTTTGATTACGATGCCCTCGATTACCGATCGACTGACATTGTCAAGGTCGACATCATGGTCAACAAGGAGCGTGTTGACGCGCTCTCGCAGTTGGTCCATCGCGACAAGGCGCGCTCCCGGGCGATGCACTATTGCGACAAGCTCTCCGAGACCATTCCGAAGCACCAGTTCAAGATCCCGATCCAGGGGACCATCGGCGGGACCATCATCGCCCGCAAGACCATCAACGCTTTCCGCAAGGACGTCACCGCCAAGTGCTACGGCGGCGACATCACGCGCAAGCGCAAGTTGCTGGAGAAGCAGAAGAAGGGTAAGCAGAAGATGAAGATGGTCGGTTCCGTCGAGATCCCGCAGGAGGCCTTCATCGCTGTCCTCAAGACAGAAAAAGAGAAGTGAGCTCCGGAGGCGGGGCGGGACTTTATCTCCACGTTCCATTCTGTTCGGCGGTTTGCCCCTATTGCGACTTCGCCGTCGTGCCGGCCGATGCATCGCGCAGCGCTCGCTATGTCCAGGCCCTCCTTGCCGAACTCGCCCTGCTCGGCGAAGAAGAGCTCTCCTTTGATACCATCTATTTCGGCGGCGGGACTCCCTCCGCGCTTTCCCGCGCGGACCTGGAGTCTATTCTTGCCGCATCCAGGCGGAGCCTCGCTGTCGAGGAGGATGCGTGGTTGGCGCTGGAGGCGAACCCTGAGGACGTCGATGCCGCCGCCCTGGAGGGGTGGCGCGGCCTCGGCGTGAATATGCTCAGCCTCGGCGTGCAGTCCTTCCAGGCGGGGGAGCTTCGTTTTCTCGGCCGTCGTCACAGTCCCGCGGAGGGGGAGCGCGCGGTCCGCGAGGCTCTCGCCGCGGGTTTTGACATTGTCTCGGCGGACCTCATCTTCGGCCTCCCCGGGCAGGAGCCGGCGAGCCTGCGTGACAGTATCCGCAGGCTCGCGGAGCTCGATCCGCAGCATGTCTCCTGCTACCAGCTCACGGTTCACGAGGGGACGCCCTTTCATCTCAGGCGACAGCAGGGCCGGCTGCTCGAGCTTGGTGACTCCCGCCAGGGCGAGCTGTTTGAGCTCGTGCACTCCGAGCTGGCGGCTGCCGGCTACAGCGCCTACGAGGTGTCGAATTTCGCGAAGACGGAGGATGCGCGCTCACGACACAACCAGAAATACTGGGATCACTCATCCTATCTCGGAGCCGGGCTTGCCGCCCACTCGTTCTCCGGCTGCAGGCGCTGGTGGAACGAGCCTGACCTCGAACGCTATTGTTCGAGGCTGGAGCGGGGCGAGCGGCCACTGGCCGGCAGCGAGGAGCTGGACTCTTCGGAGCTCGCGCTGGAGGCCGTCATGCTCGGCTTGCGCCGCAGCTGCGGGCTGGATCTCGAGCGTCTCAGGGCCGACTACGGCATCCATCTTCTCGAACGCAATGCCGCGATCATCGAGGGATATGTCGAGGATGGCCTGGCTGTGGTGGATGGGTGCCTGCGGCTCACCCCGCGCGGCCTCGCCGTGGCCGATGCAGTGGTGCGCTCTCTTGACCTGGGTCTCGCCTGAGGCGGCTCAGCTGTTGTAGCCGAAGAGCCAGGTCGCTCTGCCCGGGCCGATGTTGCGGACACTGTGGGCGGCGCCGCGGGGGATGAAGAGCTCTTCTCCGGGTTGAGGCCGATGGGTCTTGCCGCTCACCTCGAATTCGAGCGTTCCCTCGATGATCATTACCAGCTCATCTGTGGAGTGGACGAAGTCATTCCATTCCTGGCCGGGGGCGTCCTCCCAGGGCTCGCAGCTGAATCCGCGGTCCGCCCAGTCTCTCCTGATGGCATCTGGGTCTACGGGCCGTTCCTGCATGGGCTCTCTCCAGTCGGAGGTTGGGGGAAAGTATGGCAATCAGAAGGCTGTGCGGACAGTATAGACCGAATGCTCGTGCTTCTGAAATCGACAGTTCACCACCGGTTGGCGAGGCCCCTGCGTTTCCTCGTCGTCTTCCTGCTCCTGGCGCTCGCGTCGCCTGTTGGCAGCGAAGACCCGGGTGACACCCCCGGTGCAAAAAAGCCCGCAGGGGGCGGCACTGGGGCGAAGAAACTTCGAGCGAAGCGTTACGACGAGGTGGCCTATGCCACCACCCACAACGCCATGAGCAACAGCGACGAGGGTTGGTTGTTCCCAAACCAGACGCACAGTCTCACCCGTCAGCTGGCCGATGGCATCCGGGCCTTCATGCTGGATGTGCATGACAAGGCTGGGAAACCGTATCTCTGCCATAGCCGATTCTTTCTTGGCAGCCGCCCTCTGAAGGATGGGCTGGGCGAACTGACTGCCTACCTGGGGAAGAATCCCCGCGAGGTGCTCACTATCATCTTTGAGAGCTATGTGAGCTCGAAGGCGCTCGCGGGGGCCTTCAAGGAGAGCGGCCTTCTGCGTTACGCGCACAGCCAGCCGAAGGGAAAGCCCTGGCCTACGCTCGGCGAGATGGTCGCCTCGGGCCGGAGGCTGGTCGTCTTCACCGATCGTGCCGGGGGGGAGCTTCCCTGGCTGCATCGGGTCTGGGATTTCTGCTGGGAGACCCATTTCTCCGCGCGGAGCCGCAAAGACCTTGTCTGTCGGAAGAACCGGGGTTCCTCGAAAAACAGCCTCTTTATACTCAACCATTTCCTGACTCGCCCGGTGGCGTCGGTAAGGCTTGCGGACGAGGTGAACCACAATCCCTTCCTCAAGAAACGCGTTGAGCAGTGCCGGAAGGCCTCAGGGAAGCTGCCGAATTTCATCACGGTTGATTTTTATGAGCACGGCGATGTCATAGCAGTAGTAGATGAACTCAACGGTATTCGGTAAATTGGACGGGTCAGCGGGAGTCCGGATGCGCCCCCGCACTGGCAATGTCCATCAGCTCTGATTATTAGAACGGGTATCCCGGGCCTCCGGCGCTGCCGGCCTCCGGTGCCTTTTGAAGGACCAGAAGATGCCAATTGCAACAGGAACCTCTTTTCGAGCAGCCTTGGCCTTTGCCGGGATGCTTCTCGCCGTCACCGCGCAGCTTTCTGCCGAGGCAGCCATCGAGTTCAACCGCGATGTCCGCCCCATTCTTTCCGACAAATGTTTCGCCTGTCATGGGCCGGACAAGGGGAAGCGAAAAGGAGATCTCCGCCTGGACATCGAGAAGGAGGCCTTCGCCGAGCGCGAGGGCCGCCGGGCGATCGTCGCAGGCAAGCTGGATGACAGTGAGCTCTACAAGCGGATCACCCATTCGAGCAAGCGCAAGAAGATGCCGCCGGAGAAGTTCGGCAAGACGCTGAGCCAGGGAGAGATCGACATCCTGCGCAAGTGGATTGAGCAGGGCGCGCGCTGGCAGGCGCATTGGTCGGCTATCAGGCCCGTCAAGAGCGACCCGCCTCCGGGAGAGGGCAACCCGGTCGACCGCTTTATCCGCTCCAGGCTGGAGCGTGAACAGAAGAAACCCGCTCCGCAGGCTGATCGCCGGACGATCATTCGCCGTCTCACCTTCGACCTGACCGGCCTGCCGCCTTCTCCCGCAGATGTGGACGCCTTCGTCTCTGACAAGGCCTCTGATGGAGACGCCGCCGCGCGAGTGATCGGGAAGCTGCTCGCCTCCGAGCATTACGGAGAACGACTGGCCATGTACTGGCTTGATCTCGTGCGTTATGCCGACACCAACGGGATCCATGGAGACAACCACAGAGAGCACGCTCTCTACCGCGACTACGTCATCGATTCTTTCAATGAAAACAAGGCCTTCGACGAGTTTACCCGGGAGCAGCTGGCCGGTGATCTGCTGCCGGACGCCTCGGTCCAGGCGCGGATCGCCTCCGGCTACAATCGCCTGTTGATGACCACCCGCGAGGGGGGCGCCCAGGCCAAGGAGTATCTTGCCAAGTATGCAGCCGATCGTGTACGCAACGCCTCCGGTGTCTGGATGGCATCGACGATGGGCTGCGCCGAGTGTCACGATCATAAGTTCGACCAGTTCACGCTGAAGGATTTTTACTCCTTCGCGTCTTTCTTCGCCGATATCAAGGAGACGGCCGTTGGCACCCAGGCTGCCACAGCCATGCCCTCTCGAGCCCAGCTGAGACAGATTGCCGAGGTCGACTCAAAGGCGCTGGAGGTCAGGAAATCTCTCGATGTGCAGACACCCGAGCTCGCCGAGGCCCAGGCTCTCTGGGAGAAGAAGGCCCTGCCCCGCAAGGCCTCGACCGCCTGGTCCGCTCTTCGTCCTGTAGAGGCCAGCTCGGCCGGAGGGGCCGCCCTGAAGGTTCTCGATGATGGATCCATACTCGCCAGCGGCGCCAACCCGGACAAGGATGTCTACACCCTGCGTTTCGAGGCTGAGCTTCGGGGGGTGACCGGGCTCAGGCTCGAGGTTCTTCCCGACGCCTCGCTGCCGGCCAATGGTCCCGGCCGGGCCGGGAACGGCAACATCGTTCTCAACGAGTTCGAGGTCCACCAGGGCGACCGGAAGGTCTCCTGGGGTGTTGTCACTGCAAGTCATTCCCAGGACAAGTATGGCGTTGCGGGTGTCACGGATGGAAACCAGGGGACAGGCTGGGCTCTTCTTCCCAGGATCGGAGCGGAGAGCCACGCCGTCTTCGAGGCCAGCAATGTGCTTATCTCCAAGGACAGGAAGACCTCTTTCACCATCAAGCTCCATCAGAATTACGGCGGGCAACATACGCTCGGACGTTTCAGGTTTCTGGCGACCGACTCCTCACCCCCGATTCGGGCGGAGGACTCCGGCGGCATTCCCGTTGATGTCGTCACCGCGCTGCAGGTCAAGTCCTCCCGAAGGACGCCGGAGCAGAAGGATGCAATCTCCCGCTACTACAGGAGCATCTCGCCGGAGCTTGCGGCGGCCCGCAGGGAGCTGGAGTCGCTCGCGTCCCGCAAGAAGAAGCTCGAGAAGGGCTCCACGAAGGTCCTGATCTCGACGGCTCAGAAGCCGCGCATGATGCGCGTCCTCCCCCGCGGCAACTGGCTCGATGATTCCGGTCAGGAGGTCAAGCCGGCGGTTCCGGGCTTCCTCAGCCAGATCGAGACGAAGGAGGCTCGCGCCACCCGCCTCGATCTTGCCAACTGGATGATCTCGCGCGACAACCCTTATACCGCCCGGGTATTTGTCAACCGGCTCTGGAAGCTGTTCTTCGGCCGGGGCATCGTGAAGTCGCTCGACGATTTTGGCTCTCAGGGTTCCTTGCCTACCCATCCCGCCCTGCTTGACTGGCTGGCGATCGAGTTCATGGAGAAGGGCTGGGACATCAAGCACATGGTCCGGCTGATTGTCTCCAGCGACACCTATCGCCAGTCTTCCCTGGAGACCAGGGAGGATCGTTCTCTTGATCCTTACAACGAGCTCTTCGCGCGCCAGGGGCGCTTTCGGCTCGACGCCGAGATGGTTCGGGACAACGCGCTCTCCATCAGCGGTCTGCTGGTCAGGACCCTTGGAGGCAATAGCGTCAAGCCCTACCAGCCCGGCGGGTACTGGTCGCATCTGAACTTTCCCAAGCGTTCCTACAAGAATTCATCAGGAGAGTCTCTCTATCGCCGGGGCCTCTATACCTACTGGTGCCGCACCTTCCTCCATCCGAGCCTGCTGGCCTTCGACGCGCCGACCCGGGAGGAGTGTACGGCCGAGCGGGTGCGATCCAACACTCCGCAGCAGGCCCTGGTTCTTCTGAACGACCCTATCTATGTCGAGGCGGCCCGCGTCTTTGCCCAGAGGCTGCTGGGGGAGAGTGGAACCGATGTGGACAAGGGTATACAGTGGGCCTTCCGGGAGGCGCTTGCGAGGTCTCCCAGCCCGGCTGAGGCGAAGCTGCTGAAGGCTCTGCACCAGCGTCATCTTGGCGAATATTCAGGCGACCCGGAGTCGGCAAAGGGCCTGGCGACGGTGGGCGCGAAGTCGGTGGCGGGAGATCTTCCGCAGGCGGAGCTGGCGGCCTGGATTTCAATTACGCGGGTGATTCTGAATCTGCACGAGATTATTACGAGGTATTGAAAACATGAATCTACCGATCGAAAACCTTTTGCGTGACGAGCTCGCTCTGCAGCAGACCCGCCGGTCCTTTCTCCGACGAGGCGGCGCTGGAATGGGGGCCGTGGCCCTCGGCTCGCTCCTGAACCCGGGAGCCTTCGCGGCGGACGACAAGAAAGCTTCCACTCCCGGAAAGGTCGAGGTTGAAGACTGGCAAGGCGTCGTGGCGCCTCTGCACTTCAAGCGCCGGGCCAAGCGGGTGATTCATCTCTATATGGCCGGAGGCCCATCTCACCTCGAGACGTTTGATCACAAACCGGAGCTCGGCAAGATGCACGGCAAGCCGATGCCGGAGTCCTTCACCAAGGGCCAGCCGATCGCCCAGCTGCAGGGCAAGAAGCTGAACTGTCTCGGGCCCCAGCACCCGTTCAAGAAGTTCGGGAAGAGCGGCCAGTCCATCGCGGAGATCTTTCCGCATATCGGCTCGGTAGCCGATGACATCTGCATCGTCCGTTCCCTGCGCACCAAGGCGATCAATCATGACCCTGCCCATACCTTCATGAACACGGGGACCACCATCTCGGGGCGGCCTTCGATGGGTGCCTGGGCGCTCTACGGTCTCGGCAGCGAGACGGACAACCTGCCCGGTTTCGTCGTGCTCTCCTCCGTAGGCAGGGCGGGCCAGGCTCAGCCGATCGCGGCGCGCCAGTGGCATAGCGGCTTCCTGCCAAGCCGTTTCCAGGGCGTCGAGTTCCGCTCCGCCGGCGACCCGGTGCTCTATGTCGGAAACCCCAAGGGCGTCACGGCCGGACGGCAGCGAGACATCGTCAGCGCGGTCCAGCAGCTCAACAAGCTCCACAACAACGTTGTTGACGACCCGGAGATCAAGACCCGCATCTCGCAGTATGAGATGGCCTTCCGGATGCAGACCTCGGTTCCCGGCCTGGTCGACATCTCGGACGAGAAGCCTGAAACCCTGGAGCTTTACGGTACCAAGGGCGCAGATGGAAGCTATGCGGCGAATTGCCTGCTTGCCAGGCGGTTGGCCGAGCGCGGTGTCCGCTTTATCCAGGTCTACCATCGGGCCTGGGATCATCACGGCGGCATCAAGAACAACGTGAAAACCACCGCCGGGGAGGTCGACAAGGCTACGGCCGCCCTGATCAAGGATCTCAAGGACCGCGGTCTCCTTGAAGATACGCTGGTCGTCTTCGGCGGCGAGTTCGGCAGGACCCCCATGGCCCAGGGGAATGGACGCGACCATCACATCAAGGGCTACTCGATGTTCCTCGCCGGAGGCGGCATCAAGGGAGGCACCTCCTACGGAAACACCGACGACCTGGGCTACAACGCCCAGGACAACATCTTTGAGGTCCATGACTTCCATGCAACCCTGCTCTACCTGCTCGGGGTGGATCATAAGAAGTTGACGGTCAAGTTCCAGGGCCGCGACTTCCGCCTGACCGATGTTCACGGCAATGTCGTGAAGGACCTGCTGGCCTGATCGGGCCTGCCGACAGGAGGCTTCGCGTAGAACGCAGACGCCCGCCTGACGATTTTCAACTCCGCGGCCAGCTGGCGCGCCTTGGTCCAGCCAAGCTCTGCGCAGACCCGACTTCTGGCTGCTGGAGGGTGATCAGAGGCTCAGGAGGAACTCGATGAGTTTCGACTGTTCGTCGAAGCTCAGGGCGTTGAAGGCATCTTTGGAGGGCGAAGCCTCACCGAAGTGGAGGACGATTGCATCCCGGAGGGTCTCGGCCGAGCCATCGTGGAGGTAGGGGGCGGTCTGCCTGATCCCCCACAGGGGCGCCGTGCGGAACTCGCCCGGCTCGGCATCCGCCTCAGGCACGTTGAGCCGGTCGGGGTTGGCGACATCGTGCAGCAGGAAATCCGAGAAGGCGGCTACCGGACCCTCTTCGCCGTTCAGCGCGCTGACATGACAGCTGGCGCAGCCGACATCGTTGAAGTTGTCTTCTCCCTTGTTGATTCTCTCTCGAAGGCTCGGATTGTCCGGGAAAGATCTCGCCGGAGGAGCCAGGTGGGTGCTGAAGAAGACGAGATCTACGAAGTCCTGGTCAGCAAGCTCAGGGTCGCTGACCGAATCGGTGTCGATCTCTACAGCGAAATCCGCCAGGAGGCCGTTTACTGTGACGCCCATTTCGTTGATGAACGCGTCGGCGCAGAAATCGGCAAAGCTGGGAATGCTCGCCTTGTGACCGAATCGTCCAATCCGGCCATTGATCATGAGGGCTCGGCCGGAGATCCCGTCGCCGTCGGCGTCTTCCGGGTCGGCGTTGGCCAGCAGGACCGCCTCCGGCAGCCGGTCAACCAGGCCGAGGCCGAGCAGTGAAGGAGTCTGGCGAGTCTCTATGATGTTGGCTTCCGGGTTGAGCTCGTCACGGGCGGCGCCATGGACCGCCAGCCTGGATACGGCCGGTCCGGAATCGAGCTGCACGATATCGCCATTCTCTTCCCGTTTCGCGAAGCGCACGACGTCGACATCGAGGCCTCCCGCGCCGCCCATGACCGGGGCCAGGTGGCAGCCGCGGCAGGAATCGCCGTTGAAGAGAGGGCCAAGGCCTTCGTTTGCGGAGAAGAAATGGTTGAAGACGAGCTTGCCGCGCTTCCAGGAGATGGTCTCGAGGCGGTCGAGCTCCCGGTCGGGCCCTCCCAGCGAGCCGACCCCGGGAATGCCCGGAAGGGGGGGCTCCCTGCAGCCCAGGTCCCGGGTGGGATCTGCTCCCGGATCGGGGAAGGGCGCCGGCGGCGCGTTCGTCCCGCCGAGGAAAAGGAAATTCAATGTCCGGATGACATCGGTAATGTTGACCGCTCCGTCATCATTGGTGTCGTTGGCGGCCAGGCATTCCGGCTGCTCATCTCCAATGAAGAGAAACGACAGGGTGAAGACAGCATCGCTGACATTCAGCACGCCATCATCGTTGGCGTCGCCGCGGATAAAGTCATTTACCGGATTGTCCCCGAACTCGACCCGGCCGCGCGCGGAGGGAGAGTTCAGGTGATAGGCAAGCAGGAGAATCCCCAGCAGCAGGAAGGCGTTCGCGGTTTTGTAGAGGGTCTTCATGCGGGAATTCCTTAGAGCGACTCCAGGAAGCGGTGGAGCATCAGGGTGTCTTGCTGGTTCAGCTCGGCATAGGCATTCCGGGAGCTCTCGGCCTCGCCTCCATGGAGAAGGATAGCGTCGCGCACTGTCGCCGCCCGGCCATCGTGGAGGAAGGGAGAGTGCTCGCAGAGTCCCCAGAGGGGCTGGGTTCGGAACTCGTTTCCAAGCGCCTGTTTCATGGTGATGCCATCGGCAAGCTCGGGGCCCATATCATGCAGCAGGAGGTCGGTGTAGGGGTGGATCTTGCCGATGCGAGTGTTGAGGCTTGCGGTGTGGCAGCTGGTGCAGCCAAGCCGCAGGAAGACGCTCTCTCCCTGGCGGACGCTCGAGGTGATTCGGCCGCGCCTCGGGGCCGCCAGGTTCTCCTGGAAGAAGACGAGCGCTACCAGCTCCCCCCGGCTGATCTCCGGATCCCGGACTCCATCGTAGTCGGTGAGCTCATCCATGGGGGCGGCCACCTGGGCATAGGCGGTCTTGATCTCGAATAGCTCGTCAAGGAACGGCTTCTCGTTCTGTGCGGGGCCCATGGCGAACTCGATCGAGTTGCTGGTGATTCCCATCTGGTTGTTCAGCGCGCCCCTGTTGAAGGCCTCGATACTGGCGGTCTGGCATTTATAACCAAACCGGCCAATCTGGTTGTCTTCGTCTTCGATCCGGTTGATGCGCCCGGAGATTCCATCTCCATTGGCGTCCTGGGGGTCGGCCCGCGAGAGAATCTCTTCATCGGACACCAGCCGAAAGAGGCCCACTCCGAACATGGGAGGCGCGTTTCGGATAGCGACGACATCCGCCTGGCTCAGGCTGGGGTGTTCGACGCCGCTGGCCACCGGATTTTCATTATCGCCCCTGGGGCCGTAGTGCGGAATGACCATGCTGGGCAGGCAGCATTCCGTCCTCTGGCTGGGAGCGTTGAACTCGGTGCAATCGGGATAGATTTTTTCCAGTATTCCTTCCTGGTTGAGGCGTCCGGCCAGGAAGAAGTCGCGATAGCGCTGGGCGGAGCCTCCCTCAACGGGATCTTCATGGCAGGAGGCGCAGGAGGTAGCGTTGAAGTGCGGGCCAAGGCCTTCGCGCCGGGTAAAGGATTTTTTGAAGATGGATCGCCCGAATTCGAAGGTCGCAAGCTGCCCCGTATTGAGCCCCGGGATCGCTGCTCCGAAGTTGCCGGAGACATTCGCTTCTTCGCCAGCCGATGAGAAAGACTCGAGTATGGCGAGCAGCACCAGGGTGCCGAATACAGATGAGAGAATCAGAAAAGTACGCATGGAATCCCAATCAATTTTTTTGTCTGAATCGCATCCGGCTCCGGAGGAGTCGGATGCCCTGCCCGGGCGTAATCGGGTTGCCGGATATGGTCAACTTACACAGGCTGCAATCAAATCCCAAACATCCTAATGATAAACCCTCAGGCTGTCCGGCGATGGGATAAAATCAGAGTAGAAGGCGTGAATCAGTCGTATACTGTTGAACTTAAAGGACTTGTCCGGCTGTCGAGTAATCTGAGAGGCACTGTTCCGCCGACGGCTCGAAAGGCTGTAGTACCGATAATATCTACCCGGGAAAATTCGCCGGGCTGGTGCCTTGGCCAGAGTAAATGCTCCATGAGTGTCCTGGATGGCCAGGCGTTAGAAACAATCCCGCTCACAGGTTTCACTGCAATGTTCCGTCTTCCCCTCTTCATCGCGTTGGTCCTGCTCCATTGTTCGTCAATCTTCGCCCAGGAGTCCGCAGAGGGGGGCAAGGCTTCCGAGAAGGTGCCCGAGGGCCATTCTAATCACGGGGAGGCTTTCAACGAGGGGCCGCGGCAGAGCGCCTACCTGATGCGGGGCACGGGCAGTGTAGTCTTTCCCGTCGCCACCGAGAATGAGAAGGCCCAGGCCTTTATCAATCAGGGCGTCGGTCAACTTCACGGCTTCTGGTATTTTGAGGCCGAGCGGAGCTTCAGGCAGGCGGCGGCACTGGATCCGAAGCTGGCCATCAGCTATTGGGGCATGGCGATGGCGAATCCGAATAACGAAAAGCGCGCGCGTGATTTCATCGCGGAGGCCGTCAAGCTCAAGGAAGGGGCGAGTGAGCGTGGGCGCCTGTATATCGATGCCCTGAAGAAGTTCATGGATGCGGGCGCGAAGGAAGGCAAGAAAGGCGACCGCGAAAAAAAACGCCGCCAGGACTATCTCAAGGCGATGGATCGCATCATCCAGAAGTACCCGGAGGATCTCGAGGCGCGGGCTTTTCTCGTCTGTCATACATGGCAGAGCTCCT
>Ga0315318_10000482_pt1 | contig 16167 bp, 10 predicted proteins | sample M1200m3416metaG_FD_203703 | JGI IMG/M metagenome (GOLD analysis project Ga0315318, IMG submission 203703) | Ammonia-oxidizing marine archaeal communities from Monterey Bay, California, United States - M1 200m 3416 | ecosystem: Environmental > Aquatic > Marine > Coastal | place: USA: California... | reverse complement strand
AGGAACTACTGGTATTGGGTTTGTTGAAAACGTTGCTAGAAAATATATGCAATATGAAGTTATTTGGATTACCATTTTTGTAATGGGAATGCTGGGACTTTTATTTGATATTACTCTTAGGAAAATAATTGATAAAACTACTCCGTGGCACGGGAAGGGCTAATTACCAAGTTCTAAGATACATCTTACTGGGCTTACAACTCATATTATCGAGTTGATTGGTGCTAGTAACCGCAAAATATGGATATGCAAAACGCAACTGACAGTGAAAAGTCCATAAATTGCCGTGAGTTTATAAGGGCAGCCTCAGTTACTACCTGCGCAGCAGCTATATTTTTTTAGATTGCTCGCCCAGAAGTTACTCCAGACCTTAAAAAAGGGAGGGGTGGCGGCGCACCCCCATAAACCTGAACACCGCTGTTCCGATATTGTGCCTTAGGCCTCTCGACTGTCGGGGTGGGGTGCACCGCCACCCCGGTGTCAATGTCGTCTATTTGAATTCCTTTTGATTAGCACTGGCGGATATTGACTATCTACAGTGCTTATAAGCGGCAGAAAATAGTTCTAATAATTTCAATGTGAACCTAAGGTATATTGGTGCTATGAAACGCGGTCTTATCTTATGGACTGGTTTGTTCTTGTTGAGTTCTTCAGCATGGTCTGCTGGCACTCTTAAAGTCACTACCCCTAACGGCGGTCAGAAATGGACTACCGGAAAATCCTATGCCATTAAATGGAGCAAAGGTAGTGCGGGTGCTACGGTCAAGATACAACTACTTAAATCGAATAAGCACTACAAGTGGGTATCCAAGAAGACCAAGAATGATGGAAAACATACATGGAAGATACCCTCCACACTAGCCAATAGTAGTGCCTACAAGATCAAGATCACTTCGATTAAGAGCAAAAAGGTATTCGATACCAGCAACAAGACCTTCAAGATCACAAAGACCAGTGGCGGTGACGGCAGTTCACTTACAGTCACCTCCCTCAATGGCGGTCAGAAATGGACTACCGGAAAGACCTATCAGATCAAATGGAGCAAAGGCAATGCCGGAGCAAAGGTCAAGATACAACTGCTTAAGAACGGCAACGCCTACAAATGGATCACGAAAAGCACCAAGAATGACGGCAAACATACTTGGAAGATACCGACCACAGTAGCCACGGCCAGTACCTACAAGATCAAGATCACCTCTACTAGTAAAAAGACAGTTACCGACAGTTCCAATAGCACCTTTACGATTACAAATAATGGAAATAATGGTGGGAGTACAACGTCGAAGGGAGCCAAGGCAAAGGCAGGAGGTAAGTATTCAGTCGAGCTGTTTAAGAGTCTGGAAAATGTCATTTATAAACCAGGGAAAAAGTACAATATACGATGGAAAACTAAGGGGTATCGCAAGAGTGCAACAGCCCAATTTGTGTTGCAACGTACGACAAGCGGGGTGATAAAATCTCTCAAGGGGAGCGAATCTGGCCTGCCTGGGAATCTTGTTAATACTGGATCCTACCGTTGGAAAATTCCATCCAACCTTCCCGAAGGGGCAAATTACACGATAGTGATTTTTATGAAGGGGCGAGGCACTCCTCACCCGATCGAAGAATGGTCAAGTTGGGTTGATATCGTCATCGGCAAAGCGGGAGCAGGCACGCTCCCACCGGGACGTTACCCAAAAGGCAATTACGTGCATCTCCAGAAACTCAATGCTTTTAAACTAGCAAGGCATACCATACGCTGGAAATCAAAGACGATCTATGTGTCTGGGGCAAATAAACCTTCTTGGCGTAAAGCAATCAATATATGGAAGCCAGCGGTAAAGTTTAAGTATGTGAAGAAGAAACCAGCCGTGGGAAAGGGTATACACATTGTTCGGATGAAGCTTGGTGCAAGTACGTGTGGACAGGCTTTTTATTCCTATAAAGCTAATGGGCAATTTCTTACGTGCAAGGCCGCCACCAACTCAAGATGGTCCGCGTCTAAATACAAAAAACTCTGCGGCTCAGAGGCGGGAGTGGTAACCCATGAAGTTGGTCATTGTATTGGACTCATGACTCACTCCAATGCTATAGCATCGGCTGATTACGGATTGATGGACGGGGTAGCGGGATGTTCATGGGCGTGGCCTAATTGTAAGATTCACCCTAAAGTGAAAAATATGGTCAGCTTGCTTTATCGACTGCCTCCTGGAACCAATATCAAATCGAAGCTTAAGAAAGGGCAAACGTCGAAACAAGATAAGACAGATAAGAAACTTGATGCTGCTGGTGACCAGATTTATTATGGTTCAATAGAGCTTCGCACAAATGGCGATGTTAAATTGTTAAACGGTTGGTGAAACCAATAATCATCCTCAGGATAAGGCTTTGTGAAATGCGAACAGACATTTGCCTTAAACGAACATAGCAGATGATGCCATCAATTTCTCCAGAGCCCTGCACCGCAAGATTCAGTGCTTTATCGGTAGAAACCAACAAGGGCTTTGATTTGCCGGGATACACCATCGCCCCACAGCGAAGGCTACACTCCTCTTTTGTGAGCCTCTAACCATACATTCTGTGTACGGTACATAGAATGCCTTTCTACGCTATAAGCGTGCCCCTCCCCTGATACCTCTCTTACTTCACTCATGCGACCCCATGACACTCAAAAGTTGGGCCACCCCCTTACAGGGCTTTTCTTGGGTCATAACTCAAGGAGAATCCCTTGTCTTCTGAATTCCAATCATTCCGTAATGCCGTATTAGAAGATGAAGGTCTACAACAATGAGCAATAAATCTCTAAATCTTATTGGTTGGGGTTTATTTGTTTGTTCATCTTTATGCTTTATCACCTCAAGTATAGGTAATTTTTGGGCGATGGCCGGTAGCATATTTTTTTTTGTTGCTTGTTTAGTATTTTTAATACCTTTTTTCAGAAATAAAGAAGATTAGGTGTACGCGCGCGCAGACTTCCTGGGGTAGGATAGTGATTTGATAGCGTTTGAGTTGGAGATGATGAGTGGTGGTAGGGGTAGCGGTTGCTAACCTCTCATTCGCCCCAACCGGACTAGGACAATTTAATGAGCGACTTTCAATCCTTCAGTAAGGCGGGCTCTATTGAGAGTGGGTACAAACACCTTTGGCAACGATACGATGGGTGAAACCATTTTCTTATCGCCTAGCCGGAGGATGGATACGGAACCCTCGCAATTGATGACTTCCTGATATGAATAACCTGCCTGACCCAGGACGCTTCACTGATGATCCCCTGTCTTCTTATACGCTTCCGGGTCGATTTTACTTTGATCCCGAGATTTTCAAGCAGGAACAGGACAAGATCTTCTATCGGACGTGGCAATATGTTTGCCACATCTCACGGCTTGAATCTCCCGGCAGTTTCTTTGTGCGTGACATCGGCGACCAGAGCGTGGTGGTCATTCGTGGCAAGGACGACAAAATTCGGGCATTCCATAATGTGTGCCAGCATCGCGCCCATCGTCTACTTGAAGGGACTGGTAGTACCAGTTCTACAATCGTCTGCCCTTACCATCGCTGGACCTATGAACTTACTGGGGAGTTAAGAAAAGCCCTGCACAGCGAGGAAGTTAAAGATTTTCCGAAATCGGAGATATGTCTGAGCGCTGTCCGGGCGGAACTTTTCTGCGGCTTTGTCTTTATCAATCTCGATTCTGACGCCGAGCCGCTGATGACCGATTTAGACGAACTTGCAAAAGAAGTGCTTGAGCTATCGCCCTCGGTACGTGAACTCAAAATGGCAGACGAGCGAGAAATTCACCTAACTGCCAATTGGAAAAACTCGGTAGAAAACTACTCGGAGTGCTATCACTGCCCCAATCAGCATCCGAGCCTCGCACAAGGCTCGCTTGACATGGAGTCTTACCAGATCACTGTACACAAAAAATACCATAGCCACGCAAGCCGTGGGGTTGGTGAATCGACTAGATACAAAAAGTCAGAAGATCGAGAAGGTCAGGCGCGTGAGTTTGGCAGTTGGCTTCTCTGGCCTAACTGGGCCATTGAGGTTTATCCTGGCGGATTCCTCAATGTTTTTTATCACCTGCCGACCGGACCGGAAGAAACGGTCCAAATCTGCGAGTGGTATTTCCCTAAAAGCGAGCTGACGACTGAGCAGCGAGAGGTCATCGAATTCATCAACATCGTCCGAGACGAAGACATACCCCTTTGCGAAACTGTCCAGAGGGGGTTACACAGTCTCGGCTATAGTCAGGGCCGTCTGGTGACCAACGAAGCGCGCAGTTACTTCAGCGAGCATGCGGTCCACGATTTCCAAAAACGCGTACTCGAGTATTTATCTTAGGCAAGAGAGTTCCCGTAACGTGCGGCTATAACGAGGGCTTTGACTGCTGAAGTGATGGTGATCTGACTGACGTTGAGTTGGAGATGATTAGTGGGCGCAGTGGTGGGTGCCCGCGATTCCTAACTTCCTCATTCTTACCAACCTCTTCACCAAATACTCTGCTCTTTAATGCGTACAACGCATTAACCTCTAACCACACCACTTTACAGTACATCAGGACATACACCTTCACGCCATCTTGTTGAAGTGCTCCCATAGGCGAGCGCGGTCTGTAGATCGAGCATATTCATCTCAGATTCTCCCTTTTCTTAGGTTGAAATTCTCTTTTGGCCCGCTTGAATAGCGAAAAGAGGTGGGCACAGTCCCACTTTCTATCCAACGATTTTATGCATCTTTCCAGGGGGAACAAACTCTGGCATATTTTTATAAACTTCTGCTATGCTGGTTGTCATTATTTCATTTGTGGAAATGAGAACCACGCATAAAACGAAGACTTCTAAAAGAAACCCAATCATAGAGTTCGGCGCAAGACGCCGGGTGAAAGCATAGGAGTAGTAATGAACAGATCCATTCATCCTGCCGTTGGTGCGGGGATCACATCACACCCTACCACCAGAAATATTTGGAGCTACATCAGTAACCATCCAAAACCGGGTGGAAAACTCACCTGTAAATGTGCACATAACCCAGTTGTGGTAAAAGTGACTGCACCAGCTGCTCACAATCACCTGTGTGGGTGCACCAAGTGCTGGAAGCCAGATGGCGCATTGTTTTCACAGGTCGCCGTAGTACCCCGCGACAGACTCAGCGTCACTAAAAACCAGGAGAAACTCAAGATCCTGGATGAAACCGTATCCATACAACGTCACTCCTGTCGTGAATGCGGCACCCATATGTTTGGCCGGGTCGAGGATCCGAATCACCACTTTTTTGGGCTTGATTTCATCCACATTGAGCTGTCTAGCGATGATGGTTGGCCTCCAATACAGTTCGCTGGGTTTGTGTCTTCCATAGTTGAATCCGGCACCGACCCATCTGAACTTGATGACATCAGGAATCAGATCCGTGGCCTTGGTCTTCAAGACTATGATGAGTTTTCGCCTGAACTCAATGCCTATATTGCCTCTAGGGCATCGGATTTGAGTTTCAAGAATCAAGTTTTCTAGCCGCAGCCTCAAAGGTAGATACCATGATTGAATTTTTATATACCAACGCCTGGGGAGCTTTTATTGTTCTCCTGATGTTTCAAATTCCTTTTCTTATCGTCTTCTTTCATATCGTCAATAAGAAGGCTTTTACTGACTCAGTGCCGAGTAAAACCAATCCGGAAAAGTATTCGGTCTATAGATATGGCTGGATTGTATTGGTACTGGTAGCGTTTTTTGCCGTTAACGGCGCCAGCATCAAATATATGCCAACCATAGTGGAAGCCAATGCGGCTACCGATAAGAATATTAAAGATGTTCAGGTAACTGCCCTATCCTGGGCCTTTCAATTCAGCGAGAGAGAATTCAAGGTAGGGGAAACGGTGCGCTTCAAGGCAAAGAGTACGGATACCGTACACAGCTTTGCTCTGCATCATCCAGAGGGTCATCTCCTGTTTACCATGATGCTGCTTCCTGGTGCGGGAACCGAAAGTGCCTTGGTTCATACGTTTACTGAGCCAGGAGAATATACCGTCCGTTGCCTGGAGTATTGTGGAATAGCGCACCATGCAATGAAAAACACGTTTACTGTGAACTAATAATTTACTGGGGAGAATCGAATGTCCGCAGCAATCAATATTATCGATAAAGTGCCATTTTTCGGTGGCATGTTTCGAGTAGAAAGCAATGAATTGAATCCCGTCAATGCATGGCCCTCACTGATAGCCATGACCTCTTTCGTCTGGTTTGCCATTGCCGCGATACTGGGCGTATCCATGCCCGCTATCCAGTTCATGGATTTGGGGGCAAACTGGTACTACCAGAATATCACTCTGCATGGCGCCGCCATGGCGTTTCCTTTTGCATTCCAACTGATGGTCGCCATGAGCCTGCATCGCGCTGGCGCCTGCCTGGGCAAACGAGCCGATGACATTTTTGTATCGCTGTTTTTCATCTTCATGAACGTGGGTGCATTACTGCTTACCGTTGCCGTACTGCTTGGGTTTCATGTGACTTATACCGTTATGTTTCCCCTGCCGGTTGTGGGCGTAATGATGGGGCAATGGAGCATGGGAACCCTGGTACTGGGCTTTACTGGTATCGCCCTGGTACTTACCTCCATGATCTTTATCTATCCAATCAAGATTCTCAGAATGTCCTTTTTTGAGCGGACCGATAGTACCTTGCAGGTTGCCGAGCGCTCGATGAAGGACCCCGGCATGATCGGCATGGTTATGGGGGTATTGGTGCTACTGGTGACAGGAACGCCACTGATGATTGTCGCAGGCTCGTTGTTACTGCACCTGTACGGGATTTTCCCTGCAGCATGGATTGGCTGGGCTGCAGATCCGGTCGTGTTTGAGTTTGTATTCTATATATTCGCCCACAATCTGATGGAAGCCATGGCGATCATGATTATCGGCGCTGTATATTCGACCTTGCCGCTGTGTACAGCTGACGGTTCGCGCAAGTTATACAGCGACAAGATTGCGATTCTCGCTTTATGGATCTTGCTCGTAACCTCGGTTACCTCCTTCTTTCATCATTTCTTCACCATGTATCCGGCATTGCCGGCCACCTTCGCCTATCATGGGAACATCATGAGTTTTGCCACCGGTATTGGCGGCGCCCTGACAATTTTCACCATACTGGCGACGATCTGGAAACATGGCATTATTCCAACCCCCGCCCTGTTTCTTATTCTAGGTGGCTTTGTCATGTACATACTGGATGGGGTATCGGCAATCATAATCAGTAATGTGGCATGGAATTTCAAGCTGCATGGCACTATGTGGGCCGGTGGACACGCCATGGTGGTTCTGATTGCCATCAGTGCTTTATGGATGGGGATTCTTTACTATCATTATCCACTAATGACCAATCGGACTATTGACGACAGCACGGCCCGGTCCTGCATCAAGTACTTCTTCATTTCCTATATCGGCCTGTTCTACACCTTTTTGGCCGCCGGTGCGGCGGGTATGCCGCGCCGAAACGGAGCCTGGGAAAGTGACTGGTATATCTATGGCATCTTTATGCTTATCTTTGGCGTGATGATGTTATATGCATTCTTGTTGTATTTTCTGAGCCTTAGAAGATCCAAATCCTTGGACTACTGATCTTCATCCTGATCTGACGGGAACAGCGAATTCGATAGATTTCAAATATTTTAAGAGTCTTTCGAATTCGCTCGTCGCCCTGCCAGCTTCTATCTTCCATTTCAAACCCTATCCGGCGCAACCGCTCATGCGGTAACTGCGGCACCGTACCGGTTGCTGTTATGGCTTCTTAGCCTTGGCCCCATCACCCTGGAGGGAAAAACATGGAAACCCGTGCTGCCGTGGCACTTGAAGCCGGCAAACCACTCTCGATTGAAACTGTAAATCTTGACGGTCCGCGTGAAGGCGAGGTGCTGGTCGAGATCAAATCCACTGGTGTCTGCCATACCGATGAATTCACCCGATCTGGGGCAGACCCTGAGGGCCTCTTTCCGGCAATCCTAGGTCACGAGGGTGCCGGCGTGGTGGTGGATACGGGCCCAGGTGTTAGCGGCCTGAAAAAGGGTGATCACGTGATTCCCCTGTACACTCCCGAGTGCCGACAGTGCGAATACTGCACTAGCGGTAAGACTAATCTGTGCCAGGCGATTCGCGAAACCCAGGGCCAGGGCTTGATGCCAGATGGCTCAAGCCGTTTTTCCCTAGGCAATGATCGGGTATTTCATTACATGGGCACCTCGACCTTCGCTCATCACACGGTGCTGCCGGAAATCGCGCTAGCAAAAATCCGTGAAGACGCGCCTTTCGACAAAGTCTGCTATATCGGTTGCGGGGTCACCACCGGTATCGGTGCGGTAATCAACACCGCCAAAGTTCAACCTGGGGATAACGTGGTGGTATTTGGCCTTGGCGGTATCGGTCTCAACGTACTTCAGGGAGCACGCCTGGCCGGTGCGGATATCATCGTCGGTGTAGATCTCAATCCTGCCCGTGAGGAACTGGGGCGCGCATTTGGCATGACCCATTTCGTGAATCCCAACGAGGTCGAAGGCGATCTGGTGCCTTACCTGGTCAACCTGACCAATGGAGGTGCTGAGTACAGCTTTGAGTGCATCGGCAATGTAGACGTCATGCGCGTTGCACTGGAGTGTTGCCACAAGGGCTGGGGCGAATCCATTATTATCGGCGTGGCTGGCGCAGGGCAGGAAATCAAAACCCGGCCATTTCAACTGGTTACGGGGCGTGCGTGGAGAGGCACTGCCTTTGGTGGAGCCCGCGGGCGCACTGATGTGCCCAAGATTGTCGACTGGTATATGGATGGCAAGATCAATATTGATGATCTCATTACCCACCAGATGCCGCTTGAGAAAATCAACGATGCTTTTGATCTGATGCATGCAGGCGAATCCATTCGCAGCGTAATCAACTTCTGACCAAACGTCAGGCTTTTGTCAAAAAAACATCGATTTAATCTGCGGGTCGGCAAGCGTCACGCGTAGCTCACTTGGATTCTCCCCCGCAGTTGGGGAAAATCGAATCTGGCCTTTAGCTTGCGGCCATCTGATTGGTCTGTTGATCTAAAGGAGCATCTCTGACTGCCTCAACGTTAACAAAGCGTCTTGAGGAGTTCCATATCACCAGCAAACTGCTGGATGACATTGCAATTGCGGCAAAAAGTGGATTAAGCATGCCAGAGATGGCGATTGGTATCGCAATTGCGTTGTATAGCAGCGCCCATACCAGATTCTGTCGAATACGACGACGTACCGACTGAAGTAATTCAAAGGTAACGAAGACTCGATCCAACCGCTCACCCGGTATGATCACATCTGCGGCATCAGCCGCCAGTGCAGTGGGCGCACCAAAGGCGATCCCAAGATCGGCTTCGGCTAACGAAGGCGCATCATTGCTGCCATCGCCAATCATCACGACGGTTCCCTGGGTCTTTAACTGCCGGATTACCGTTGCCTTGCCTTCTGGTGGAATACCCGCAAAGGCCTCGTCGAATTGCTCACGAAAAGACCCGGCCGTTTCTGCACCGGTCAGTAAGACGACACGCGCCATTGTACGCAATTTGCGCACAGCCTGAATCCACCCGGGCCTGGGCTGATCTTCGGTGGTGATCAGGCCATGAATCGTCCCATTCCAGCCCACATAAGAAACGATGGCCTGGTCAGACACGGAAACCGCGGGGAACTCGGGAACGTCCCATCCCAGCAACGTGAACAATGATCTGCTACCAACCGCCACCTGTTGGTTCTCGACATGGGCCACTGCGCCCTTGCCTGGATGAATCTGAATGTTCTGCGCCTCGTAGGCAGAGTCCAGCCTGGCGATGGCCTCTGCGATAGGGTGTGGCGACAGCCTTTCCACCGCCGCGGCATACTGGGCGACCTGGGGTGGTCCCACTACCTGATCCACCGTCATATTGGCGGTCGATAAAATACCAGTCTTATCAATCACAATCGTGTTGATCTCATGTGCTTTCTCAAAGGCGTCAGCACTGGTGATGATAATGCCGTTCTTCAACGCAATGCTGACACCAACGGCTGAAGTCAAGGGAATCGCCAGGCCAAAGGTGCAGGGGCATGACACAATCAGCGTGGCCATACCCGCAAGCAAAGCCGTACCCATCGATCCACTACCAATATAGATCCAGGAACTGACGCCCAGTGCGAGAAACATAACTAACGGCACAAAAAAACGGGCTACCCTGTCACCCATACCCAGTGTTCCACCTGTGGCACTCTGGGCATTCCACAATACGCGGGCCAGGTTATTAAGCTGGCTCTCAACCACATGGCCTACTTCTACTACGATAGAACCTTCCACATTACGGGTTCCACCCATGACGCGATCACCGGTGCCATGATCAACCGGGAACGGCTCTCCTGTCATCAGTGACTCATTAACTGCACATTGCCCCTCGACGATGATTCCGTCAGCGGGGATCAGTTCACCCTGGTGGACAAAGATGCGCTCTGATGGACTCAATTCACTGACGGGTATCATCTGTAGACTTTCGTCCCGGCAGACCCGGGCCTGAGGCGTCCAGGCATCCATGATACTGGTGAGTGCCTGGGTCGCTTCCTCCTTCGCCTCGCGCTCGAAATACCGTCCTATCGTTACGACTGCAATGATTGTCGCCGCAACGTCGAAATACAGTCCCAGTGTGCCGATAAATAATTGGCCAACGCTGTAGCCATAGGCGGCCAGAATTGCAATGACGAGCAAATTGTCCATGTTCAAAACACCAGTTCGAAGTCCGACCCAGGCACCCCGAAAAATAGGCGCAGCAACATACACTATCATGATGGTTGTCAGAAGAAGCAGCACCATGGGCACAGCGCTATGCACCAGCCAGCGCACCGGCTCTAGGTCTGCCATATCGATCAGGCCCAGATGTAACGGGTAATAAAAAGCCAGGTAAAGCATCATGACAGTGGCAGCAAGGCTTTCCCCGGTAACGAGCCGCAGCATGGGCATGCGGTAATCATAATTAGGCGCCTTATCCTGGCTGAACCGTGCATGGTAGCCGGACCGGCTAATCAGTTCGGGCAGATCAGATTCATTCACCTGTCCTGGGTTATAGATAATCTTTGCCGTCGCCGTGGCGTAGTTGGTTTTGGCCGCAACAACACCGGGAACTTTCAGCGCATGCTTCTCAATCAGAAATTCGCATGAGGCACAATGCATGCCATCAATACGTAAGAAAGCCTCTTCGCCCTCCAGCTCCTGCGCCGCTTGTGCAAACCGAGGTGCAGGAGTGGGCAACACGGCGTCGTCGAAAAAAAAACGATACACCTCTCGACAACCAATACAGCAGAACGCGTGACCTTCTTCTTGAATATCGGGTGTGGCAGGCAATCCACAGAGTGTGCAATCCATCATCTATGGCCGTGTGGACAATTAGGCGTAGTTACAACCAGATGCGGATGAGTATTCGGGCATAGTGATCCAACAACAGAAAGCCGAACAGCATGCTTAAGTAAAAGATCGAATATCCAAAAGTAGGTCCGGCATGACTGTCTCCTTCCTCCCTGAATAATCGAAAGGCATACCAGATAAAACCGACGCCAAGGGAGAGCGCCCCGGATAGATAAATAAGGCCGCTCATCTTAATGAAGAAAGGCACCACACTGATCACAACCAGCATGATGGTGTAAATCAGGATCTGCTGCTTGGTAAACGCCACGCCATGGGTCACGGGCAACATCGGCACTTCGGCTTTACTGTATTCCTCACGACGCTTGATGGCCAGCGCCCAAAAATGGGGCGGCGTCCACACGAAAATAATCAAAAATAAAAGCAGTGCCTCGGTATGAATCTCTCCCGTGACCGCAGTCCACCCCAGCAGTGGTGGAGTAGCACCTGCTGCTCCGCCCAGCACAATATTGTAAGGTGTATTGGGTTTCAAAAAGACGGTATAAATGATCGCGTAGCCGATCATCGAGATAAATGTAAGCCAGGCGGTAAGCCAGTTTACCTGGGTAACAAGAATCAACATTGCAACTGTTGCCAATACCAGGGTAAACGATACGACCGAAGCGGGCTTTACCTGATGTTGAGGCAAAGGTCGGTTCTGGGTACGCGCCATTACCGCATCGATTCTTCTGTCGATCCAGTGATTGGCAGCCGCCCCTGCCCCTGCCGCCAGACCGATCCCCAAAACGGCGAAAAACGCTCTGATCCAGGGCGGATCACCTGCAGATGCCAACAATATTCCGACGACCGCCGTGAACACAATCAGAGAGACCACCTTAGGTTTGCAAAGAGCAAAGTAGGTTTTCCAGGAAGCTCCAGCGGCGCTGTCTTTAATGACGCCTTCGATCATTTCTCATCCTCTTGGTGGCTGATTTTTTCAGTTGATCTTAGTTTTTTCTGCGTCGATGCATTACATATTTTGCCCACAGATCACCTGGTGTATTTTACAAGACGGTCTATGACAATAGTTCATTTATTGGGTATTTTCTGGTTCGAAATAAATATTAAAAGAAGTAGAGGCTCTCAATCCCGCTTCCCTAATCTGAATCAACCAAAAGAGTCTTTGCGGGCTCATATATGAAAACCACTACCCTTGCGCAACACCCCAGATCTCAATGGTCGAATCTGTATCCTGCATATGTTCGACAGGGATTAGGGTTAATGGCGGGAGAACACCCCCACAACAGTCTGTCAGAAGCTGAACCAAGGCTTCAGTCTCGGCACATTCGGGCAAGCTGCGGTAGTAGCAGACAAGCAGTTTAAGATCCGAAGGGTCACGCCCAAAGGGTCGGAGCAGATCACTGATATAACTCATGGTAAAGCATGCCTGAGGCAGCAGTTGTCCCGGATGCACTCTCTTGCCGGTATTTGAGAAAGGTTGTGCTGGTACTTGACCACCTAGCCAGATCATGTTGCGCAGTTTCTGAGCCTGTCGGTAAGGGAGTTCAGCCGGCCAATCCCAAACCCGTTCAGGCCAGGCGTCTTCTCTTGGAATGTATTTGTCGTAACTGTTGCGCCGTTCACGCATTGCGAGTACTCCCACCCGTGTCATGGTCTGATCCTGCTCCCCAAGATGACAGGGGATAACGGTTGCTGGAGGCCCGGGCTCTGCGAAGTAGGATGCCCTCGCTTTCGCGAGAGGCGTCCACTGTTCGCGGGTCGTACCCTGGTAGTAGCCCTCCAGCTTGACCGCATCCTGAAGAGATGCACCGACTGCCCTCAAACTGGCATTGAGTGAACCCATGATGACATGAGACTGGGCAGCACCGTCGAGGCCCCCATCATAGGTTTCGACACAATGTGCGGCTGTACGGTTGGCGGTTGCAATAACCTCGCCTGCCCGCAGTGCCGTTGTCACAACTGGGGACCCTTGAGCGTCAACAGAGGCAATTTTCAGTTCACACTCCTCGACGCAATGCACCTCATCGCGCCAGCCCCGCTTGGCAATTGCCTGAAGTTGAATCTTTTGACTGGCAAAAGGCTGCATTACGACAGGGACAATGGAGATCACCGGTGCAGGCCTGTTAGGCAACGCTGCCAGCAGCATCTCGACTACCGAGACCTCGCACACTTGCTCGGATAAGGTCACAAACGCCTTAATTCGAATCACATCAACCAGGCCGCAGTTCTCCTGCCTGAAAGCCGCTTCTATGTTCTCGACTGCTCCAGTCAACTGGCATTTCAGATCATCTGGGTTACGGATCTGACCTTCTTCATCAAAATCACCCGCCCCACCAACGAAAGAGAGTGAAGCAGCTGAGGCAGCAACCTCGTGGGTGCCATCGATAGGTAAAGACCAAATCAAATTTTTCCCTGTCATCTTTCACTCCTAATCAGATGAACAACTTTAAGACTTTTAGCTTGCCTTTTAAAGGCTAGTATCAGTAGAGTTTTTATCGTCTGAACAACGCAGAAAAGTAAAACAGGGATAACTTACATATATTTTGGTCCAACTCTTACTAGTATCCCTGAATCTAAAAATCACTAACAGTATGCCTTTCACATAACAGAGCAATTATTGAGCATCTACAATGCTAGTCAAATTAGTCCGTCCAACATCAATAGCGAATCTACAACGACTTGCGCCCCTTTGGCGAGAGAGTCAGGGCTTGCGTACTCTTTCTCATTGTGACTAATACCTTTGCGACATGGCACGAAAACCATGCCGGTGGGGCAAAAAGAATTCATATATCGAGCGTCATGTCCTGCACCGGACGGCAGATATTTAAATGAGTAGGTTCTTTGTTTTGCACATTCTTCGATAACTTCCTGCACCACATTCCCAAACAACGTTGATGGTGCGCTCCTAGTCTCTACTACCTGAGTAGTACATCTTGTGGCAGTTTTTTTACATACTTCGGCGATCTGATCTCCTAATATTTGTAAAACTGTGTTCTCAGGATGTCGAAAATCTATAGTGAACAGCACATGGCCAGGTACAACGGCTAGAGAACCTGGCGATACTTCAAAACGACCGATCGTAAATCGCACTTTATCCTCAGGATCAAAAAATATCTCTTGTAACGCATTAACAACTTTGACCGCGTCCATGAAAGCATCTTGCCGATTACTTTCCGGGGTCGTACCAGCATGAGCCTCTTCTCCAGTAATCCGTACCTCAAACTTTCTTGTACCCTGAATTCCAGTAACTATTCCAATATCGATATTTTCGTTTTCAAGAATCGGCCCTTGCTCTATATGTAATTCTAAATATGCTGAGATTGGTGTTCCGAGTTGTCGCTCTATTGCCCAATCAATACTCGCCCTAAGCGTATTGACTGCTATTGCCATCGACACCCCTTCATCATCTGTGGCCGCAAGCATTCGTTCGATTGGTGTCTGACCCACATACACAGCTGAACCCATGTCAGACGGGCTAAATCTAGTCCCTTCCTCATTGTTCCACACAACAACCTCAATGGGATGCCGGGTACAAATTTGAGCATCATCAATAACTTCAAGGGCTTCCATGGCGGCCAGGACACCAGAAATGCCATCGAAGCGTCCTCCTGTCGGTTGGGTGTCACTGTGCGACCCGCTTACTAAGGCATGACATTGAGGTTCTGATCCGGCTCGTCGCATAAACTGGTTCCCATAGTCGTCTATCTCTACCTCAAAGTTGCGCTCTCTAGCCCATGATGCCAGTTCGAGGTGCAGTTCAACATCTGGAATCGTTAATGCTGCTCGATTTACACCACCTCTATCGGTTGAGCCAAGTTTTGACATATCGATATGTCGACGCCATAAACGCTCAGGATCAACTCGTAGTAACTTATGCTTGTCACGGCTCATTGGCAATTCTTCTATCAAATTACTGGCTTCATTATCACTGCAGTGATAACTATGTTGTATTTCGTGTCACGTCAACTAGGCAGGCATGAACAATCGGCCCCTGCGCCAATTGGAAAGTTTCTTTATCGAGTGGAAGTGCATTTTACCTGACGCTAATACTCGGCTTCAGGCCGTCACAGTAGAACATGGTATTTGCTTTACTTGCCCAGTTATCAGAACCAGAGATCTTATCTGGTCAGGTAGTTAGAGTATCTGAGATATTCCTCGAAATATTTGTGTATTGTCTGATTCCCGGGCTGGGTCAAAATCTTCCTAGTTGCGCTTCATCTTTCCAAACGCGAACGCACAGCAAGCAAAGAGCATTGCACAAAGAAGTTGGGTAAAGCTCAGGTTCCCGAGAATAATCCCGCTGTCGGCACGAAGAAACTCGATAAGGAATCGGCCTAGTGTGTAGCCCGAAAGCGTCGCGATGGCGAGGTATCCCGGTAGCAGTGTACGGGATTCCATTGTCCGCAGCCCAACCCAGAGAACCAGAAGATAGGCGAGCTCGTAAAGCTGAGTAGGATGTACCGGCACTGATTCAATTGCGCCCGTTCCGATCAGGCCCAAAATAATGTGCTGTTGATAAGCCGGACTACCTTGAGGGAAGGAAACTGCCGACCACACCCAATCGCCGGTCAGCCAGGGGACGGTTTGGACCGGAGTCGCTAACAGGGATTCTCCAACCTCGAGCTTTGTTGCGACATCCCCCCAGCAACAGCCGGCTAAAAAACAACCGACCCGCAAACATACCAACCACAAAACCGCTGGCAACGCGAACAGATCCAGCATCCGACGGTAGCCGAGTCCGGTAGCCCGGCAATAAGCAAATAGCGTCGGCGCTGCCACGAACAGTAAGCCGAACAGGCGGAATCGATTCTGGTGT
>Ga0315318_10000477_pt1 | contig 16191 bp, 11 predicted proteins | sample M1200m3416metaG_FD_203703 | JGI IMG/M metagenome (GOLD analysis project Ga0315318, IMG submission 203703) | Ammonia-oxidizing marine archaeal communities from Monterey Bay, California, United States - M1 200m 3416 | ecosystem: Environmental > Aquatic > Marine > Coastal | place: USA: California... | reverse complement strand
GTACGCTATCGCCTCTCTCGACCATTTCGTTTTCGTTCCAAATCGTCGCTAATAACCGAAGTGTTTTCAATCGATTTTCAATACTAAATGTTGAAGTAGATATCATGAGTTCTGACGCCTGAGTCGCTTTGGTGAGCATTTCAAGGCCGGTTGATACATCCTCGGGTGTTCCAATAATTGAATTAGTAGGCATAGCCTTCGCTGCGGGTAGATCAGGATGATTTGCGGCGTCCTCGGGAGATATTAGGGGACCTCTTCGTCCTGTCCGCATACCGTATTTTCGGATTCGTCCAGGACCTGATTCCCATTCGGCTTCTTTGCGTGTCTCCGATACAATTACCGAAGCCGTAACCATGGTGTACGGCTCACTTAGCACTACAGACGGTTTGAAGCTTTCTCGATAGATTTCCACAGCCTGCAGAGTGCCACCAGTATCGAAATGATTTGCGAATACAAACGGTAGACCCAACATTCCGGACAGTTCAGCACTGAAGTTCGAAGAGCCAAGTAGGTATATATCTGGATACGTCGTAGCTGCAGGTGTGGCTGAAAGATGGTTCCACATCCCCTGATCAGCACGCTCATCTCCTAAGAGTCCCATGAGGTCGATCAAATTCATAGGGAAGTCTTGAGCATCTCTGTTGTCTGTAGTTCTTCGGAGAGCCGCGGCCGTGTGCTGATCAGAGCCCGGGGCTCTGCCTATACCAAGATCAATCCTGTTGGGGTGTAATGCCTCGAGTAAAGCGAATTGTTCCGCAATAACTAATGGGGCGTGATTGGGCAACATAACCCCTCCAGACCCGAGTCGAATACGACAGGTTTGAGAAGCCAGGTGTGCAATAAGGACAGCTGGATTTGTACTCGCAACAGTGTCCATATTATGGTGCTCAGCAACCCAGAAACGACGAAATCCTAGTTCATCCGCGCACTGTGCCAGTCGAGTAGCATTATCCAGGGCAACAGACGTTGTATCGCCATCTGTTGCCATTGCCAGATCTAAAACTGAAAGTTTAACTCTCTTCATGTGTTGATGATATTGCATCCTTTGATGCACGCGCGAGTTAACCTGGCGAGCTTTTAGATTGGGAGCTAATTTATCGTAACTTCTGCCGCGACCGGTATTCGAGTAGGTGCGACGGTACGTGAAATAATCCGTGTCAGTACAGCTACTCCAATGAGTACCAAACTTCCCATTACTACAAATGCTACTCGTTCCCCGGCTTTATCTGCCAGATAGCCAACCGGCCAACCGATCAGCATGAATGCAGCGAATGATAGTCCTATTAGTGAGCTGACTCTACCGAAGAATTTGGGGTCGCAATCGATGGCGATAATCGCGCTGTTTAGCGTTTGGAACATGCCCATACCAACTCCTGTAAGCAGGACCGGTATGATGACAATGGTATATGACGGGCTTAAACCAGTCGCAATGACGGCGACTCCCATAAGTGCAGCGCCAGCACTATAAATGTTCAGTGCTCGCTTAGAAGCCGCATAGCCCGCAACTGCGAGACTCGCCGCAAGGCCACCTACAGCTGTAACCGCTTGGAGCACTCCAAACTCTTTGGCGCTGGAATTTAGCTGATTTTCGAGTAAGCCTGGAAGAGCCGTTACTGATGACATTCCTATCATAATCATGAGAAAAAAGAAGACCATCATCCACCCAAGTCGAGGCTCTTGACGGAGGTATAAAACGCCCAACTTTACTCCAGCTAGAACAGATTCACCTTCTTTGTGCTCTATCGGTCTTGTATTGGGCAGTAGGAGCATGATAATGACACCAATAATGTTAAATGCGGCCATGGCGTAGTATGCGCCGGCTGCTCCAAAATAGGCAGCTGAAATCATGAGACCTCCGATAGCGGGTGCCCATATGCGGGTGGCGTTGAGGGCCACTTGGCTGAGAGCGATCGCATTTCCACGAAGTTGGGTAGGGACAATCTCAACCACCCAACCTTGTCGAGCCGGCATCATAAATGAAGAGGCAACTCCGAGAACAAAAGAATTTACTATCAGATGCCAAAGTTCTAGTACATCGAACAAGAGGAGTGTGCCATTTGCGAGAAAGACATAGGTCATAATGGTCTGAGAAATTAAATTAATGCGCTTTTTTGAAACTCGATCAGCGATTGCACCACCGATTGGACCAAGAAAAGTCATTGCTAGTCCCTGTCCTATCATTACAAGTCCTACGGCGCTATTTTGACCGGTCAGTTCAAATGCGACAATTGATTGAATAACCACATACATAAAAAATGACGTCATTGAGCTTAGTGAGCTAATCCAAAGCAGACGAAAATTAGTGTGTGCTAACGCGTCAAAAGAGTTTTTCATGTTACTTCAATCAATTGTTGACTGGGATACTTTTCATAAAGGTAGTCGTAAATCTTATTAGGCGCTCTTCGAATATTTTGGCCTGGAGTGTTCGATGATTAGCGATATTTCAATGTTGATATATTGAATGAATAAGATCAGGATTAACTCAATCGGCCTAGTACCTGCTTGAGTATCATCTCGCCGACCGACAACACATACTGGAATCACGCTACTAAAATTTTGGAGCGGAGGACGGGGATCGAACCCGCGACATCCTGCTTGGGAAGCAGACGCTCTACCACTGAGCTACCCCCGCATATTAAACACTTTTCTCTTAGGAATGATACGCCAAGTCTTAATAATAATTCGTCGGAACCATATATCCCATAAACTGTGTCAACGAAATGTGTTAATTAGATATTAGATAATCTAGTTTCACATGTTAGGAGTCGTACAATATGAATTCTTCTGAAGAAACCAAGGCCGCATTTCAGCGATGGCTGGATGGGTTTAATGCCCGAGATAGTGACGCGATGATAGCTGAAATGCATTTTCCTCATCTCCGTCTAGCCAGGACCAAGTTTGATAGTTGGGACACTTCTGTAGATTGGCTTAGTGGTCACGATGCGTTGACCGAAAAACTTTTGGCCGAGGACTGGGATCATACGGATCTAATTTCAATGGAGGCAGTACAGGTGAGCGATGAGAAGGTTCATCTCGTGTTGCGACAATCTCGGAGAAAGAAAGATGGCACGGAATATAGTGGATTCGATACACTTTGGGTCTTCACAAAAGAGGATGGTCGCTGGGGGGCGAAATTGCGGTCGTCATTCTTGACGGCGAATGCGCAGCTTTATTCCTGATTGAGAGATCGCCGCTAGACGCGTACAGGTTTATTCTTTTTCAGATTGGAGAGACAATGTCAATTCTTGTCGATGAACGAACAACTTTCATTATTCAGGGAATCACAGGTCGTGAGGCCGTGACGATGACTCGTGAATGTCTAGATTATGGCGCTAAGGTAATTGGCGGGGTAACACCCGGTCGTAGCGGTCGAAAAGTACATGGTTTGCCAGTGGAGGATACGGTCAAGGCCTTTACAAGTCGAGAGCGCGTTGATGCCGCAGTTGTATCGGTGCCTCCGGCGTTTGCTGCTGACGCAGCCCTAGAGGCTATTGTTGCTGGTGTGCCGCTTGTAGTGATCGTTACTGAGCGAATTCCTCGTAAACAGGTGGCTCAGATAGTGGAAGTCGCTGAAAAATACGGAACTAGGATTATCGGTCCCAACTGTTTGGGCATTATATCTCCCGGTAAGTCCAGAGTAGGCGGACTGGGCGGTCAAGCCGAATCGTGCGCCCGAGCTTTTAAACCCGGTAAAATTGGCGTCATGTCACGCTCCGGTGGAATGACGGTTGAGATTGCCAATTCATTGTCTGAGGCTGGTCTTGGGATCTCGACAGCTGTAAGTATCGGTGGGGATCCGATTATTGGTTCATCATACGCCGAACTAATGCCTTTGTTTGATGCTGACGCGGATACTGAGGCGATTGCTATATATTCTGAGCCAGGTGGTCGAGCTGAGTATGAATTGGCAGAGTACATGGCTAAATCTGGTTCAACAAAACCAATCGTTGCTTTTATGGCAGGAAGATTCATTGATGAAATGCCGGGTATGCGATTCGGACATGCCGGCACGATTGTTGAGGGAAAAGCTGATACGGCAGCTTCTAAGATCACAAATCTACGTGGTGTTGGGATAACGGTTGCTGAACGAATCGGTGATATCCCAAATCTGTTAAAAGAAAAACTATCTGAAATATAGAGTGAGGATCACGATGTCAGATAACGCCGCAATTTTTATTCGAGTAGACATTCATGAGACAGTTCAGGACGACAGCGAACTTTGCAAACTGCTAATAGAGTCTTGTCCTGTTGATATATTTCAGGCGTCTGATTCAGGCGGAATAGAGACTATTGAGTCAAATCTGGATGAATGCACGTTGTGCGACATTTGTGTTGAGGCGGCACCCGGCAAAGTAGAGGTCGTAAAACTTTATCGGGGCTCGTGAGTCAAAACGCGTTTACTTGTTTGCTGTGGCGTAACTCACGCCACTCTTCTGCTGGTGCTTTGCCTCAGTTCGCATGCACTGTGTGCAGGTGTTTATCCGTTGCCATCGACCATCGATAAATACACGTTTGCGGTGTACGTTTGGCTTGAACATACGATTTCTTTTTTGTGCCTTGCGTTCCCAGTTTCCACCATGCTTGTATCGAACGGATCGACCGAAGACCGTTTTCTTATCGCACACGTCACATTTACCTGAAGCCATATCATCACCTTAACCTGCGTAGGAATTATTATTATTAGGGATCTATATATTACCTATAGTTCACCGCAACAGTCGAATCAGAGGGGGTTGGATTGTGAACGAACAACATATAAGCGTTGAGAAATTTCATGGGGCATTGGTTGTTGCCGAGCAATGGCTCACTGTAAACCGAGATGGTATTAATGCCATTAACGTCTATCCGGTGCCTGACGGAGACACAGGCACCAATATGTTATTGACTTGGCGCCAGGCCTTGGAATCGATTAAGGATACGGATGCACACACATTTAGCGAATTACTGAATAAGTTTTCACATGGTGCTCTGTTGGGAGCTCGAGGTAACTCAGGAGTTATTCTCTCCCAGATGATCGGTGGGTTAGCATCGGCACTGAGTGAGAGTCTTGATTCGATAAGTGTTTCGGATTTGTCACTTGGATTGCGAAGTGCGTCTGATAATGCCTACCGGGCGATCACAGAGCCAGTCGAAGGCACTATGTTGACTGTAATGCGAGAAGCGTCCACAGCCGCGGAGAACTCTACGGTCAATTTAGAAGCATTTCTAGAGGCTGTGGTAAGTGAGTCCTATGATTCGGTGGCAAGAACTCCAGAGTTATTACCTCGGCTCAAGGAAGCGGGCGTGGTCGATTCTGGTGGTATGGGCGTGGCTGTTATTCTCGAAGGTATAGCCATCGCGTTACTTGAAAGAGAGCTGCCGTCTGAGCCGGTGGTAACCGGCGAAATTAAGGTTGAGATGTCTGGCGTCGAGCATGAAGGCTACGGATACTGCACCGAGTTTGTCATGTTGGCGGATGTAGCCCTTAAGGATTTTGAGGAAGAACTTGTTGAGCTTGGTGGAGAATCTATTCTTGTCGTTGGGGATCCAGGCGCTGTACGAGTGCACGTGCACCTTGAAGACCCCGGACCAGCACTTTCGGCCGCAGTGAGTCACGGTGAAACAGTTTCTATCAAGATTGACAATATGCAAATTCAGCATGATAACTGGGCCGATCAGCAAAAGAGCGGCGGTAGTGCACCACAAGGAGTTATCCCATCCATAGGTTTAGTATCAGTAGTTCGTGGAGATGGATTAATTAATAACTTTCGAGAATTAGGGGCAAATATAATTATCGATGGTGGTCCAACTGGTAAAGCCTCTGCGGGAGAACTCATCGAAGCTGTCAATGGATCAGGATTAGAGCACGTTATTATTTTGCCGAATGACAAGGATGTGGTGCTCGCTGCAGAACAGGCGGCAGAATCTGATCCTGATTTCATTAGAGTGATTCCTACTAGATCTGCTGTGTCTGGCTTAAGTGCAGCGATGGCATATCTTCCTGAAGGAGATATTGATGAAATATGTGCTCTGATGAACGAATCGATCGAACTAGTCCAGTCAATTGAGGTTTCAAATTCAGTTCGCGATACCTCAGTAAATGGAATAGATATCCGTGTTGGAGCAGGAATTGGATTTCTCGACGGAGAACTAGTTGCGTCCGAGCCTTCACTTGCTGCAACATTATTGGAGGTACTTAAGCGGGGAGACGTATCTCAGTCCGAGATTATGACGTTATACACTGGGGACGGTGCTACACCCGAAGAAATCGAAAAAATAAGTGAAATGACCGAATCGCATTTTCCCTCGCTAGAATTGGATATAGTAGAGGGAGGACAACCGCTATATCCCTTTATAGCTAGTCTTGAGTAAGCGATTGCGTAGAAGAACTTATAACGTATTAGTCAGGAGACATAATGACATTAAGAATACTTACAGACACTGCAGCTGATATTCCAGATTCGTTAGCAGATGAGCTTGGAATAGGTTTAATCCCGTTGAATATCCATTTTGGTGATGAGCAACTAAAAGATCGTCGAGATATTACGGGGGATAATTTCTTTCAGCGACTCGCCTCATCGGATGTCCATCCAACGACTTCTCAACCGTCTCCAGGAGAATTTGCTGAAGCGTATCAATCGCTCATTGATGATGGAGCAGATGAAATTCTATTTGTGTCTATTCATGGAAATCTTTCCGGGACATTGGATTCTGCTAAGCAGGCAATAGAGCTTGTTAATGGAGCAAGGATTGCTACCGTGGACACCAAGAGAGTTTCGTTGGCGCAGGGAATCCCAGCCATACGAGCGGCTGAGCTAGCTAACAACGGGGGAGGACTTGACGAAGCAATTGCTCTTGCTGAAGATGTTATAGGCCGCACTAAATCATTAGTCATCGCTGACACGCTTGAATACCTAAAAAAAGGTGGGAGACTCACTCAGAGCCAGTACCTGCTTGGCTCGATGTTACGAGTTAAGCCAATACTGGGGGTAGTTGAAGAACCACCCTATGTCACTATCGCTACGCGCGTCCGAACTTTGAAGAAGGCGCTTGAGACCATGGTTAATATGGCCAACGAGGATGAGATTGAGTGGGCGAGCATTGTGCATGGTCAAGGTCAAGAAAACGCTGAAATTGTTCAGACTCTGATGAAGCCACATGTTGGGGAGGTCCCAATATACGAAATAACGCCAGTTTTGGGTGTGCATTTGGGACCTGGAACGGTGGGACTTCATTGGACATCCGCTAAGAGCTAGGGGCTAATCCGTGGCCACGGATTTAGCTTGGTTATGGTCGCTGCTTCAGCGGGAAGGACAGGCTGGAGCGACTAATTTAATCTCTGGTGGGATTGATGCAGCGATGCGTGCTGCCATACGAGGCGAATCACGCGACTCCGTAGTCAGAAGAATTTATCGCCATCTTCCAGCGTCCGGCTATGCTGTACTTGGTCTAGATGATCGAAAACTCTGGCTACAAAGAGCTCTGGCTACGATTGAAATTGCGCGTTCGTCTGAAAATATGAAAACGATTACGTCGGTTAAGTCGGACAAACAAAAGAAAGCGGTATCTGCAAAGTCAAAAAAAGAATCGCCTGCGCGGGTGCGGAAAAGTCAAATAGCTCCAGGTGAACTTGGACTTGACGCTCCTCTTAGTGATGCAGCATCCGGGTTATCGCAGAGTGATCTGAAAAAATTGAGCACGAGTAAGAGCATCGTCACAATTCGTGATGCGCTGTTCTATTTCCCACGAACGCATAATGATTATTCTTCTATCGTCCGAAAGGCAACTGACCTAATCCCTGACAAAACGCAAACGTTTAGAGGTGTAGTCAGAAGGACATACGTTAGGAAGACAAAAAGAGGATTATTTTTTGCGGAAGCTGTATTGAATGATTCGGAGGGCAGACCGGTCAAGGCGATATGGTTTAATTTATTTCGGACGCAGGGGCAAATAGCTCAGAGACTACCTGTTGGAAGTGACGTCGCTTTAGCAGGTAAGGTGAGATTAAAGTCGAAATCTTTTGAGTTCCAGGCGCCAGAAATTGAGAGATTAGATTCGGACGTAGATCAGGGTAAAGTGGCTGGTCGACATGCTCCTGTTTATAGCCTGACAGAAGGCATATCCCAGCAAAAGTTACGATCAGCACTATCGCGTATTCTCGAGAAATTTGCTAATCGTATCGAAGATCCACTTCCAGAGGAAATCCGAGAAAGGCAACATTTAGTCCCGCTGAGACAAGCTGTAACAGATTGGCACTATCCGGCATCAGATGAAACACGGAGTGCGGCTCAGCGGCGCATTAGCTTTGATCAATTGTTGATTAATCAACTTCAGGCTATCGGGAGGCGTCAAGATTGGATTCAGGGCCGGGCTCTTGAATTGGGTGAAGAATCAGCAACTAAGGCTTTCATCAATTTTCTCCCGTTTCCATTGACGGGCGCCCAAACACGATCTTTATCAGAGATTAGGATGGACTTAACTAAGTCAGCACCAATGGCTCGGCTTTTAGAAGGTGATGTAGGGTCGGGTAAAACGGTTGTCGCTTTGGCGGCTATGCTTTCTGCAATAGAATCCGGAACCCAGGCCGTGCTAATGGCGCCGACTGAGGTTCTTGCTGAACAACATTACCGCACCATTTTAAAATTGCTTGCAGACAAAGAGGCTGGATCTGAACTTCTTCAAGGAATGGTTGATACACCCGGATTTGATAGACCCCTTCGGGTTGTGCTCCTCACGGGCTCAACAAAAGGCAAGGAAAGGACAGCCGCAATTGAATTGTTGAAGCATGGCGGTGCCGATATTGCAGTTGGGACACACGCACTAATTCAGGAAGGGGTGGACTATTTCAGGCTTGGGCTAGCTGTTGTAGATGAGCAACATAGATTTGGAGTTATGCAGCGAGCTGCATTGAGGAAAAAAGGTCAAGTAGTAGGGGTCGGTGGCACGACAACTCCACACCTGTTGGTTATGTCGGCTACACCGATACCTCGAACTCTACGATTAGCGTCCCGCGGTGATTTGGCGTTTAGTAGGCTTGATGAATTGCCAGCTGGCCGCAGCCCCGTGGCGACGAAATTTGTTCAGGGATTAGAGCGTCTTGAAGCGTACGCGCAGATACGAAAGGAAGTCAGTGAAGGACGACAAGCGTTCATAATATGTTCGCTGGTTGAGGGATCAGATAATATTCAGGCCCGTGCAGCAACTGATGAATTTGAGCGGTTACGGACCGAAGTTTTCGCGGATATATCTGATTCAATTACATTGGTTCATGGGCGTATGTCACCGACAGAAAAAGACGCAAGAATGCGGTCCTTTTCAGAGGGAAAATCTTCGATTCTGGTTGCGACCTCGGTGGTTGAAGTTGGTATTGATGTACCGAATGCCACCGTGATGCTGATTGAGGATGCTGATCGTTTCGGTTTGTCCCAATTACATCAATTCCGGGGTCGTGTCGGCCGTGGTCTGGATGCGGCCTATTGTTACTTGGCGGCTGATGCTCCAACGGCAGATGCTGAACAACGTTTGAATACGCTGGAGGTTAACACTGACGGGTTTAAGATCGCTGAAGCTGATTTAGAATTTAGAGGACCAGGTGAGCTATTCGGGGTCGAACAGAGTGGTGAGGGGGTCACAAACCTCTTCGCTGCAGCACTTCTTGATATTGAACTAATTTCTGCGGCTAAAGAAGAGGCAGAAATATTGCTAGAAAAAGACCCGGGCTTGAAGGACACTCCACACCGACTGCTTAGGTACCAAGTCCCAACGATTCAAGACGGGAATCTTGTTATCGGGGAAGTTCACTAAAGAGATTACGTGTCCCCGTTACTCGAACTCTTTTAAGACAGTTTCAAGTATTTCGAAAGCATCATCTAACTCACTCTCAGTTATCACCAGTGGCGGCATTAGGCGGATAGCGTTCGGGCGAACAGGATTGGCGAGCAGTCCGGAAGCGATGCATTTACCGACTACATCAGCGGCAATGTCATCTCTCAAGATAATTGCTTTCAAGAGTCCTTTACCTCTTTGCCCAACTATTAGGTTTGTTCGGTCCTCAAGTTGTTTAATTTTGTTTTCGAGGTAGACTGCACGTTGATTTACCGTTTCTAATACCCCTTGATTTAGTATTTGATCCACTACGTATTCGGATGCCGCACAAGCTAAGACGTTCCCACCAAAAGTCGAGCCATGATCGCCCGGTTGAAAGACTGCAGCCTTCTCGTTTGCCAATACTGCGCCAATGGGAACCCCGCCTCCTAATCCTTTAGCAAGAGTCATGATATCGGGCATAATTCCGTAATGCTGGAATGCAAACATTTTTCCAGTACGACCACATCCTGTTTGTACTTCGTCGAGAATAAGTAGTATTCCTTCGGTGTTGCACAAATCACGGACTTGCTTGAGATAAGCAGGGTCTGGTTCGTTAACGCCGCCCTCTCCTTGAATAGGCTCGAGCAATATTGCTGCTGTTTCCGCATTAACTTTTTGTTTTAGAGCATCAAAGTCATTGAAGGGAACAAATTCGAATCCAGGCGTCGTTGGTCCGAAGGGTTCCCTGTAGGCTGGAGTTCCCGTTGCAGCGACAGTGGTCATTGTCCGCCCATGAAAACTGTTGTCGGTCGATATTATGTTAAAAGCTCCATCTCTATTCTGAATTCCCCATTTTCGAGCGAGTTTAATTGCGCCTTCATTTGCTTCGGCTCCCGAATTCACAAAAAATAGTCTGTCGAGACCACTGGAATTTATTAACATTTCGCCCAAGTTGATTTGAGGCTCAGAGTAATAGAGATTAGAGACGTGGATTAGCTTCTTAGCCTGTTCAGCTATGACCTCTGCGAGTCCGGCATGACCATGACCCAGCGCATCTACCGCAATACCAGCCACGCAGTCCACATAAGATTTCCCGTCACTATCTTCAACCCGAGCTCCTTTACCCTTCACCAGCGTCATAGGGGCTCGCCTGAACATATTCATGTGAATTTTTGCTTCACGTTCTGGGATAGATAACATCATAATCCTTTCAGTCAGTGGCAGAAATAGTGTAGTTAATCGGTAGACCCTTCGAGCGCTTTCTGCAATGCATCGATAAGTCCTCGTAGTCTATCGATTTCCCGCTCAAGTTGTTGTGCAGAGTTCTCTGCCTCATTTATTAGGTCCAATATATCAGTCGAACTTTGCGTGGCTGAAGAATTGGGCGAGCTCTCCGTACTAGTCTCAGAACTTGTTCCAGTTTGAAGCAGTTTCCCGTCCAGCGAAGACCTCCGCTTACCTAATAGAACCTCAATGGCCAGAGGGAGTGTTTTTTCCATAACAATTTGATTTCCGTTGGCGGCCACCACTCTTTGCAATTGAGGTAGGCGAGATGCTTCAGCCTGTAGGTATATTGGTTCCACGAAAAGAAATGAAGAGCCAATGGGAATCATTAGAAGATTTCCGCGGATAACTTCTGAACCGGCTTGATCCCAGAGAGTTAATTGCTGTGCGATCACGGGATCCTGATCGATAAGTGACTCTATCTGACCTGGCCCTAACACGTTTGAATCGGTTGGGAATCGGTACGAGACGAGTTCCCCATAGTGTTCGTTGTCAGATCTGCCGGCTAGCCACGCGATTGTGTTGCGCCTGTTTAATGGCGTGAACGGGGTAATTAGCACAAATTCTAGATCCTCTTTGGCGACAACTCCAACTTTTTCCTCCTCTGGAAGAGTCATGACAACAAAGTATGGTTCGACTGGTTGTTCGGTGCGGTGGAATCTCTCAGTCGGAATATTCCATAAATCCTCTGAAAGGAAGAATACTGTGGGATCTGTTATGTGGTATTTCAAGTAGAGATCTCGCTGTAGACGGAATAAATCTGGTGGGTAACGCAGGTGCTCCACTACGTCAGATGGCATTTGATCTTTAGGGGTGAAGAGATCAGGAAAAATTTTTGCCCAGGTATTTGCTACCGGATCAATCTCATCTATAAGGTAAAGAATCACATCGCCAGTTTGAGCGTCAACTGTGACGACTACTGAATTCCGAATATAGTTAATCTTTCCTCGAGGTTGGCTATAGGGTAAATTACTAGAAGTGGTGAATCCAGGAACTATCCAGAGTAACTCATTGTCAATATTAACTAAGTATGGGTCGCTGTCTAACGAAATAAACGGCGCAATTGATGTAATGCGTTCTTTAATATTGCGCTTCATGAGAAGTCTTGAACCCGAGGTAATCTGACTGGAAATCATTAGATTCCAGTCAGAGAGCTCCCACGACAGTGCTACACGCTTAGCTAAAGAATTTAGGAGAATGCCTCGATCTTCAGCATATTTTGTAGTTACATTTCCTTCTCCCTCTGGGTAATCAAACTCGGGTTCATTACTATTTCCGACAACATGATGGTTGGTGAGCTCTCCAAAATAAATCCGAGCTCCCGTCTCACTCAATGGCAAGACATCGGACACGGGTGGGATATCACTTGTCCACAATACTGGGAGTCCTTCGTCGACCTCTATTTCATTAACAGGAGAAATAACTGCCCCATATCCGTGAGTGTACTGAAGTCGTTCTCGTGTCCAGTTGCTGTCAGGCGCCCGCATAATATCGAGTTCGCGCGCGCTAATCATCACCTGTCTTACCTCGTCGTTAATTTGATACCTATCTACGTCTACATCCTTGAACAAATAGAGTTGTCTGATTCCTTGTATTTGATTAAAAGTGTCCCGCACTGGTATCGGATCGAGAACACGCACATTTTGTAGGGTCTTGGGATTTGCTGCGAATTCAGCTGGAGTCACAGTTTCATTGGCAGGGTATTGCCTTTCATCAATATTATCTAAGCCGTATGCGAAACGAGTCGCTTCGATGTTGCGCTCTATATAACTTTCTTCTTTTTCCCGCTCGTTCGGATTCACTTGAAGATTTTGAACACTTGCTGGATAAAGAGCACCACCAACAAAACTAACGGCAATCCAAAGCCCAATAGCGAACAAAGGCAATCTGAATCCTTTATCGGTGAGAAATGAATTTGCAATTGTTGCTGCTCCGGCAAAGACGCCGAGGATCATAATCACATACATGGCGGGAAGCCGCGCACTAATGTCGGTATATGTGGCTCCGTAAACAATTCCTCCAGGTTTGTTTACTAAATCGGCTATATCAAAGAAAGTGCGTGACGCAATTAATATAATTAATAGGCCTACTATTGTGGACGCATGAATTCGGAGGCCACGCGGTAATGACGATGTCATTTGTTCAAGTGATCTACCGAAAAGGGTTAGTCCATATATTCCGCCCGCCACGATTCCACTGATTATCACCAGCCAAGTGATCCATCCTTGAATAAATCTGAAGAAGGGTAGGTCAAACATATAGAACGAGAGGTCTCGCCCGAATTGTGCATCTTCCATGTTGAAAGGCATGCCGTTATACCAGAGCAGTATGACCTCCCATGAGGATGAAAGCGCCACGCCAAAGAGAATTGCAAGAAATATAGTTATACCCGAAATTAGTACCGTTAATATTTTCTTTAGTGAGGCAGGATTTAGTTCGCCTTCAAGGAGATCAATGTTTACAGGAGGCGCTAAACGTTCGGCAAGTTTTGCGTTCAAAGCAATCACTATGCCGGCAGTAACGAATCCAATCGTAAATAAAATTAACTTTGTGGCGATTACCGTGCTGTAGACGCCGCGGAAGCCTACCGAGTCAAACCACAGAATATTCGAATAAATTGTTTTACCAGTGCTTAAGCCAATGAATAAAAGAATTATTGAGCCAGCGATTACAAACCACTTTACCGGGACTCCACCCGAATCCGAATTGCCGCCAAATCTGAACATATCTGGCGGGGGACCTAAATCACCGTCTTTCTTATCATCAAAAAATGTCATACCGCTCCCTCAGATTCATAGGCTTTTTTAGATTATTAATCAGTGCAATGGGACTCGCCTCGGTATATTTTCAAGAGCGTCCGTTCCATATAACACTGGTTCCATTACTTTCCGACTCTATTGATAATAGAGCACTCGGCTTTGTTCCGTTAATAATTCTTGCATTGATCCCCACTTCCGCCGCTCTCAGACAAGCATCTGTTTTGGGTATCATCCCACCAGACAGAGTTCCGTCACGGGTGAGTTTTTTGATTAAGTCTTGATCTACCTTCTTCAATGTGTGACCACTCTCATCTTGTAGGCCATCTACGTCGGTCATGAAGATCAGTTCGTTCGCATTAATTTCGCGGGCAATTTCACCCGCTGCTGAGTCGGCATTTATATTTAACACTTGATTAGGCGGTTGAATACCGAGAGGGGCAACAACCGGAATGTATTTTTCACTTAATAGGTGGATCAGAATATCAGTATGAACCTGAGTAATTGTTCCTACCAATCCTAGTTCTGGATTAGTCTGGCGTGCAACAAAGAGGTGGTCATCGATTCCACTTAAGCCGATAGCTCTGCCGCCGAGGCTGTTTACCTTGGCAACCAGTGACGTATTTACTATCCCTCTGAGTACGCTAATAACTACGTCGAGCGCAGGCTCTGAAGTCACTCTCAATCCGTCAAGGAATTTGGTTTCTATGTTTAGTTGGTCTAACCATTGAGATATCAGTAATCCCCCGCCATGAACAACTACGTATAGCCGATTTTTACCATGCTGCGCTACGATGTCACGGAGTGACGTATCACTCGAGCCGAGAGTAGATCCCCCGATCTTAACAACAGTAATTGGGATTGTTTTTTGGGTCACAAGAGGCTCTCCGTTAGACCGCTAGGTAGTGTAGTCAGCATTGATTGACACGTATTCCTTAGTGAGATTGCAACCCCAAGCAGTTGCCTCAAAGGCTCCCTTGCCCAGAGATATTTCTATTTTTAGCTCTTCTGTATCCATTTGAGCTGATAGTTGGTCTAAGTCAACATCGACTGGAGAGCCGTATTTGAAAACTTCTGTCCCCGCAATTTCTACGTAGAGCAGGTCAGGATCGACGTCAGCACCTGAACGTCCGGCTGCCATCAAGACGCGACCCCAATTCGGATCCTTACCGGTCACCATGGTCTTTATTAGCGGAGATGAAGCGATGGTTTTTGCAACGGCTTTGGCGTCACTTTCTGAAGCAGCTTCTGTCGCGACAACTTCAATCAATGTCGTGGCACCTTCACCGTCAAAGGCGATTTTTCTAACAAGCTCTTGGCACACCTCAAAAATCGCCTCTGACAGTAACTCTGCCGCTGGGTGTTCATTGCTAGTGATTTGTTGACCGGTTTTGTTTGCAGCGAAAAGTAATACTGTATCGCTGGTAGAGGTATCCATATCGATGTCTAGCATATTGAAGGTACGGTCCACGTTTTTCGCGAGTGTATTTTTTAGCCATTCGGGGTGAACTGAGGCATTTGTCGTAATAAATGCCAGCATAGTCGCCATGTTGGGATGTATCATTCCCGAGCCCTTGGCGCACCCACCGACTACATACTCAACATCTTCAACAATAAATGTCAGTGCACATTGTTTACTGGTGGTATCGGTGGTCATAATTGACCGAGCAAAGTCATCTCCTCCGTCTTGATACATATGAATCGCTTCGATAGCTGTTTTGAGTTTATCCATAGGCAGTGGTCTGCCAATGACTCCGGTTGATGCGTTCAAAATGGAGTCTCGACCTGTTTCTAGGAGTATTGACGCCAGCGTTGCCATCTCGTTCGAGTCAATTCTGCCTTGCTCACCAGTCATGGTGTTCGCATTTCCTGAATTGACTACCACACCTCTGAACGAATTCCCTTGTTCAAGCAATTCTCGACTTCGTTGCACTGTCCATCCAGTGATAGAACTTTTGGTGAACATACCTACTGCACTGCAGTCCGCAGCTCCAGCTAAAATCCCTACATCAAATCGCGGCTCTTCGCCATAACTTTTAATCTCACCATAACTCGCGCCAGCCAAAAAACCAGGCGGAGACGTCACTCCGCCGTCGACTAACCAAGTTAGGCTGTTTTGTCTCGAATTTGTCAAATTATGGCCCACTCAATCCTCATGTTTATCCACTATCCTGTTGAGTTGATTATTATAACTGCTATGAATCGTGTAATCAGACCAGTGAAACGTTCGGATCTAGACGCTATAAATAAGATTTATAATCGTGAAATTCGTGAGGGAACGGCCACGTGGCACACGGAGGAGTGGTCAACGGCGGAGAGATTAGACTGGTTCTTGTCGCACACGGAGAGCAATACCCAACCAATT